>Ga0255334_1001042_pt1 | contig 14952 bp, 4 predicted proteins | sample EtOH5_35cm_T3_12_FD_202080 | JGI IMG/M metagenome (GOLD analysis project Ga0255334, IMG submission 202080) | Sandy soil microbial communities from University of British Columbia, Vancouver, Canada - EtOH5_35cm_T3_129 | ecosystem: Engineered > Artificial ecosystem > Sand microcosm > Unclassified ...
ACCTGCTGCTGTCCTTCGGCCCGCGGTCAGTCGGGGATCGCCCCTGCGTGGTCCTGGACCCGTTCGGTCTCGTTCCCGGACTCCCCGAGGTGGTCTGGGACCCAGTCCGCGGCTGCGTCGACCCCCTTGTCGCCGAACGCCGCGCGAAGGCGTTCACCGCTGGCACGGTGAAGGGCGCCGTCGCCGGCGGCCACGGCGACGCCGCCGCGCGGTTCTACGCTGCCGAGGCCGCGAAGGTGCTGCAGGGCTTCTTCCACGCCGCCGCCCTCACTGGCGGCAGCCTGGACGACGTGCTGCGCTGGGTTGCCCGCCCGATGGCTGCCACCCAGCCGATGGAGGTCCTGCGCGAGCACCCGCACGCCGCGTCCTTCTGGGACGGTCTGCTGCACGGCGCCCTGCACGGCGACGAGCGCACGGCCGGCAACACGGTGACCACGGTCCAGCAGGCCATGTCCCTGTTCTTCCAGGACGACATCCGCCGCCGATGCGTGCCCGGTCCTGGCCGCCCGGCTACGGCCATCGCCGACCTGATCGCCGCTCGCGGCACGATCTACCTGCTCGGACGCGAGGACCCCTACGCCTCCGCGTCCCCGCTGATGACCGCCTTCGCCGAGCACGTCCTCGACACCGCGCTCGAGGCGGCAAACACGAGCTCGTGGGGGCGGCTCTGCCCGCCGTTCCACGCGGTTCTCGACGAGCTTCCGTCGACCGCCCCGCTGCCGACCCTGCGCACGCGAATGGCTAACGAGCGCGCGCTGGGCATCAGCTTCATCTGGGCGGCTCAGGCGTGGCCCCAGCTTGCGGCAGTCTTCGGAGAGCAGGATGCGCGCACGCTGCTCGGGCTGACCAACAACCTCATCGTGTTCGGCGGCTCCAAGGACGTCGCCTTCAACAAGGAGGTCTCCGACCTGCTCGGCCAGGTCCGCGTCGCCCGAACGTCCTGGCAGAGCGGGCGCATGGGCGGCAGACAGATGTCCGGGGAGGACATTGCGATCCTGACCCCCGCCGAGATCCGCCAGCTCGAGGAGCGCCACGCACTCGTGCTGGCCGAGAACGGCGCCCCGATCATCGCCAAGTTGCACCGTTGCATCGACGGCAAGGCCGGCCGGGCGCTACTCGCTGGCAAGGACGCCATGCGAGCCGCTATGGCCGCCGACCGTTGTCGCCAAATCAGCCCTGAGGCTCGAGCCACTGCCGCCGTCATCGAAGCCCGCCGCAGCGGCCTGGTCGGCGAGCATGACGGACCCCGTCCGTGACAGACCGCTCGCCGGCACTCTCGTCTGCTTCGCCGCCGCGAGAACTGATCGCCGCGTTCCCCCGGGCTGGGCGGCGCGTCGAGCATGCGTACACCGAGCTCGACCTCGCAGCCGGGTCAGGGACGCGACAGCAGCAGAGCGCGCTGGGCGATCCCCGACTGCTCGCACGCCCCTGGGATCCCGCCAGCTGCGTTGACCCGCACCTGCGGGCGGAGATCTGGTTGTGGCTCGAACAGGTCGTGACCTGGCTGAACCACGAGTACGTGTGGGACCCCGATGCGATGGTCCCGTCGTGCTGGCCCAGCCATCCCCACCTGATGCACGAGATCGCCGTCCTCGCCGACCTCCGCCGTCGCGCCGGGATCGCGTTGACGGCCGACGCGCTTGAGGAGTGGCACCGGTACGCGCTGCCGGCGTTCACCGACCGCATACGACAGCGGCTTCGTCAGCATTGCCGGGACGGTGGTCACCAGCCTTGGCCCGCGCAGGGTCGGCATACCCGTCACCAGAGCGAGACCTCCTGTCGCGATCGCGCCGCGGCCTACGGCGCCGACGTCGAGACCCTCGCCGAGCCACCGGGCATGGTGGACGTCGCGCCAGCGGCCGATCCCCGCAGACCGAACCTGCAGATCATCGACGGGATGTGCGTCGATGCCGCCAGCGGAGAGATCCTTGACTGACCGTCCCACACCCTGAGGTCGCGTGTCGGGGTGGAGGGTTCGTCTCCGCACGACTCGTGCCTGGCGACCCGCGCCGGTGAACACTGGGCGCCGCTCGCGCTGGTCGGAGTGCTCGCGCGGGGGACCCCTGCTACGACACGCTGATCGGCCAGCCGGTCGACAACCACCGACACCCTGACGCCTGCTTCACCGAGCTGACCGCTAGCGATCCCTCATCCCCGTGCGGCTGTGGCGCGCCTCGCGCTGGCACCGCGGCTCCCTCCCCTGCCACTACCAACGCGCCGTGCACGTGCTCCATGGACATCGACACTGTGGACGCCGCGGCCGCGTGCTCCGAACGGAAGTGCGGCGCGCTGCCGAACGGCAGCGATCTGTCGGTGGGCCTGGGTAGGGTCACAGGTGCTTGGGCGGCGCAGGGATTCGCTCGTGCGCGGGAGTCGGCGGGTGACTGGAAGGAAGCCAAGTGGGGAAATCGCTGCTGGAGCAGCTGCCGGGCATCGTGGCTGCCGGAAAGCGGCAGGCGGCGCAGATTCTGGAGCAGCTTGAGGGACGTAACCGGGTGACGCTGCAGACCCGTGAGTTGGTCATACCCTCGAAGGACACGGCTACAACCGACCTCTTCACTCACGCGGCGCGCGCCGAGGGGATCTCGCCAATCCCGAACGACGAGTTCAACCGCCTCATTTATGGCGACAACCTGCTCGCCATGGCGGCACTCCTTGCCGGTGACGAGACCACGGCGAGCCTGCGAGGCAAGGTCGACCTGATCTACATCGACCCGCCGTACGACTCGAAGGCTGACTACCGGACAAGGATCATCCTGCCCGGCACAACGATTGATCAGAAGCCAACGGTTTTTGAGCAGTTTGCCTACTCAGACACATGGTCGGACGGCACCGCTTCCTATCTAGCGATGATCACCCCACGGCTGGTGCTCATGCGCGAGTTGCTCGCCGACACTGGATCGATCTGGGTCCACCTCGATTGGCATGTTGGCCACTACGTGAAGATCGTTCTTGATGAGGTCTTCGGTAAGGACAACTTCCGTAACGAGATTGCGTGGCACTACAGCGGGTGGAACAAGCAACTACGTGCGTCTTTCGAAAAGCGACACGATGTGATCCTCTACTACAGTAAGACCGATTCGCCGTACTTCGCCTCGTACTTCGAGCAGTGGGCTTCTAAGGAGGAGTACGTCAAGAAGCGCAAGCAGAAGGTGCTCGTCGACCATGACAGGCGCGAGTACGTGCTGTCTGACGCGGGCGGTGGACAGCGAATCAAGCGCTACCTCGATGAGGTTATGCATGAGGGTGTCGTGGTTGACGATGTGTGGCATCTCGATAAGCTCAATAACTCTGCCGGTGAGTCGGTTGGTTACGCGACTCAGAAGACAGAGTCGCTCCTCTCGCGTGTCATCCAGGCTGGGTCTCCGGAAGGTGGCCTTGTTGCCGACTTCTTCCTAGGGTCCGGCACCACCGCCGCGACGGCCGAAAAGATGGGTCGGCGATGGATCGGTTCGGATCTCGGGAAGCCGTCCACGATGATCACGCGCAAGCGTCTCATCGACCAGAACGCTAGGCCGTTCCTCTACCAGGCGATCGGGGACTACCAGGTCGAACAGGCGCGTTCGACGCTCGGCCGTTCGTTCCGGGTCGGTGACCTCGCCAAGGTAGTTCTGGACCTATACGGAGCCTTGCCGCTCCCTCCCGAGGAAAACGTCAACGGCAGCCTGGGGCGTCTGCCTAGCACCCGGACACTCGTCTACGCCGACAGCCCGTCGAAACTCACGACCGTATCGACGCTGCGCCGTGCGCAGGGCTACCGTGACAGCAAGCTCGGTGGCTTTGACAAGGTCATTGTGCTCGGCTGGAACTTCTCAGCTGGCATCGGCCAGGACATCGCCAACCTCAGCGACCCGAACCTTGAGGTGCTGGTCATCCCGCCCGACCTCCTCGATCGACTCAAGAAAAAGGGTGCCGACAGACTGGCCGCCGAGGTTCGGTTCTCAAGCCTCCAGTTCCTTCAGGCCAGGGTCGTCTCTCGCAAGGTCAGCACCGGCCGTGAAGAACTCAGAGTGGCTCTCGACAACTATGTGCTGCTGTCACCGGAGGCGATCAACCTCGACGAGAAGAACCGAGCCGAGCTCCAGAAGGTCATGAACAGCGAGCCGCTGGCGCTCATCGAGTACTGGGCTGTCGACCCGGACTACGACGGCGAGGTCTTCCGGTCCGTGTGGCAGGACTATCGAGGTAACACCGACAACGACGACGACGCGTTGCGGGTCATCACGACCGCTCAGATCGATCTGCCCGTTCACGCTGGACCGCGCTGCATCTGTATCCGCGCGGTCGATGTCTTCGGCTTCGAGTCCGAGGTTGTCATCGACGGAGTCGAGGTCGACTGATGGCCCAGGATCTCTTCCCGCTCGCAACCGGCCTTGCTAAGCTCGTCAATACCCAGGTCGCCGACTTGGTTGCTGGCCTGGAGCCGGAGTTGCTCGGGCAGGTCACCTCGACGACTGCCGAGCTGCTCCGCTTCTGGTTCCAGCAGGACTACGTCGACCTGCGTGAACTGAATTTCCACGAGGGTCAGCGCTCGGCGATCCTGCACATCGTCTACGCGCACGAAGTGCTCGGCACGCGTAGCCTCCGCGAGCTGTACGAGGCGGCCGCCGGCGACGCCTTGCTAGACGGCGGCGTTCTCGGCGAAGTCACGCGTGACCGGCACTCGCACCCGAAGTACGCCGCGAAGATGGCGACTGGCACCGGCAAGACCTGGGTACTCAACGCGCTTCTGGTGTGGCAGTACTTGAACAAGGTTGCCAACCCGACTGATGAGCGCTTCACGAGCAACTTCCTGTTGGTGGCCCCTGGCTTGATCGTCTACGACCGGTTGCTCGACTCGTTCCAGGGCAAGACCATCGACGGCGAGCGGGACTTCACGACCAGCGACATCTACCGCCAGCAGGACCTATTCATCCCGGAGAACTTCCGGACCCAGGTCTTTGGCTTCCTCCAGTCCTCGATCGTTACCAAGACGGACATCGGTCGCAAGGTCACTGGTTCCGGGCTCATCGCCATCACCAACTGGCATCTCCTTGCTGGTGTTGAGGACCCGAACTTCGTTGAGGAGGAGGACGGGGACGAGGTCGAGGCACCCGGAATCGAGATTGATGCCAAGGCCGCCGTTGAGAGTCTGTTTCCTCTGACTCCCGGCACGGCGGCGGGCAACATGCTCGACGTCCTGGACCGTCGTTTCGCTCGCGGCGGGCCACTCCAGGCGCTTGTCGACCTGCCGGACCTCCTGGTCTTCAACGACGAGGCGCACCACATCCACGAGATCCGCACGTTGGACGAAGTGACCGACGTCGAGTGGCAGCGCAGCCTGCTGGAGATCGCGGCCACCAAGGGCCCGCGCTTCATCCAGATCGACTTCTCGGCGACGCCGTTCAACGAGGTGGGCTCTGGTCGCAAGCGGTCGCGTCAGTACTTCCCGCACATCGTGGTCGACTTCGACCTCAACGCCGCTATGAAGGCTGGCCTGGTCAAGTCGCTGGCGCTCGACAGGCGCAAGGCTGTGGCCGCGCTGCCACTCGACTTCAAGGCCGAGCGTGACGAGCAGAAGCGAGTTACCGGACTGAGTCAGGGGCAGCGCGTCATGCTCCGCGCCGGCCTCAAGAAGCTTCAGATCCTCGAGGAGCAGTTCGCGGACACCGCTCCGGACAAGCATCCGAAGCTTCTGGTGATCTGTGAGGACACCATGGTCACGCCCCACGTCGTGGAGTTCTTGCAGACCACGGGTCTGTCCGAAGACGACATCCTGCGTGTCGACTCTGGGCGTAAGGCAGAGCTTGGCCCGAAGGACTGGGAGCCCATCCGCGAGCGGCTCTTCGACGTCGATCGCCATGAGCAGCCCAGGGTCATCGTCTCGGTCCTGATGCTCCGCGAAGGGTTCGATGTCAACAACATCTGCGTCATCGTGCCGCTACGTACGTCCGAGGCGTCGATCCTCTTGGAGCAGACGGTCGGTCGTGGTCTGCGCCTGATGTGGCGCGGCAACGAGGAGATCGATGAGTTGAAGCGGGAGACCCGTGAGCGCATCGCCCGCCGGGAGGAGCCGACCAACTTCTTCGACGTGCTCTTCATCGTCGAGCACCCGGCGTTCTCGCAGTTCTATGACGACCTGCTGGGCGAGGGGCTGGCCGTCGAGGTGGGGGACGACTCGGATGGCACCCCAGCAACGGGCGACCTCGAGAACGTCGATCTGCGGCCGGGCTACCAGGCATACGATTTCGAGGTTCCAATCGTCATCCGGGATGCTGACGAGGAGTTGAAGAAGCCGAGCATCGACCCGCTGACGCTGCCCGTGAGCAAGTACCGGGTGGACTGGCTGATCAGCCAGATCGGCAAGGGTGATCGGTTCGTCTCACAGGATGCCCAGACAGGGACGCAGTTCGGTGACTACCGCGTCGATGGGGGCATCCTGACGGCCACTGGGTACAACGACTACCTCTCGCGCATGACCACGCGCATCACCGAGGCTCTAGGCCGGAACCTCACGAGTAGTGCTGGCAAGTACAAGGAGATCAGCCAGTACCCGATCCTCCAGGCGTACAAGCCACTGCTCACTGGCTGGATCGATACGTACATTCGGCACCGCATGTTCAGGGAGGACTTCGACCCCCTCGAAGAAGAGAACTGGCGTGTGCTCCTGATCGACGATGTGGCCCACGAGATCGCTGGGGCGTTCGCGAGCAAGCTCACTGCTCTGCAGGAGAGCCAGTCCGTGGCGGGCGCTGAGGTCCGCTACATGAACCTCTCGGACGTCAAGACGATCCCCGTCCGGACGAGCTCATGCGTCGAGGTCACCAAGTGCATCTATCCCAAGCTCCCCGTCCCAACCAAGGGCGGTGGCCTGGAGAGACTGTTCATCGAGTGGCTCAACAAAGACACCCACGTCGAGGCGTTCGCCAAGGTCCACGAGTACCGGCATAGCTTCTTGCGCCGGCCGTACCTGAAGGCCGATGGCATGCCCGCTCAGTACTCGCCGGACTTCTTGGTGCGAACCGACGCCGACGTCTACGTTGTTGAGACCAAGGCGCAGTCAGCGCTCAGCGACGAGAACGTGAGGCGCAAGCAGCGTGCGGCGCTCGCCTGGTGCGACCAGATCAACGAACTCGATAGCCACATTCGAGCCGACCTCTCCTGGAACTACGTGCTCCTGGGAGAGGCTGTCGTCCACGAGTGGCACTCGAAGAACGCCCGCGCGAGCGAGTTGCTTGGCTACGCCAGGCTTCGGCGGACTGAGTCTCCTGAGCAGGGGACGATCTTCTGATGAGTGCGGAATCCGTGGCCCCCACTGGGTTCGGGCTGCACTGCAGGTCGATGCTGCGATCGGGGAATGTGGTGTGACGCTTGGTTGCGCCGACGGCACGGTCGACAGTTCCTTCAAAGGGCGGGCAGTAGTAATGGCTAGCAGCTGGGCTCGGTTCTGGGCAGTCGACCTGCACGTGCACACGCCAGGGTCAGGCGACGCGAAGGAAGAGGACTTCGGCACAGCCGCCGACATCGTCAAGGTGGCGATTGATGCTGGGCTTGACGCGATCGCTGTCACGGACCACAACACCGTGGAGTGGTGCGGACAAATGGCTGAAGCGGCGAGGGGCACGAGTCTCGTCGTGTTGCCGGGCTTCGAGCTGAGTACGCAGCAGGGCCACCTCCTGGGGATCTGGGAGGAGGGGACCGCCTCGTCGACGCTCGAAGACGTCCTCATCCGACTCGGAATCCAACGCGGGCAGCTCGGTAGCACTGACGTGGTCGCGACCAAAGGCATGGCGGAGTGCGCGAATGAAATCGTCGCGTCCGGTGGCGTGGCGGTCGCCGCGCACATCGACAAGGAGAAGGGAATCCTGAAGCAGCCCGTCCAGACCCACGTCAACCAGTTGTTGGCGGACCCGAATATCGCGGCATTCGAGTATGTCTTCGTCGAGACGCCTGCGAAGGTTGCAGCGAAGCTCGGCAGCACTCGTCACCCGGCTCTAATCCAGAGCTCCGACGCCTATGACGCCACGCTCAGCCGTCACTCGGCGACGGGGATCGGGATCCGTCGCAGCTGGATCAAGGCCGCGCGCCCCGATCTCTGTGGCCTTCGGTACGCACTGGAGGACCCCGAACTGCGGGTGCGACTCACCGATCCTTCGGCAGCCGGACCGCACCCGACGATCGAGTCAGTCTCGATTTCGGGCGGCTTTCTCGCTGGTACGTCGCTGGGATTCAGCCCTGATCTGAACTGCCTCCTTGGTGGGACAGGCGCCGGCAAGTCACTGGTGCTTGAAGCGCTCCGGTTCGCGCTCGACCAGCAGGTTGATCAGACGCTGTTTGGCACGATCCGGGATGAAGTTGATCGCCGGCTGGGGTCGGCCCTCGGCGAGGGCACCGACGTCGCCGTCGAGATCAGTACGCCGCTCGAGCGCTACCGAGTTACCCGCACCTACCTTGCGAGCGGCTCAAAGCCCGTTGTGGAGCAGGAAGTTGCTAAGGAGTGGGTCCAGGTCGATCGCGATCCGTCGAGTCTTCTCGTCATCGCGGCGTTTTCCCAGGGCGAGATTCTCGAGTACGCAAGACAGCCCGTGGGCCGTGTGGGGCTGGTGGATGCCAGGCTCAGCCTGCTTGAGATCGAGGGTCAGATCGCTGATCGGACGGCGAAGCTAAGAACCAACGGAACCAACCTGATCGTCGCTCGCGACGAGCTCCACACGTTGATCGAGCAAGCTGCCGAGGCGACGAAGCTCAAGGAACGGGAGCGAGAGCTGTCGACGCTCTTCGACGGGGAACTGGTGAAGGCGCAGGGGCGGTGGACGGCCGAGCAAGGGGTAATCGCTGCTCTGACCGCCTCTGTTGGTGGCATCAGCTTCACCCCGCCGAGTGCACCGGAACCCGCCTTCGCGAAGATGACTCCTGAGCATGACGCGCCGTACGAGAGGATCCGGACTGCCCAGGAGGCCTTCAAGGCTGCCCTGGACGAGGCATCGGAATCGGTGAATGCCAGTCTTGCCACGCTCAATGCCGTCGTGGGTGAAGTCAAGGGTGAGCTCGACAGAGAGTTCCAGACCTTCAAGAAGCAGCTCGATGAGGCTCTTGAGAAGTCTGGGGCGACATCGCTTACAAAGCTCCGGCGCGAGTTGGAGACCGTTCAGACGAACCTGGGCACGGCTGAGACTGCCGCTCAGACCCTGAAGAATGCGGCTCAGCCTAAGTACGACCGGCTGAGCGATGAGCGCGAAGTGCTCCTGTCCGAGCTGAAATCGGCACGTGATGACCGTCGCGCGCTGCGGAGGGCTCGCGCAGATGAACTTAACAAGAGGACGTCCGGCTTCGTCAAGATCGACATCCCCAACAAGGGCGACACTACCGATTTTCGGCGGGCGGTGGATGGGCTCAAGGTCGGTTCACGCTTGCGCGAGCAGGCGCTCGACCTCATTGCCGAGAACGTGCGGCCGTACAACTTGGTTCGTGCAGTCTGGAGTGGAGACATCTCGAAAGCGGGTCCATTGCCCGCCGGCGTGACGGCTGCGGATATCTCCCGCCTGCTGGCAGCCGTGGCCGACCGAGAGCTCTGGCAGCAGTTGCTGGATACTCAACTCATCGAAACCCCGGACGTCTTGAACGTCAAGTTCCGCAAGCCGGAGGGTAAGGACTACGCCAACATCGAGGATCTGTCGCACGGTCAGAAGTGCACCGCGATCCTTGTGATTCTGCTCGCAGACGGGGAGAGTCCGGTACTGATAGACCAGCCTGAGGATGCCCTCCACGCTCCGTGGATCGAGGAGTACCTCGTTGACCGGCTCCGTGAGCTCCGGGGCACGCGCCAGTACGTGTTCGCGACACGCAGCCCCGGGCTCGTAGTTAGCGCCGACTCCGAGCAACTGATCACTATGCAAGCCACCGCCGGCAAGGGCGAGGTTGAGGCGTGTGGCTCGCTTGAGCGCTACGACCTCAACAAGTTGGCCTTGCACCACCTTGAGGGTGGCAAGACTCCGTTCGCTCGGCGTACACGGAAGATGGGGTCTTCGCTGACCTGACTGACGCCATCCTGATCGCATGCTGTAGCCGTGCTCGTGCTACCCATCCGCGCCGTTTCCCGAGGCGGTCTGGTCGCGACGCTACAGGGGCTCGGGCGCCGCGTGGTCGCGGCCCTACGCGGGACCGCCGGTCAGCGGCGCTGGGCAGGCAGGCCGGGGCCCCTCACAGGGAGGTCGCGCTCGGGTGGCTGAGGGACCGGCCTTCTCAGTGTCGGGGCGGTGATGTGGCCCCTGTCTGGGCCAGAGGTTGCGCGGCGGCGTACCGCGCCGAGCTCGTCCACGCGCTCGACCACGACCCGGCGTGGATCATCGCTCCAGCGCTGAATCGCGTGAGCCAGTTCGCGGCGCACGACGGCCTCATGGATGCCGGTCCCAGCAGCGATCTGCGTGGTGCCCCGCTCCCAAGCACTCGGTGTGGCCGCCGCGAGCACGTGTGCTGCCTCTCGGAGAGCGTCCAGTCCGGCGAGGTTGTCCAGTCGTTCACGCACGAGCACCTCGGCCAGCGGAGTGGTGGCGTGGAGTAACGCCCTGAGACTGTCGGCCCCAGTGGTCCCGAGGATGCTGGCTGGGTCGCTGCCCGGTCGCAGGAGCACCGTGATGGGTGCGAGGGCGTGCTGGGTGAGCATCCAGTAGGCGCGCTGCGCAGCGACCTGCCCGGCGATGTCCGCGTCGGTAGCGACGATCGGTGCTACGCCAGTGCGCTTGGTCGCCGCGGCGAGTTGAGCGGCCTGCTCCTCGGTGAGCGAGGTGCCCAGCGGTGCGACGCCGACGTAGCGTCTCCGAGAGGCCAGGGAGACGGCCAGTGCGTCCAGGGGGCCCTCGACAAGGACCGGCGTGGCGGCGCGTGGCAGTTCGCCGCTCGCCGTGAACAACTGGGCGCCCTTGTGGAAGAGGGGCGTGTCGGGGGTGTTGAGGTACTTCGGCCCGCCGGTCTGGTCCGTCGCTTCGGGGTGGCGTCGGCCGACGAACCCGATGGGTTCGAGTTGGCCGTCGGCGGTGAGGCGGGTGATGGGGAACACCAGGCGGTCGCGGAAGCGGTCGATGAGGCGGCCGGTGCGGGCGAGGGTGGCCAGGCCGGACTCGGTGAGCTCAAGGTCGGTGACGCCCTGGCGGCGCAGGTGGTCGACGAGTCGGGTCCAGCCGGCGGGCGCGTAGCCGGGGAGCACATGCGGGTCGCCGGTGAGGTCGGTGCGCATGCGCTGGGCGAGGTAGGTCTGGGCCCAGGAACCAGGGAACTGGCGCATGTAGAAGTCGGTGGCGAGCCTGTTGAGTTCGAGGATGCGGGCGGGGCTGACGGGGGCCATGGCGGCGTCGAACTCGCGGGCAGCTTGGGCGTCGATCATGCGGTCGGTCGGCGGCAGCACGGTCGCGTGGTCGCGCGCTGCCGCGGCGAGAGTGAGGTAGGCCTCGACGAACACCGGGTCGTCGAAGGGGTCCGTCTCGTCCGACTCGTCGGGTGTCGGCGCGAACGGGTAGGTGGGCTCCGTCGCCGGCGGCAGGTGCTGCCACTCTTCGTCGGAGGGGACGACGAGTGCGTGCTCCGACTCGTCCTGCGCGAACGGGTCGACCTCGCCGCCACCGAGCGTGGGGCCGGATGCGTACCGGTCGAGGTCGTCCGCTTCGGGGCCACTGAGCAGCGAGATGCGCCAGACGAGCGCCTGGCACGGGTCGACGTCGTCGTCGGCGACCGAGCTGGCGAGCAGGTCCTCGACGGTGTTGCCGCGGGCGATGGCGTGGTCGACGGTGGTGACCAGGGCGGGCCACCACGGGCTGGCCTGGAGCGTGTCGGCGGTGTCCTGGCCGACGAGGTCCGCCAGCCGCGGGGTCCACGGGGCTGTGAGGTGGTGGTCGGACTCGGCTTGGGCGGCGACGGCAGGCGACAGGCGTCCGGTGATGCGCCACCAGAGGGCCGCGGCGGCGTGGTCGTCGGGCAGGTCGCCGTCGGCCAGGGCGCGTCGGACGACCTGCGGGGCGTCGAGGCCGGCGCGGGACAGTGCCGAGAGCCGTTCGGCGAGCACGGGCACGAAGGCGTCGTGTCGGGTATCGGTGAGGGCGCGGTCGAGCAGGGGCAGCCACTCGGCGAGGGCCGGGGTGTGGTGGGTGGCGAGGCGCTCATCCAGTGCGTCCTGGTACCGCGCGGCGGCTTTGCCGAGCTGCGGCGATCCGGTGGGTCGCCGGTCACTGTCGGGCACCGCGGTGGCCGCGCGCCACACGGCGACGTCGGCGAGCAGGTCGTCGTCGGGACGACGCTGTCCGGTGCGCGCCCACTGTGGTGTCGACTGGTCGGTCCGCGACTGCTCGCTTACCTGCTGGGTGAGGTCGCGCACCTGCGCGGCGCGGGCTGCCAGGTACGGACCCCACTGCGGGTCCTCGCGCAAGGAGGCCGGGATGCCGGGCAGCCAGGGCAGGGGCCCGGTGCCGGCGTTGCGCAGGCCGGTGTCGTCCAGCCGCCAGTCGAGCACCGCGGCGACGTCGGCGGCGGAGTCCAGCTCGCGCGCACCCGCGGCGGCACGAAGGTGGACGACGGGATCGCCTTCCTGAGCTGCGAGCAGGAGCAGGTGCGCGCGCAGGGTCGGCCAAGCAGCAGCCTGGGCTAGCTCGGGGACGACGAGATCCGCGGCGCGGTCCAGGCGAGCGACCTGCTCGGGGCCCACGAGTTGTTCGGCGCCGACGTACAGGGAGTCGACGTACTGGGCGGTCGCCTCGCCGAGCAGGGTCGCGGGGTCTTCGGCGACGCGGCGGGTGGTGTGCGCCGACCGTGCGGAGTCGTCGCGGGCGAGGACGCGTTCGAGCACGTCGGTCGCGGTGAGGGGGTGGACGTACTCGGGGCGGATGACGGAGTGCTCGTCGCCGTCGCCGACGACTTCCAGGTACAGGTGGTTGGCGGCCTTGCCGCGGGTCAGCGCTGTGTACGCGAGCTGGCGGGACTCCTGTCCCGTGAGCAGGGTGTGACTGGTGTCGGCGGTGACGCCCTGAGCGGTGTGGATCGTCGTCGCGTAGCCGAGGTCGACGGAGGTGCGCACGTAGTCCGGCGGTAGGTCGACCGAGCATCCGCTGCCGGTGTGGCGGACGGTCAGTGCGCCGGTGCGGTGGACGGTGGTGACGTGCCAGCGGTCGCCGTTCTTGACCCAGTCGGTGCCGGTGACCCGAAGCTGCCGGTTGTTGGCCCGGGTGATGACGATGTCGCCGTTCGAGGCGGTCGACCCGTCGGCCAGGCGGACGGTTCGCTCGGGGGTCTGGCCGTCGAGGCGGTGGGCGCGGGCGCGGTCGTTGAGCTCCCCGGCGAGATCGCGGGTCGGGGCAAGCATCACTGCGTCGCGACCCGCGTCGCGGTCGGTGCGCCAGGCAGCGAACACGTCGTCGGTGAGCATGCTCAGGTCTCCGACGTGGACGCGGCGCCGGTCGAGGTAGAACCCGAGGGCTTCGGGCAATCCGTCGCGCAAGGCGAGGGAGGCGGCGCCTTCGGCGGGGTCGGTGAAGCGCATGAGCTCGGTCAGGTGCAGGGCGCCGTGGGTGGCGCGCACGTCGCGGAGCACTCCGCCTGCTCCGACGGCGGACAGCTGCTGGTCGTCGCCGACGAGCCGGACCGACCCGCCGCGAGTGGTGACGAGCTCGATGAGGCGGTCCAGGGACAGGGTGTCGGCCATGCCGGCTTCGTCGACGACGACGAGGCTCGTCGGGCCGATGCGCCCCGCCCACCCTGGCAGGTGCTCCGGATCGTGGTCCAGGTGCCAGAGGAGCTTGGCCATGGTGTCGGTGCGGGCGGCGATGGCCTCGCCCAGGACCGTTGCGGCAGTGGCGGACGGCGCCAGCCCGACGACGTCGCCGCCGCCGGCCGTCCACGCGGCGGCAAGCGCCCGCATCGCGGTCGTCTTGCCCGCTCCGGCGGGGGCGATCGCGAGCTGCACCCGTGCGCCGGAGGTGGCCATCTCGGTGACCAGGGCGGCCTGCCCGGCGTTGAGCGGCAGGCCGTCCGTGGCGGACTGGGCGAGCGCGTGCTCGACGGCGGCCGGGGTGGCTCGGGTGCCGTCCCGCTCGCCGGCGTGGGCGACGATCCGTGCCTCGGCCGCGAGGAGGTCCACCGAGGTGTACAGCGTCGACCCGGCGACCGTGTAGACGCTCGCGCCGTCGCTGCGGCGCAGCGCGGCGGGCGTGTCGATGTCTCGCTCGGAGCGGGTGAGCGGCACCGAGCGGCGGGTCAGGACTTCGTCGACCAGGAGTCCGACGAGGCGGTCGACGTCGCGGGTGCGCACGTCGGTGCCGCGGACCCGGCGCTGGGCCTCGGCCTGGACATGCCAGCGCTGCCAGTAGGAGCGGTGCGTCTGCAGCGTCTGCTGGATGGCGGTCGCGGAATCGCGGACCCACGCGGCATCGACGCGACGGGTGGGCGTCGCGGCGGGGTGCAGTGCTTGGTGCAGCATCGCCTGCACGCCAGGCTCGCCGCCAAGGACCTGCCGCGCCTGGGCCGCCCAGGTGGCGCGCTGCTCGGCGAGGCTGCGCGGCTCGTGCTTGCCCTGCCGGGTCTCCAGCGTGGCCTGCTGGGCGAGCTGCACGGACTCCAGGGGTGTGGGTGGGCGGCCGTGGGTGGCCTGGAACGCGCCGGCGAGCTCGGCGCGACGCGTCTCGATGCTGGCGCGCCGGGCGGACCAGCTGGCAGCCAGGCCAGGGTCGACGCCGACGATCTCGCGGATCGGGCGCTTGCGCGGGTCGTCGCCCTCCCGGCTCTCGAACCGCACGCCGAGGGTGTCGGTCAGGTGCCGCTCGAGTGCGGTGTTGTAGGTCTCGGACGCGGCGACGGTGGCCGCGAAGATCAGCCGCCCGTCGATGGCGAGCCAGCGGCCGGTGTCGCGGGTCTGGACCTTGTTGGCGACGGCGACGTGGGTGTGCAGGTCCGGGTCGCCGGCGCGGGAGTCGCGATGGGTGAAGGCGGTGGCGA
>Ga0255334_1001043_pt1 | contig 14934 bp, 10 predicted proteins | sample EtOH5_35cm_T3_12_FD_202080 | JGI IMG/M metagenome (GOLD analysis project Ga0255334, IMG submission 202080) | Sandy soil microbial communities from University of British Columbia, Vancouver, Canada - EtOH5_35cm_T3_129 | ecosystem: Engineered > Artificial ecosystem > Sand microcosm > Unclassified ...
ACCGGACCGTTTTCTCTCTTGCGACCGCACACCCTTTTACTCTAGAGGGTCGCCCGCCAAAACAAACCCTCGACGCCCTTCCCCCTTCCCGATCCCTTTCTGCTCGACATGCTATCATTGCCAACGCCACCCGGCATGTCTGAACCGATGGACACCCGACCGGACAGCTGGGCGCCGCCGCACGCAACGCCCCACAGAGCGAGACGCGCGGCGGTCAAACACCGTGCACTCGCGCACCAGGGTCGTCAGACGACCACCGACGGTGCCAACGGTAATGCCAGCGCGAGTCGTTGCGCAAAGGATGAAGGCCAAGATAAACGCCTACGCACACGCCGGCACTGGGGCCCATGCAAGACCCCAGCCGGTACGCCCTCAGATGTCAGACCCGATACCTCGGCCGCCCGTGCGATGGCGCCGGGACAAAACAAAAACGACTGTGCAACGAAACCGCGACGCCATCGCCGTCAGGCCTTGTCGGTGATCAACGCGCACGTCGAGCAAGAAACCAAGGGAAACGCCCCAGACCATGACGCCGTAGCGGTCGCCGAGAGCGTCGACAGAGCCACGGGCAGGTCGCTCCAGGAGTGGGCGCGCGACCTCGGCTTTGCCGACTGGGTGCAGCTATTTCGGCGTCTCACATGCGTGCGTGCCGTCGAGTGGAGGGGTGACGCTCTCGGATGGCGTATCGTTCCGGCGCACTGCGAGTCCCTCGATGGGGACCATTCGGTTTCGTCGACCAAACACTGGAGCGCGCCGGTCGGACCTACCACCGTCGAGCCGCCTCTGTGGGGGCAATCGCTGAAACGACAGCGCAAACAACAACCAAGTCGGTCCGAGCATCGCCACCACCACAACCACCGCAACGACTACCACCAACGATCGCCGGGTCTGGTCGAGGGCGCGAGCGTGTGGTGGCGCGCGGTATGGATGCGTGCGCTCGACTGTGAGGTCGCAACGCACTGCACCGATGTAACGCGATGCGTGGGGCTGGGTGTTTCCTCTGACGTGCTCGCCGATCGAGTGTACAGAAAGACCGGCGTTTCGTCGGCACGCTGGGCCTCTATGCTCGGCTTTGCGCACTGGCACGATCTCTTGCGCGCGCTCCCCTGCGTTCACGACGTCGTGCATCATCACAGCGATGATCGGCCTTTTCCCTCGCTCGGCGCCTCAAACTGCGCCGCCCCGTCTCGGGTCGGGAATCGCGATGCTCGCCCAAGTCCCCTGCCCATGACTGCGACCAAGCAGTGGACCGTTTTGTTTGGGGCCGCCCAGGAGCCGGCCCACGTGGACACGCCCTCTACGGTTACACCCGAGATACCGTACTGTGTGCCCTGGTGGAGCGCATCGCCCTGCGGGCACATGCTCCCGCGCCAGGCCATCATCGACATGGGCGGCGCCTTTGACCCGTTGCACCTGGAACGCGAGGGGATCGTCCTCGTGACGACGGTCCATGCGTGCAGGGCGGCCGTCGCCGATCTCTATCGCCACGCGGTGGTGGGCATGGACTGCGAGGGACTCGTACCCTGTAGGCAAGGCAGCGGCGCCGGTGTGTCTCTGATCCAGATGGCAGGGCCCACGGGGCCCGTCTACCTATTTGATCTATGCATCGCTGATGACACGGGCCGCTCCCTTATGGGCAAGGGCCGACTGGGGAAGCTGTTGCGCGACACACGCGTGACCAAGGTCATCCACGACGCGCGCGGGGACGCGCGGTGCCTGCAGGCGGCCCATGGGGTCGCACTCGCCAGCGTCTTTGACACACAGATGGAGCACGCGCGCGGTGCCGGCGAAAGTGCCCCGAGACGGTCCCTGGTGGCACTGCTCGACGAATACGGCCTCGAGGGGAATCCATTCAAGGCGCAGATGCAGCGCGTGTATCGCATCGACGGCTGGGCGTGGCATCGTCGGCCGCTGCCAGACTGGATGCTGGCCTATGCGGCTGCCGACGTGCGATCGCTGTGCGCCCTGCGCGATGCCATCCTCGTTCGCGGTTCTTGCCCAAGTGCCTCTGCCGTACATGTATCCGTATGTGGCACTGACGCGTGCATCCCATAAAACGATGTTTCTTTTCAAAGAGCGACCGTGCAGCGAAACACACCATCGCATTCCTGCGCCATGGATACGCCCACAAAGGAGGTCGGTTGGCGCAGAGAGAGAGAGAGAAAGAGAGAGAGAGAGAGAGAGAGAGAGATCCAACCATCCGTGTCGCTGACATTAAAGGGGATAAGAGAGAGGAGGGGGAAGGGAGGTCCACGGACACGCTGGTGCTATCAAAGAGGCAAATAGGTGGCTGCAGTGTCGCCACCGACCAACGGTGCCATGGCCTTTACCATGGCCAGGCGTTTCTCGCCATTGTCCGGGCCATACGCGCATGTTTGCACATCGTGATCGCCGTAGGCAAAGATGTCTATCCTAAATCGCCATAAAGATCCTCGCCTAGTGGCATTGTCACACAAGGGCACGAATCCACGCAATGTAGGGTTAAAGTGCCATTGCTCTTTCTCCCCCCTTGCTCTCCCGCAATACATATATACAGAGAAAGAAAGGGATACACTCTGCGCCCTGCCCTCTCTCTCTCGCGCCCCACCTATCAGACAATGAGTGTACAAGAAACGGACCCCTCCAAAGAGGCCGAAAAGGAGAGCGCGCAAGATGGGGACGAACAGCGCGCCGCGCGCGACCCCCACCTGAGCACGCGCCAAGAGTGCCGCGCCGAGGCAGCGCTCGTGCGTTCCCAGTGCGGCCCCGACAAGGACCCGCTGCTGGTGAGCGCAGAGAGCAACACATGGTGCGCCATCCTCGAACACGGACACCACATCTCGCTGCGCAAACTATGTGCCCTGCGACAGCGTCTGTGGGTCGAGTTCCCGTGGGACCCGCGCTACAACACCACGCGCCTAAACTACAACAAGGCCATCAACGTGTTCCCAAAGATCATCGTGCTGGCGCGCAAGGTCGGCGACGTGGTGCTGGCCCTGCGCTGGGCCATCGCGCATGGCCTGCCCTTTTCGGTGCGCGGCGGCCGCCACTCGGCCGAGGGCTTCTCCTTGAGCAGCGGCATGGTGATCGATCTGTCGCACATGCACAACCTCTTTGTGTCCAAGGACGCGCGCCTGGTCGCCATCGAGGCCGGCGCCCTCATAGGGCCCACCTACTTGGCGCTGCAGACCGGCGCCCAGGCGGACGACCCGCGCACGCGTGACCACGGGCCGGGCGGACTCATCGTGCCGATGGGCACCTGCGCCGACGTGGGCGTGGCGGGACTCACCATGGGCGGCGGCGTCGGGTTCCTCATGCGCAGATGGGGCCTCACCTGCGACAATCTGCTGGCGGCGCAGGTCGTGCTAGCCGATGGCACCATCGTCAAGGCCACATCGAACGGGCCGCACGCCGACCTGTTCTGGGCCCTGCGCGGCGGTGGCGGCGGCAATTTCGGCATTGTTACGCGGCTCGTGTACCGCACTCACCGCCTGCGCCACGTGCTCCTGTTTGAGGCCCGCTACAAGTGGCAGGATGCAGCGGCCGTGGGCGAGGCCTGGCAGCGGTGGGCACCATGGGCGCCCAAACAACTCACATCAGAGTTGGCCCTCATTCCGCCCACGCCCTTGTTCACCGCAAGCGACGACGAGACCGCAAACAAAGACAAGGAGGAGGAGGAGGAAAAGGAAGACAGGGAGAACGTGCAGTTTTCCGAGGGCTCGGTCCTGATCACGGGCGAGTGGGCATCGAGCGCGCTGGGCCTGTGCGACACGGCCCATGGCAACGATGAGGCCGCTGCCCACGCGCGGCGCAAGCTAGAGGCGTCGTGGTCGCGCTTCCTCGAGATCCTCGCCCATGTGCAGGAGCAACAGCACGAAAAGGAAAAGATAGAACCCGTCGAGCCTCTGGTCATTTGGGAATCGAGCGTGCTCGACGCCGCACGCCACTTTACCGAGAACAACAAGCGCCCGCCCATGTCCAAGATAAAGTCAAACTTTGCCGATGCCCTGCTGCCGCAGCGCGCGTGGGAGCGGCTCGTGGAGCGCATGGAGATTGCGCCGCGCATTCACAGGCGCTGCCCCCACACGGAAACCGCCATCCTCTACAACGTGAGCATGCAGGCCATGGGCGGCGCCATCGACGACGTGGGCCCCAACGAGACGGCCTTTTTCCATCGCTCGGGCACGCTGTTCTGGATCGAGTACTCGACCTATTGGACGTCGCCGCTGGACAGGCTGCCGCTCACCGAGTGGGTCACCGCCGTGTGGGGCACGCTGCAGCCCTACCTGCCCGGCTTTGCCTATGTCAACTTTTCCGACCTGGCCCTAAAGGATTGGAAGAGGGCCTACTGGGGACCTCACCTGGAGCGCTTGGAGAGGGTCAAGGCCCGCTACGATCCGCACAACCGGTTCTGCATGCCCCAGAGCGTGCCCCTGCCCCACTCTTTCCCACCCCTCCTGTCCTCGTCGTAACCCTTCTACCCTTGTACGGGAGGGGGGGCATCGTTCCATCCACATAAAAGCGCTCTATTGGACCGCCGTTTTGCCCGTTTCCTTGCGCATGCATCTGTTGATGCCTGAAATCCTATAGTGTTTCCCAAAAGGCAAGAGAAAGAGAGAGGGAAGGGATGGAAATCAGCGGCCTGCCCGATGAGGTGTTGTGCATCATGTTTGGGCACATGCGCTGCTGCCACCTGTACAAGTGCGCCCTAGTGTGTGCCCGGTAGCGTGGCACGACGCTTGACCCCCACCTGTTTCATCAGGGAAAACTGCGTATGGACACACACAAGAAACCCTGCCACAGGCGTCGCCCTCCAGGGCCATATCGAATGTCTCGTGTTTTACAGCCGGCACGCACAAAAGCTGCCCCACTTGGAGCACAAGGCAGAGACTATAGTCGCCGCAGCGTACGGGGGTCATATCGCATGCCTCCAACACCTCCTAACAACAGAGAGGGTAGACCGGAGCCGAGACCGGGTCGCAATGGCGACAGCGGCGGGCCATCTCGAATGCCTCAAGTACATTACAGGCAGGATGCGGTGCGGGCACATCGATAAAGGGGTTCTGTATGCCGCAGCCGTTGGGGGCCATACCGAATGCGTGCTCTATCTGGTTGTCGACAAAAATGTGTGGATGACCCCCATCATCGACACCATCGTGCGCATGGGCCATACCGACATGCTGAGGCGTCTTTACAATGCACGTGGTCATACGACAGATTGGACCAATGCTGTAAGGCGCGCCACAAGCGCATGTACACTGGCAGCGAGGCGCGGCGACCGAAAGATGCTGAGCCTGTTGTGCGATGTGGGTTTCGATTGGGATATTGGGGAGACGTGTGCCGCTGCGGCCGAGTCGGGCAGTCTCGAGTGCCTCACCTATCTCTACGAAAACGGATGCTCCTGGGACGAAAACACGTGCACGGCGGCGGCACGCGGCGGCCATCTCCAGTGCCTCGAATATGCACACGAGAACGGGTGCCCATGGGATGGTCGTACCGTCTACGAAGCAGCCAGTCATGGGCACGTAAAGTGCGTCGCGTACGCGCTCAAAAATGGATGCATGTATAGGGACGAGGGTGCCTGCAACTATATCATCATGTCGAGCATAACCACTTTGACCGATATGGGCCTTTGCCATCTCTGACTCTTGTGTGCACTATACCAGCAAAAATACAAAGTTGTGCGTTTAACTTGCACTCCCTACGTTTAGTGTCTGAAAGATATGGCGTTTACTCACAAGTGGGTAATGTCCAATTGCGTTTGGCCTTTTGCACAATGCACGCGCACAAAGGACACTATCCCAAATCAAAACATCTGTGAGGTTGTTGGCAACGCGAGGTTTGCTTGATCTCTTTTTGCGGCAGACTCACTTGCGCCAGGTGTTGTTTTGTGCGTTGGCAAATCGTTGCACATAATTGGCCAATGCCGCTGTCGCGATTTCCAATAGAGCGGGCGGTGAATGCGCGCCCCAACGCAGCAAAAACAATGTATCCAGCTGGCCTTTCATTAGAGAGCCATAAGAGAAAGAGACATGGAAATCAACGCCCTATCCGACGAGATGCTCCACGCCATCCTTGAGCACCTGTGCTGCTGCCACCTGCGCAAATGCAGCGCAGTGTGTGGGCGGTGGCGCCGCGCCGCGCTCGACCCGTACCTCTTTCACAGAGGCAAGCTGTGCGTTACGAGGCACGAGAATCCAACCGTGGGCGCCGCCCTACAGGGCCATATCAAGTGCCTCGCGTATTATCAACGTTGCGCATCGCAGAGGCCCCAACTGGGGTGGACGCAAGAGACCGTAGCTGCGGCAGCCCATGGAGGTCATATCGCGTGCCTCGATTATCTCGCGACGCAAAGGTCCACCGATGAGGACTGGCGCGTTGTGGCAACGGCAGCGGCGTCGCAGGGCCGCCTCGAATGCCTCGAGTACGCTACGACAAGGGTACAGGACAAACACGAACAGGGTGCCGTGTATGCGGCAATTGCCGGCAGCCATACCGATTGCGTGCTCTACTTGGTCACCAAGACGCAAATGTGGCTGAGAGACATAATCAGCTTGATTGTCTGCCTTGGACATGTTGACATGCTCAGGCGCATCAGCAGTGTCTGCAATGCCACGACGGAATGGGGCGTGGCCAAGATTTATGCCAGCGATGCCTGCACAATAGCGGCGTACCGTGGGGATATACAGATGCTGCGTTTCTTGCACAGCATAGGGGTCGCCTGTCGTCAATATGCGGTCTGTGCTGCTGCGGCTGAATCTGGTAGCGTCGAGTGCCTTATGTTTGTTAGGAAGAATGGATGCACGTGTCGCGTGTGGGACGAGACCACATGCGAGGCGGCAGCCCGCCATGGCAATCTCGAGTGCCTGCGGTACGCTTGCGAGAATGGATGTCCGCTGAGTGATCGCATTCTGTATGAAGCAGCATCACATGGACACATGGACTGTGTCGAATACGCCCTTGATCACGGATGCGCGATCAGAACCACCGGCTCTGTGCGGAGCATCAAGGTCCTGGCCAAGATGAATTTCGGGTCCTAGTCCTCTGCTGTGCCCACCATTCATTCAGGAATGGTCTCTTTAGCGGTAATGTTTGGGTGACTGGCGGCACTCTACTGGGCATTCACATTGCTGTTTGAGCCTCGTGACAAGAGTAAAAGCGACCTTAACCCTCTACGAAGCAGTCGCGCAAGTTGTGATCAAATTACACTTGTAGTAGCATTATGACTCTGGGAAACCTGTACGTCCACTCGTAATGGACGACAATGTCGGATGGTTGTACACTCATTTGGCTCTGGCCCGTTGCGGTCTTTGCACTCTCTACTGATCCGCATTTGCCTCCCTTGAGAGCCAGCAGGGTGTCCCAGTCATGTTGGTAACGCGCCGTCTTTGCTGTCTAAACTCTATAGACCGTTTAGGAATGAGACATGTCTGTCGTCGGCACTCTTTGGATCGTTCAAGCCGTGAGAGTCTCATGTTTGCAGACATGGTTAGGAACGTTCTGTGTTGATTTGGTACGACTCACGTTAATGCCTTTTGATGGTACGCGCACTGTACTATAAAAACAGCTGCAGCATGATACAAATGACCCATGTAGGACTTGACCCACAATTGCTCTGTAAAAGTGCAAGTTGCGCAGCTAGACACACATATGCTGGCGGCAGAGTGGGTTTGTGCCCTACCATTGGCATTTACAGAGGGAACCTATTTGAAACGCAAAGAAGGGCATATGGTCCCCATATCATACACAACGCAGTTTGAACGCTCCCGCCATAGTAAAGGATACAAGATGCGACTGTGCACAGTGATATGTTAGGGTCACCCACTAAGGTTTCATTTTGTGTGACTCTCGTAACGTTGTTTGTTTGTGAACACGTAAAGTCACCAAAGTCGTGCAAAAATGAAACGCTCTAGTGTATATGTATCGCAATGCAATGTGGCTTAATACAAACCGCACATTGTGGCCACTACATTGAATGCATGCTCGGTCCGCGATTACCAACAGTGTGTGAGCAAACTTGATCATTTACGCTATTGCCCACACAAAGCGCGTGGGTACACCTGGATATCCTTGCGTTCTGTGCGGGCAGAGTCCTTGCATCCAGCATCAGCCAACGGATTACTACCGTTTCGCAAAAAGAGGAATTTATCCGGTCATAGTAAAAAGGCCGAGCACAGACTTGGGAGAGATCAGGGGCCAATGTTGGCAGTTGGACGAGATGTCCTCATAACGTGGAAGTGATCTCAAACAATGACGTGTGCGTTGTTTCGATCATGGCAAAGCATCGCTTGTCTGTGTGTGCGGGGATGCTTGCGAGACGTGCGATATGTGGGGCTCATGACTGTCTGTCTTTACCTTGCATACCACAATGGGTATGGAGCAGTCTTGCGGACGCTCACAAGACTGCATGCAGTGCAGGCCTGCCTTTGGCAAGATGTATTGCACCGCAAGTAACACGTAAAGGTGCCACCGTTCGCAACTATATCATTAGCCCCACGACGAGAAAACAAGTGGCCTACACTCTGCATAGTCTTGTTCCTCGCGCGCGCGCGCCATAACAACAAACGAGAATCATCGTGCTTGATCAAACGACGAGACTTTTGACTAAATGCCTGCAGTCAGTCGATATCCGAAAGGACGCCATCCAATCGCGTTTGGTTTCTATTGCATTTCACGCCAAACGCAAAACCTTGCCGGGCGCCGAGGTCTCGTTGTCGTGTATGTTGGCACGTTGAGTTTGCTTGGTTCCATCGGGCAGACTTTATTGTGCTGGCGCATTGCGCCTGTGCGTTTGGCAAGTATCAAATACCATTGGTTTGTGGCTGCACAAACGGAACAAATCGCCAGGAGTTGGACGCGCTGCGGATGTGCGGTGCAAGTCAGCGAGTCTGATCGAGGCCTTTTGCCTCAAGTCGGTGTCTGTCGGGAAACTGTGTTTCAACCCCCACCCTCCCCCCTCTCCCGGCGCCGACGTTTCGCTGTACGGCGGTCTTTGCGCCTTTGATTTTATTAGGGGGCCCTTTTGAGGAAAAGAGATGGATATCAACAACTTACCCAGTGAAGTGCTCTGTATCATCTTTGGCCACTTGCGCTGTTGTCACTTGTACAAATGCAGCGCGGTATGTACACGCTGGCGCGATACAGCGCTCGACCCGCACTTGTTCCACGGGGGGAGGTTGTGCATCACCATGCACGAGAATCCCACTGTAGGCGCTGCCTTGTGTGGGCACATCGAGTGCCTCGCACTTTATCAACGTCACGCACCCCAGAGACCCCGACTAGAGTGGACAACAGATACCGTGGCTGCGGCAGCCTATGGAGGTCGCCTTGCATGCCTTCAGTACCTCGTGACGCAGAGGCGTGGCACAGAGGACTGCCACATCGTGGCGACAGCCGCGGCATCGAAGGGCCATCTCAGATGCCTCAAGTATGCTGTGAAAAACGTATGGGGCAAACCGGACCAAGGTGCATTGTGTGCAGCGATCGCCGGCGCACATACAGAATGCGTACTCTACTTGATCACACAAGGAGAAGTGTGGGTAGAATCAATCGTCGACATCATTGCCCGCCTTGGCAACGTCGATATGCTCAGGCGTATTGACGACGTTTGCGGTGGCACCGCGCGGTGGGCCGCGGCCGGAGCCTATGCCTTTAATGCCTGTGCGTTGGCGGCACGCCGTGGCGACGTGCACATGCTGCGTCTGTTGCACCATATGAGGGTCCGTTGTCGTGAATCCGTGGTTTGCGCCGCCGCAGCTGAATCGGGTAGCGTCGAGTGCCTCGCGTACATCAGGGAGAGTGCATGTGCGTGCCGTATGTGGGATGAGGCCACTTGCAAAGCGGCAGCGCGCCATGGCCACCTCGAATGCCTTCGGTACGCCCACGAGAATGGATGCCCATGGAATCGCCACATATTGTACGAAGCGGCAGTCGGTGGACACGCGCACTGTGTCAAGTATGCCCTCGATAATGGGTGCGGACCCGTACCAGTCCACTCTTTATCGAGCATTGTGGCCCTGGCCGGGATAGGTCTCAAGTTTTAGGCCCATCTGTGCGCATTGCTCATCTAGGGAATGGTCCATTTGATGGGCCTTACGAAAGTGATTTCCAAGCATGATGACTCTTTCTGCATGCTCCAGAGCACGCTTTCCTATCGCTTTCGTTGTCATATCTTCCACCTTCTTGTTGTATCAGGTGTTGTTTCCTTCTCTTTGCGCAGGTACAGTGCCGTTTCCCCTTGATTGTCGTATTTTGGGGTCTACCTGCTAGACCGGCTCGATGTTGCCACAATCGGGCACGTGCAACGCCATTGGTGCGACACATTTGGCCGAGCACAAAAGGTCGTGGTCAATGCTGGCGCGACCCAGCAGTCGGTCCGAGAGCCAATGTTTGTGGGTTGGCACAGACGCGTGTCGCTGAGGATACCTTTCTCCCGCGGCCCCACCAAACATCTTTTGGTACATGTAATAGGACAAGCGGGCCAGAGAAACGAAAACCCTGAGCATCCAAGCATTTCTCCAACAAAATGGAAGAGAAAACAGGGGGCACACCCATCGACGTGCTCGCCGACGATGTCGTGCGATACATCCTGGATACGTTTGTGGGCGACATGGACCTGGGGCGGTGCCTCTTGGCATGGCACCGATTCCATGTGCTCAGTGTCAGAAGCCTGCAGCGGCGCAAGTACCGATGCGCCACCGTCCACTCGCTGTGCATCACCGGTGACGTCGTCGGTCTAGGGTTTGCGCTCGACAATGCCGAAACCTATGTGCCAGCGTACTTTGACTGGCACGCCCCCCTTTACGCCGCGGTGGTCGCTGACAGCGTGGCTATGCTTGACATGCTCAAGGGGGCCATTCATGCGCGGGAGGCAGACGTGCGGTGGCCTATCGCGCCCATCATGTGGTGGGCGTTGGCCTTTGCTGCCGCTCAACGCGGACACGATGACGTACTGGCATGGCTGTGCCTCCCGTGCAATGCAACGTCCTCGCAGCCTGTGGCGAGCGCAGACGCGATACGGGACCTCGTGCCGCTGGCCGACATTGGGAACGCGCTCGCATCGGACGGCCGCATCTCTGCAGTGTCCTCTCACAAAGCCCGCATCAAGGCTACATTGACGTTGCATTCCCTCTTTAGCACTGCTGTTGTAGAGCGCGTCAGGGTGTCTCTGATCGATGTTGGCCGCGACGCCCGAGACGCTCTCTGCGATCGCATTTCCTCCAGGAGCGGCCTGGACGCTCGTGCGGCACTGAGTGCCCCGGTATTTGGCATATCCGCGCTCGACGGTCCTGCCGACGGCGTTGCAGATCTCGACGAGAGCGACCATCAGGGGACCAGCGCCGATGGTGGCCGATGGTATGGTGCGATGCCGTATGGGGCCATCCGCAAGAGCGCCCATTCCATATGGAAACGCGCTCGGGAGAAAATGCGGGCATTTGCCAACCCTCACGTCGATCGTCACAAGGCCGGCGTGTGGTACTATGAGGTGACGCGCGACTCGCAAGGGCACGCAGACAAATGGACGCTCGCTGTGCCCGCGTCCGATCGGGCGCGCGTCAATGGCGTCAAGTTAACGGAGCCGACATGGTCCGGTCCGCCTGGCGCCCCTTTTGGACCTGGGCATGCACAGGGCGAACCATTGTTTTGGATGATGATCATCATGGACGCCGTCGAGGAACGGCACATTCGCATTCTCGAGATGCTGCGCGACTGCCCAGTCGACAAGGATGACGCCCGCCCCGTGAGCGCCGCTCTAGAGAATGGACACCTCGACGTCGCGGCATGGCTCTGTGCCCACGGGTACAATCGTGTGTGCGTATCGCATCACCTCGGACAGTACGACTTTAGAGAGAGTACGAGGCCATTTCTCTACGAGGCCCTCTGTCAACGTCGGTTCGACGTGGCGCGGGTCCTGCTCGATCCGACTGCTCACGAGGGCATACCGCGCGAGAGAATAGACAGTTGCATCGCCGACGCGGTCGCTACGGCCGTGCGCGACGCCCTGGCCTCTGGCAACTTGGCCGTCGTGACATGGTTGCGCGAGCGCCATCAGGTCGCGGTCGACGAAGCGGTCGCAACCGTGCGCTTTCGACAATCGTGGACGCGTACCACTGCATCAGAACGCTACGGTCCCGCTATGCGCCTGGTGGCGTCGCTAAACACGTGATCTATGGCCCATCTCGGCTCAATATCCCATCCGATACCATCTGATTGCCAGAATCTACGTCATGAACCTACTGATTGCAAACCCCCAAACTGTTGGTCCTTTTGTATTACGCAACGCACACACAGACACCCAACGCCGAGTGCTGTACCCGTTTGAAGATGTACATATAGGTCAAGTGTTCTGATCGGTTCTGTTTTGTATGCTGAGCAATGGTCATGCATTTGTGACCACGAGGACACCGCTCCATCCCGAGCGATACAGCGCAGCATTGACAGCGTTCTTGCAAATGAAAAAGAGTAAAAGATACGTGCCATCAATAATATGTTTACGAGCAAGACACAACGAGCAACCACATGCTCGCTCTATGACATTGTGACCCTAGAATGTAAACGCACCGTGCTCCTGCACATGCTAAACAAAGAGGTGGAATGATGCGCACGCAAACGTTTGGCTCTTTTCCGCAAAATGAAATCGGCCAATGACATTTTCACATGTACCGCGCTTTCCGAAACCGTAAAGCCAGACGACAGGGTTTGCTCTTTGTTATGCAAACGTGCGCATCATCCGCATGTACACCCTGGATGGGGTTATCCTTGTCTGGTGTGCCATGTTTGCACACATTTCTCGCTTGCGCTGCACCCTATTGGCTAGGCATAATCAGGTGCTTTTGAGAGAGACAAACCGACCTTTTAGATACCAGCCGATGGTGTTGGGCCCACGAGTTTCATCATCGTATCGAGTTGAATCCGCGCCTTCCCAGTGCGTCCACTTTGGGACAAACAAGCGTGGGCCAACATATGGGGTCATAATCCGACTTTGCAAGGGTGTAAAGCTTAAAAACAATAAATGAGCATATCTGCTGCGTCTTTGTGCAACAAGGGAACAAAGGGTATCACAGAATAGAGTCGCACCCATCGAGTTTGGGCGAGGTGATGACCTCGTAGCCCTCGCGCATGGCGACGGCGTTGCGCCATCGGTCCACCGCTTCGCCCACGCGCGCCCGCGATGCGTCCCCGGTGGCATATACGTGCACCGCGCTGCTGCGCGCCACGTCGGGCAGCGTGGATTCAAAGGCCTTGCTCTTGACGCTCCCGCCGGCGCACGCCTTGTGCCACTCGCTCTGGTAAAAGGGCACGCGCTTCAATGGGTTGGCATTGCCCATGGCATAGTCCAGGGTGACCACGGCGGTGCGTGCCTCGTCGGCCACCTGCATGCCCCTCAAGATGGACCACAGGGAGGGCAGCACGCGCGTGTCGGGCGTTTCGTGCGCCGCCGCCATGCGGATCTCGGCCACGGGCTCGTAGAGGTCGCGCTTGTCGATGCGCTCCAGGACGTGGGCCGCCTGCCCAAACGCGTCCCGCTCGCCATAGGCCGCCCGGCGACGTATCTCGCTGAGCACGTCGTCGGTGCACGCGACAAAGAGGCTCGTGTCGGGCGTCGCCGTAGCCACCAGACAAGAGGCCGCGCCAAACAGGCCCAGCGCGGGCTCGGCGGCGTGGAGCGCGTCCGACACCATGAGTTCGATGGCCTTGCCCACGGGATGCGAGTACACGTTGCGGTGCATGTACAGGCGGCTGCTAAACATCTGCTTCAGGTTGTGGTACTCGGTCTCGCGGAAGCAGATCTCGCCGCACTCGATGCGGCTAAACAGAATCAGGCGCTCCACGTCGCACAGGCCCTCTGACACGCCCGTCGCGTGGCAGTCGCGCGCGAGATAGTCAAACTTGTCTGCGTCGATGCTGTTGAGCGCGTTGTGCACCACCCTGTAGAGAAAGGCCCTGCCCTCTTCAAACACGTGGCCCCGAATCATGGCCTCGACTCTGGCGACCTCGTGTTCGTCGAGCAGGCCCGTAGAGGCGTTCATCTGCCTGAGCAGCAGGCAGGACATGTCCTCGTGGTGCCACTGGCGAGGGAGCGACGCACCGTGAGCGGCGGTGGCACGCAGGTAGTCGTTGACGCTCTGTTCAAACGAATGGCTAAAGGGGCCGTGGCCCACGTCGTGGCACAGGGCCGCCACCTGCACGAGGAACACGTCCTGGCTGGTGATCGTCGCGACGCGCTCGTCCAGTCTCGCAATCTTGATATTTACGCGCATGAGCCGTTCGCGCGGCATTCTCTTGGATGGGTGCTCCTGATTCTGTAGCGACTCGTCCTGCTGCTGCTGCTGTTGATGGAAAAGGCGGTCGGCCTTGGCCCTGAGTCTGGCCAAGCGCTCGGCGACGTGCCTCTGTTGCTCGACAAAGTGGTTCATCCAGCGGCCCGCCAGGTGGCACGTACCGAGGCAGTGCTCAAAGCGCGTGTGGGTCGCTCCGTCATAGACGTGGTAGAGCGAGCCAAGCTGGCGTATGCGCCTGAGGCGCTGAAACTCGGGTGTGTCGATCAGCACAAAGAGTCCAATGGGCAGGGACATGCACCCGTGCACGGCGTCCTTGACGATCTTGTAGCGCCTCATGCGTCTCCAGTGGCGTTCGCCGTTTGATTCGACCATCGGGAGCGGATCGTTTCGATAGTCCAGATGCTTTTCCCCCTGGCGGTGTTGTTGGTCCACCATGCTTGCCGTGAGATGTTGAGCCTCGACAAACGCCAAGGGCAGGGGGACGTCCGAGTCGTCCTCTAGGGGACTAAACGCGTGCGTCGGCGGACTCTGGTAGGCCTCATTGGCGACGGTCGCCGGTGCTCCCTCGATGCTCATGGCATCTTGCTGTTCCGGGGAGCGCGCGTGCATCTGGGGTGTGTGGGACTGTTGCTGCTGCTGCTGCTGCTGCTGCTGCTGCTGCTGCTCGTATGGC
>Ga0255334_1001044_pt1 | contig 14924 bp, 12 predicted proteins | sample EtOH5_35cm_T3_12_FD_202080 | JGI IMG/M metagenome (GOLD analysis project Ga0255334, IMG submission 202080) | Sandy soil microbial communities from University of British Columbia, Vancouver, Canada - EtOH5_35cm_T3_129 | ecosystem: Engineered > Artificial ecosystem > Sand microcosm > Unclassified ...
GCAACTAGCAGCAGCAAAGCCTGCTGCGAGTTGCTGGCGCAGTCGTATGTGGCATCGTTTTTCCCGGCCGAGAAGTATGCCGAACACGGTCTGGCACTGGCCACGGCCCGAGCCGGCAACGTGTTGGGCGGCGGTGATTTTGCCCCTGAACGTTTGATTCCCGATGTCCTGAAAGCCTGGTCTGCCGACGAGCCGGTGACCCTGCGCTACCCGCAAGCCGTCCGCCCGTGGCAACACGCGCTGGAGCCGCTGGCCGGTTACCTGCAACTGGCCGCCGCTCTTTACGAGCGAGGCCCCGAGTTCGCCGGTGCGTGGAACTTCGGCCCGAGCGAAGCGGACATGTGCAGCGTCGGCGAAGTGGTCGAGCTGCTCGCCAACCGCTGGCCGCAAGCGCGCGGATTGCGTATCGAACCGAGTGAACTGCATGAAGCAGGCCTGTTGCGCCTGGACAGCAGCCGCGCGCGCCAACTGTTGGCCTGGCAACCGCGCTGGTCGTTGCAGCAATGCCTGACCCAGACCCTCGACTGGCATCTGGCCTGGCAAAACGGCGACGACATACGTGGCATCACGTTGGGTCAGTTGAACCTGTACCGAGGCGCGTTGTGAGCGAATTTTTGTTGAAAGCGCTGCCGCTGACGGGCTTGTTCAGCGTGCAGCACAAACGCTTCGAAGACGATCGCGGGCACTTCGCCCGGTTGTTCTGCGAGGGCAGCCTGAGCGCCTTCGGCCAAGCGTTTTCCATTCGCCAGATCAACCATTCCTGCACCCGCGCACGCGCGAGTGTGCGTGGCCTGCATTACCAGAATGCCCACGCGCCGGAAGCCAAGCTGATTACCTGTCTGCGCGGTGAAGTCTGGGATGTGGCGGTGGACTTGCGGCCCGACTCCGCAACCTTCCTGCACTGGCACGCCGAGCACCTGCGCGCCGGCGACGGTCGCAGCCTGCTCATTCCTGCCGGTTTCGCCCACGGCTTCCAGACCCTGACCGACGACGCCGAATTGCTTTACCTGCACAGCGCCGATTACGCGCCGGAGCATGAAGGCGGCTTGTCGGTGAACGATCCACGGCTGGCGATTGCCTGGCCGTTGCCTGTCAATAATCTGTCAGCCAGGGACGCCAGCCATCCCTTGCTCGATGAACGTTTCGCTGGAGTGCATCTATGAACTGCCGTGGTTGCGGTACTCCTTTGGCCTTGCCGCTGATCGACCTTGGCACCTCGCCGCCATCGAACGCCTACGTTCGTGCCGATCAGCTGGAACAGGCTGAACAGTGGGTGCCCCTGAAGGTTGCGGTGTGTCAGCAATGCTGGTTGGTGCAAACCGAGGATTACACCAGCGCCGACAGCCTGTTCGACGCTGAGTATGCTTATTTCAGTTCGTTCTCCAGCACCTGGCTGGCGCATGCCGATCGCTACGTCGCCGAGATGGTCGAGCGCTTCGGCCTGACCGCCGACAGCCGTGTGGTGGAAATCGCTGCCAATGACGGTTACCTGTTGCAGTACGTCGCCGGTCGCGGCATCCCTTGCCTGGGCGTCGAGCCAACCCGCAGCACCGCGCAAGCGGCGCGGGAAAAAGGCCTGGAGATCCGCGAGTTGTTCTTCGGCCGTCACACCGCTGCGCAATTGGTTGGCGAAGGCTGGTCTGCGGACCTGATGGCCGCCAACAACGTGTTGGCTCACGTGCCGGACATCAATGACTTCCTCGGCGGCTTTGCGACCCTGCTCAAGCCGACCGGCGTGGCGACGTTCGAGTTTCCGCAACTGCTGACACTGATGGCCGGGCAACAGTTCGACACGCTGTATCACGAGCACTATTCCTACCTGTCCCTGACCGCCGTGCAGACATTGTGCGAACGCAACGGCCTGGAAGTGTTCGACGTCAGTCAGCTGTCGACCCACGGCGGTTCGCTGCGGGTTTTCGTCCAGCGTGCCGATGGCGTTCGTCGTGACGTGCAGCCTGCGGTTGCTCAGCAACTGCAAGCCGAAATCGCCGCTGGTGTGAAAACCCCCGAGTACTACGCGACCCTCGCGCCAGCCGCCGAGGGCATCAAGCACCAATTGCTGCGCTTCCTGTTGCAGGCGAAAGCCGATGGCAAACGAGTGGTCGGTTACGGTGCCGCCGCCAAGGGCAACACGTTGCTCAACTACGCCGGGGTCAAGCCTGATCTGTTGGCCTGGGTCGCCGATGCCAATCCGCACAAACAGAGCAAGTTCTTGCCTGGCAGCCGGATTCCGGTGGTGTCGCCCGAGCGTATCGCCCTCGAACAACCTGACTACATCCTGGTTCTGCCATGGAACCTGTTGCCTGAAATCACCCAGCAATTCGCCTCGGTCAAAGAGTGGGGCGCACAGTTTGTCGTTGCCGTTCCGGAGTTGAGTATTCAATGAGCAGAATTCACTACACCAAACCGAGTGTCGGCGAATTGGAAGCCCGGTATGCCCTGGATGCTGTGCAGAACGGTTGGGGCGCGCGTTGCTACGAATACCTGACGCGTTTTGAGCACGGGTTTGCCGAGCACCTTGGTGCGACCTATGCCATCGCGACGTCGAGCTGCACCGGCGCGCTGCACATGGGGATGGCTGCACTGGGCATCGGCGCGGGTGATGAAGTGATCCTGGGCAACACCAACTGGATCGCTTCGGCAGCACCGATCACCTACCTGGGCGCTACGCCGGTGTTTGTCGATGTTCTGCCGGATAGCTGGTGCCTGGATCCGGAGCTCGTCAGGCAGGCAATTACCCCGAAGACCAAAGCCATTCTCGCGGTCCATCTTTACGGCAACCTGTGTGACATGGACGCATTGCTGGCGATCGGTCGCGAACACGGTATCCCGGTCATCGAAGACGCCGCCGAAGCCATCGGCTCGCAGTGGCGCGGCAAGGCTGCCGGCTCGATGGGGGCGTTCGGTGCGTTTTCATTCCATGGCACCAAAACCATGACCACCGGCGAGGGCGGCATTTTCGTCACCTCGGATAAAGCCTTGTATGAGCGCGTCCTGACGTTGTCCAACCATGGTCGTGTCGCGGGCAGCACCAAACAATTCTGGCCAGAGTTCATTGGCTTCAAATACAAGATGAGCAACTTGCAGGCGGCCGTCGGCTGCGCCCAGGTCGAGCGGATCGAAGAGCTGATCGAACGCAAACGGACGATATTCGCCAATTACGCCCGCGCGCTGTCATCGCTGCCGGGGGTTTCGCTGAACCCCGAACCTGCCCATGCCCGCAACGGTTACTGGATGCCCACGGTGGTATTCGATGCCGGGACCGGGATCCATCGCGACGAGATGATCGCCGCGTTCCAGGCCGCCGATATCGACGCCCGTGTGTTCTTCTGGCCACTGTCGTCGTTGCCCATGTTCAGTGAGCACGTGGTCGACACACCGGTTTCGTTTGCCTTGCCGGAGCGTGCATTCAACCTGCCGAGTTATCACGACATGACTGACGCCGATCAGGCACGGGTGGTGGATGTGGTGCGTACACTGCTGGCAAAAAGGCAATCACTGTGAAGATGTACTTGCTGGGCGCGGCCAACCCGGAAGCGGTGCGCATGCTGCACGCGGTGAAACGCAGCACGCCGAACGTCGAGTTTGCGTTTCTGGACAATGACCCGAACAAACACGGGACACCGTTTTTTGGTGTGCCGGTCATTGGCGGTTCGGCGTTGGTCAGTGAGCTCAAGGGGCCGGACGTACGTTTCGTCAACCTGATCACCGGCAGCACCCGACTGCGCTACGAGACTACCCGCCAACTGGTCGAGGCCGGTGCGACGCTGGGCCAGTTCATCCACCCCGGCATTGACCTGACCATGATTCGCATGGGGCAGGGCAGTTATCTGCAGGAAGGCGTAATCATGCAGGCCGAGGTGACGCTGGGCGACAACACCAGCATCAGCGCCGGCAGCGTGGTGGGGCATGAAGGGCAAATCGGCCACTCGGTGTTCATGGCGCCCGGCGTATGCATCGCCGGTTGCGTGGAGATTGGCGACGGCACGTTCATCGGCACCAACGCCACGATTCTGCCGCGCTTGCGTATCGGACGCTGGGTGACCATCGGCGCCGGCGCCGTCGTCACCAAAGATGTCCCGGATTATTCAGTCGTGGCGGGCAATCCCGCCAGGATCATCAAGACCAACGTGGTGCCTTACCCCGACGGTAAGGTCTTCAACTAACCCGTTTGCCTATTTTTTTTGGAGCGTTTCAATGAATCCCCATGAGCAGTTTCGCGAAGAAGTAAAAGACAACATCGAAGGCCTGAAGAAGGACAAGGCGCTGCAAGCCGAGTCGCTGGACTGGGTCGGCACCACGGCCAAACACAAGTACACCTACAACTTCAGCTGGATGGGCCGGCCGATCATTCAGTTCCCGCAGGACATGGTCGCCATGCAGGAAATCATCTGGAACCTGCGTCCGGACGTGATCGTTGAAACCGGCATCGCCCACGGCGGTTCGCTGGTGTTTTACGCCTCGATCCTGGAACTGATGGGCCATGGCGAAGTGCTGGGTATCGACATCGATATCCGCCAGCACAACCGCGAAGCGATCGAAGCTCACCCGATGAGCAAACGCATCCAGATGATCCAGGGTTCGAGCATCGACACGGCCATCGTCGACCAGGTGCGCGAGCGCATCCAGGGCAAGAAAGTGCTGGTGGTCCTGGACTCCAATCACACCCACGAACACGTGCTCGAAGAGCTGCGCCTGTATGCACCGATGGTCTCGGTGGGCAGCTATTGCGTGGTCATGGACACCGTGGTCGAAGACATGCCGGAAGATGCGTTCCCGGATCGTCCATGGGGCAAGGGTGACAACCCGAAAACCGCGGTCTGGGCCTACCTGGAAGAGAACCGTGATTTCGAGATCGACCAGGCCATTCACAGCAAGCTGCTGATCACTGTCGCGCCGGATGGCTACCTGCGCCGAGTACGTTAAGCGACACCTCTATTCAAGCGTTAATCAGGCAATCGGTCTGTGGTGGGGAAGGATATGCAAGGCATTTACGGTTCTGAAAACATGCAGCCCTTGAGTGAACTGTTCACTCTGGTGCTGATTACACACAATCGCCCGACGTTCCTGCGCAGGGCATTGCAGTACTACAGCACATTGCCTTGCAAGATCCTGGTTCTCGATTCATCGGCTATCGCACTCGAGGGCGCGGCAACGGTTGCGGACACCATCGACTATCGGCATTTGCCGCAATTCGGCTACTGGGGAATCCAGGCCAAACTGGTGTACGGCGTCGAGCAGGTCACCACGCCTTACATGGTCTTCGCTTCCGACGATGATTTCCTGATGCACGGTGGCCTCACCGAGTCGGTGAACTTCCTCGAAGCCAACCCCGACTACGGTCTGTGCCATGGCTATTGCCTGATGTACCTGACCCACTCCAACTATGTGCAGTACTACCTTCGTGACAAGAAAGTAAACGAGGACTACAACGCCGAGCTCGGTCAGGATCGTGTACTCGATTACGTGAGCCAGTACATTCCGCCGTTCTATGCGGTCCATCGGACTTCGCTGCTGCGTGACTGGTATGCCGCGATGCCTGAAGGAACGATCTTCCAGTGGCAGGAGATCGGGCATGTCTACTACATGCTCGCCCGGGCCAAGGCGCGGATTCTTCCAATTCCTTACGTGGTGCGTGAGGTCAACTATGGCCGCTCGGATCACAACACCGAGATCATGACGACCCTGGCCCTCAAGGACGCCCGGTCTGTCGCCGACCGTGAGCGTTTTGCCGGCTTCCTGGCATCGCTGCCGACCGGCATCAAAGGTCTGGATGAACACCAGACCGCGCAGGTCGCGCTGCAAAGTTTTGCCGCCCTCGCCGAGAGCCTGACGAAACGCAACGCGCTGACCATCGAGCCGATCTTCGAGTCTTACTGGACGGATCCGACGATAGGGCCGAAGCGGGTCTTCGGCCCTCAGCAATACGTTGAAATGCCGTTCTATAACAGTGCCTTCTTCGACCAACTGACGCAGTGCGAATTCCTGCTTCATTCGATGCCGGCGGGACGCTTGCAACTCGAAGAAATGGAAGGCGCGTTGCTCAAGCAGGAAGCGTTGCAGCGCACCTATTCCAATGACACTCCGGCGACCATCCAGACCCGTCTGATTGAAGCCGTTGGCCTGGGAGCGTTCAACCGTCGGGTGATGCAGAAACTGGCGCAGCAGCTGTTGGATATGGATGAAGCCGCTGATGCCCGGATACTGACCGACTGGGTTGAGCGTCTGGACAGCGTGCCAACCTTCGACAGCCGTCAGTTGCTCGACACAATGCCGTCGGGACGTCTGCAAAACTGGCTGCAGGCCCGGCAACCGAACGACACCGCGGTGCGCAAAATCAACCAGCACCTGGCGGCCAACGTAGGGGGCCCTCAGTTCGGCATTCTGCTGCTCGATCTGGACGCAGACATGGACAAGCTTCAGGTCACTCTGGACAGCCTCATGGAAAGTGCGTTCCGGGCGTTCAAGGTGGTGATCTTCACCACGGGCGACTTGCCGGCAGTCACCACGGCACAAAACACCCTGCATTTCGTCAAGGTCACGGCGGCCAATTACGTCGACAAGCTGAACCAGATCGCTCGTCAGTCGACTTCGGACTGGTTGCTGCTGGCCGAGGCGGGTGACGAGTTCACCACTGCCGGCTTCTTGCGTGCCAGCCTCGAGTTGCAAGACGCCGAGGGTTGCCGTGCGGTGGCGATGGACGAAATTCATCGCCAGGAGAATGGCACGCTGGTCGATGTGTTCCGGCCAGCCTTCAACCTCGACCTGTTGCAGAGCCTGCCGTCACTCATCGCGCGGCACTGGCTGATTCGCCGCGAAGCGCTGGTGGAAGTCGGTGGTTTTGCCCGCGAGTTCTCCTCGGCGCTCGAGTTCGACCTGCTGCTGCGCCTGATCGAAACCGGTGGCCTGGCCGGCCTTGCCCATTTGGCCGAGCCGTTGCTGATCACCGCCGCTCCTGAGCCGACAGCCAACGAGCACGAGCGTCAGACGTTGGTCCGTCATCTGGTGACCCGCGGTTATCAAGCCCAGGTCAGTGCCGAAGCATCGGCTGGTTTGCGTATCGAATACCGCCATGCGGGGCGTCCGAAGGTATCGGTCATCATCCACAGCCAGGACAACCTGGAGCACTTGCAGCGCTGCCTGGTCAGTGTCTTGCAGCGCACGCGCTATCAAAACAACGAAGTTATCATTGCCGATAACCACAGCCAGTCCGCCGAGCTTCACACCTGGCTGGACAGCCTGGAACGAAATGGGCGGGGCCGGATTCGTCTGGTCAAGGCTGAACAGCGTCTCAGCACGTCGGCCCTGATCAACATCGCAGCCGGCGAGGCTCAAGGCGAATACCTGGTGCTGCTGGCGGCGGACGCCGAAGTGGTCAACGCCAACTGGATCGAGGCGCTCCTCAATCAGGCCCAGCGTCCCGAAGTCGGTGTGGTCGGTGCCAAGCTGGTGGACCGCGAAGGCAGCGTGACCGGTGCCGGGTTGATTCTGGGGCTCAACGGCGGGATTGCTTCGCCCTTCATCGGTGAGAAGAAGGACGCGTCGGGCTACATGCGCAGACTGCTCGTCGAGCAGAATTACGCGGCCGTCAGCGGTGCATGCCTGATGATTCGCAAGGAAGTATTCGACGCACTCGGCGGTCTGGATCGGGAGCATTTCGATGACGTATACGCCGATGTCGATCTGTGCCTGAAAGTCGCCGACGCCGGGTTGCTCACGGTGTGGACGCCGCAAGTGCAAATTGCCCACCCGGGCACCTTGCCGGACGCTCCCCAGGCAGTGGCGGCCCTGCGCGACAAGTGGCAGGCGCGCTTCGCGCACGACGAGGCTTACAACACCAACCTGGCCTTGACCGGCACGGGCTTTGCCCTGAGTGAACCGGCCCCGGTGAACTGGGCGCAGTTGCTCGCATAAGCCTGACTGACAGGTACAAGGACTCAAGGCATGTTCAACGGTAAATCGATTTTCATCTCTGGCGGCACCGGCTCGTTCGGGCGCAATTTCATCCGCCGGCTGCTGGAGCAATATCAGCCGAAGCGGGTGGTGGTGTTCTCGCGCGATGAGCTCAAACAGTACGAGATGCAGCAGACGTTCAACGCGCCGTGCATGCGTTACTTCCTCGGTGATGTGCGCGATGCTGATCGTCTGCGCCAGGCCATGCGCGGCATCGATTACGTGGTGCATGCCGCGGCACTGAAACAAGTGCCGGCAGCGGAGTACAACCCGACCGAATGCATTCGCACCAACGTCAACGGCGCGGAAAATATCATTGCCGCGGCTATCGACAACGGCGTGAAGAAAGTCGTCGCGCTGTCCACCGACAAGGCTGCCAGCCCGATCAACCTGTACGGCGCAACCAAGCTGCTGTCGGACAAGTTGTTCGTCGCCGCGAACAATATTGCCGGCGACCAGAACACCCGTTTTTCGGTGGTCCGTTACGGCAACGTTGCCGGTTCGCGTGGCTCGGTGGTGCCGTTTTTCAGCAAGCTGATCGCCGAGGGCGCCACGGAGCTGCCGATCACCGATGAGCGTATGACGCGTTTCTGGATCACCCTCGATCACGGTGTGCAGTTTGTGCTCGACAGCTTCGCCCGCATGCACGGTGGTGAAGTGTTTGTGCCGAAGATCCCGTCGATTCGTATCGTCGATCTGGCACTGGGCATGGCTGAACATTTGCCGCACAAGAACGTCGGCATTCGTCCGGGAGAAAAACTCCATGAGTTGATGGTGCCGCTGGACGATGCGCGGATGACTCTGGAGTTCGCCGATCACTACACCATTCAACCCTCGATTCGTTTCACCAGCGTCGACGTGGATTTTGCCGTCGACAAACTGGGCGAGCAGGGCAGGCCTGTCAGTGAAGACTTCGAGTACCGGTCCGACACCAATCCGCACTACCTGTCGGTTGGTCAGATTGCTGATCTGCACGCGAAACTGCCGGCATGATTCCCTACGGTCGGCAGAGCCTCGATCAGGCAGATATCGATGCGGTGGTCGCCGTGCTGCAGTCGGACTGGCTCACTCAAGGGCCGACCATCGAACGCTTCGAACAGGCATTGGCGCAACGTTGCCAGGCTGATTTCGCCGTGGCGGTGTGCAATGCCACGGCGGCGTTGCACATTGCCTGCCTCGCGGCCGGACTCGGCCCGGGCGATCGGCTATGGACTACGCCGAATACGTTTCTGGCTTCGGCCAACTGTGGTCGCTATTGCGGCGCCGAGGTGGATTTTGTCGACATCGATCCACTGACGTGGAATCTCGACGCTTACGCACTGGCGTCGAAGCTTGAGGCCGCCGAGCGCGATGGCACGCTGCCGAAGGTGCTGGTGGCCGTAGCGTTTTCCGGGCAGAGCTGCGACATGCGCATGATCGCCGGGCTGGCCGAACGTTATGGTTTTACGGTGATTGAGGATGCGTCCCACGCGGTTGGTGCTTCCTATGCCGGACGCCCGGTGGGCTGCGGCGAATTTGCGGCGATGACGGTGTTCAGTTTTCACCCGGTGAAAATCATCACCAGCGCCGAAGGGGGCATGGTGTTGACCAACCGCCCTGAACTGGCCGAGCGCTTGCAGCGTCTGCGTAGCCACGGCATGACCCGCGATCCGCAACAGATGACCGAAGCCAGTCACGGCCCCTGGTACTACCAACAGGTGGAGCTGGGCTTCAATTATCGGATCACCGATCTGCAAGCGGCACTCGGTCTGTCGCAGCTGGACAAGCTCGATGGCTTCATCGCGCGTCGCCGTGAACTGGCGGCGCGTTATGAGCGATCGCTGGCGTACTTGCCGCTGACCTTGCCCGGCGTGCAGCCCGAGGCCGAATCGGCGTGGCATCTGTACGTGGTGCGGTTGCACACCGACCGGATCAACCTCAGTCATCGCCAGGTGTTCGAAGGCTTGCGAGCGGCCGGTGTCGGTGTGAACCTGCACTACATACCGGTGCATTTGCAGCCGTACTATCGCGACCTGGGGTTTGCCGAAGGCGACTTCCCGCAGGCCGAACGTTATTACGCCGAGGCCATCAGCCTGCCGATGTTTCCTTTGCTGAGCGATGAGCAGCAGGACTATGTGGTGGCGCAACTGCGGCGCCTGGTTCTTGAGGAGTAGTGTTGTGAGCAGCGTTGCGATCATTCCGGCCCGCGGCGGCAGCAAGCGAATCCCGCGCAAAAACCTCAAGCCGTTCGACGGCGTGCCGATGATCGTTCGTTCGATTCGTACGGCGCTGGAGTCGCAACTGTTCGACCAGGTTGTCGTCAGCACTGACGATGAAGAAATCGCCGAGGTCGCGCGGGCTCACGGGGCTCAGGTGCCGTACTTGCGTCCGGCGTCGTTGGCCGACGATTTCACCGGCACCGCCGCGGTGATCGTTCATGCCTTGTATCAATTACCAGCGTTCGACTATACCTGCTGCATCTACGCAACCGCACCGCTGTTGCAGGTACGGTTTCTGCGTCAGGGACTTGAACTGCTGGAGCAGCATCCGGAAAAATCCTTCGCGTTTTCCGTGACCGATTTCGGCTTTCCCGTGCAGCGCGCCTTGACCCTCGACGAGCAGGGCGCGCTGACATCGTTGTACCCCGAGTTCCGCAATACCCGGTCGCAGGATCTGCCCGCAGCCTTTCAGGACGCCGGCCAGTTCTACTGGGGGCGCAGCGAGGCCTGGTTGCGTGGCGACGTGTTGTTTTCCCCGGTGAGCCTGCCGGTGATCCTGCCGCGGCATCTGGTGCAGGACATCGACACTCTCGAAGACTGGACGCGCGCCGAATACTTGTACGCTGCGCTGAAGGCTGGTGGTGAGTTGCAATGAGAGTGCTGATTCGCTCCGACGCGTCGCCCACCATTGGCAGCGGGCACATCGCTCGTTTGTTGCCGTTGGCCAGGGTTTTGCGCAAACAGGGCTCGCATGTTGCTTTTGCATGCCGCCAACTGACGGGGCATCGGCTGGATATGCTGGCAGCCGAAGGCTTCGAAACCTTTGCGCTGCCCGATCGTTATCCCGACGAAGACCCGCAACAAGCCATCGAATCCATGCTGCCGTGGCAGGCGGACATTGACGCGCTGGCGCACGCGTTGGAAAACCATCCTGCATTCGACTGGATCATCGTCGACCACTATGGGCTCGATCATCACTGGCAGACGGCGGCCCGGCGCTGGGCGCCACGGATCGCCGCGGTGGACGACCTCGCCACTCGCCGGTACGCCGTAGACCTGCTGCTCAACCAGAATCTGTCGGGTACACCAGACGCTTATGGTTCGCTGCTTGAGCCTGGTTGCCAGACGTTGTTCGGCCCGCGGTTCGCGATGCTGCGCGATGAGTTCTGCTGCCCGGCAATTGCGATCAAGCCCCAGGTAAAACGGGTGCTGGTCAATTTCGGCGGTTTCGATGCAGCGATGCAGACTTATCACGCGATGTTGGCGATGGCCGACTTCCATGCGCTGGAAGTTGATTTCGTGGCCGGTGCCGATAACCCGGCATGGGACAAGATGATGGCCATGGCGGCGAGTCATCCCAACTGGCGCTTGCACAGTTTTGTCAGCGACTTCTACCGCTTGATGATCGAGGCTGACCTGTTTGTCGGCGCCGGTGGGGGAACCAGTTGGGAGCGGGCGGCCCTGGGGTTGCCGACGATTTGCATTGCGGTCTCGAATAATCAGCAGGCCAACGGCGAGGTCATGGCGGCCTCGGGCGCCCATGTGTACCTGGGCGCCCGTGAGCAGGTGAGCGTCGAACAATTGCGGCAGGCCATCGGTTTTGTCGCGGGCAATCCTGGGATACGCCAGAGTCTGGCCGAGCATTCGCGACAGTTGGTGGATGGTCGGGGCGCACAGCGGGTGGCGGCCGCCCTGGCCGGCGCAGTGTTGCTGATCCGCCCGGCGACCACAGACGATGCACAGCTTCTGTTCGACGGGCGTAATGCCGAAGCGATACGTCGCTGGTCGCGGGAGACCGGGCTGATCGAATGGTCGTCGCATCAAAACTGGCTGGCCGCCAGTTTGAACAATGCACAGCGTCTGCTGTTGATCGCCGAGGCCGATGATGGCCCGGTGGGCGTGTTGCGTTATGACTTGTGCGAATTTGAAGCTGAAGTCTCGATTTATCTGTTTGAAGAGCGCATCGGCCTGGGCTGGGGCAGGGCGCTGCTGGCTCGGGGCGAGGCCTTTGTGACCACCCATTGGCCGCAACTGCGGACTATCACCGCTCAAGTGGTGCCAGAGAACCAGCCGTCGCTGAAGGTATTTCGCGAAGCCGGTTTCACTCAGAATGCTTGCGCGTTCACGCGCGTATTAAAGGATCACTGCAATGACTAGCTTCAAAATTGGCGACCGCTTGATCGGGGCCGATGCGCCGCCGTTCATCATCGCCGAGATGAGTGGCAACCATAACCAGTCACTGGACATGGCACTGCAAATCGTCGATGCCGCGGCCAAGGCGGGTGCGCACGCCTTGAAGCTGCAAACCTATACAGCCGACACCATGACCCTGGACCTGTCCGAGGGCGAGTTCTTCATCAAGGACCCGAACAGTCTGTGGGCCGGATCTTCCCTGTACGCGCTCTACGAAAAAGCGCATACGCCGTGGGAATGGCATGCGCCGATTTTCGCCCGCGCCAAGGCGCTGGGGATGCTCGCGTTTTCCACGCCGTTTGATGACACCGCAGTGGACTTCCTCGAAAGTCTCGACGTGCCGGCCTACAAGATTGCCAGTTTCGAGAATACGGACCTGCCGTTGATTCGTCGGGTCGCTGCGACCGGCAAGCCATTGATTATTTCTACCGGCATGGCCAGCATCGCCGAACTCGACGAAACCATACGTGCCGCCCGCGACGCCGGTTGCAAGGATCTGGTGTTGCTCAAGTGCACCAGCACCTACCCGGCGACGCCCGCCAACAGCAACGTGCGGACGATTCCTCATTTGCGCGAATTGTTTGGCTGTGAAGTCGGGCTGTCTGACCACTCGATGGGCGTCGGTGTGTCTGTGGCCGCGGTGGCTCTCGGGGCGACGGTGGTGGAAAAGCACTTCACCCTCGACCGTAGCGCCGGGGGCGTGGATGCCAGTTTTTCGCTGGAGCCGGCGGAGCTCGCCAGCCTGGTGATAGAAACCGAGCGCGCGTGGCAGGCCATGGGGCATGTGCATTACGGTGTGACGGACGCCGAGCGCAAGTCTCTGATGTACCGCCGCTCGCTCTACGTGACCCGGGACATGGCTGCCGGCGAGCCCTTTTCTGTCGCTAATCTGCGAGCCATTCGTCCGGGGCTGGGGTTGGCTCCAAAACACGCGGAAACCCTTCTGGGCCGCCGTGCCCGTAAGGCTATCCCGCGCGGAACGCCGCTGGACTGGTCGTTGGTCGAATAACCCCTTATGGTGCCGATTCGGCAAAATAGAGTGACCTGCGAGTCATAACGCGCATCTTCACTGTATTGTATTAATCGGGAAGGTGGCGCCTGGCCTGTTTTTGGCCCAGTGATAGCCTTTTATTCTTCCCGCTGTCGCCTCAATGAGGCGGCATTTTTCTCCGTTTGTCGGCGCCCCTCGAATCATTACGAGCGGTGGTATTGGGCTGTTTATTATTGGGAAGCCGTAATGATTGGCATAAAAAGCATTGCGAGCTACGTTCCTGTAGCCGGCGTGGACAATTACGCACAAGGTGCAAAATTCGAAAAGGATGAAGAATTCATCCTGGGCAAGATCGGTTCGGCCTTCCTGCCGCGCAAAGACGCTGGTCAGGAAACCTCGGACCTGTGTGTCGAAGCAGCCAATGCGCTGTTCGCCAACAATCCGGACTTGAAACGTGAAGACATCGACGTACTGATCGTCGTCACGCAGAACGGCGACGAAGAAGGCCTGCCGCACACCGCCGCCATCGTTCAGGACAAACTGGGCCTGCCGACCACCGTCGCCGCGTTCGATATTTCCCTGGGCTGCTCGGGCTACGTCTACGGCATCTACGCCATCAAGGGCTTCATGGAAGCCGCAGGCTTGAAGAATGGCCTGCTGATCACCGCAGATCCGTACTCGAAGATCGTCGACCCGGAAGACCGCAACACCACCATGCTGTTTGGTGATGCCGCCACTGCAACCTGGATGGGCGAAAACGCGCCATGGCAACTGGGCAAGGCCAAGTTCGGCACCGACGGTTCCGGTGCGCCGCACCTGAAGGTGACCGACGGGGTGTTCTTCATGAACGGTCGTCAGGTGTTCAACTTCGCGCTGCTGAAAGTCCCGGCGCACTTGCACGAACTGCTGACCGATTCGCAGCTGACCGCTGACGATATCGATGCGTTCTGCATTCACCAGGGCAGTGCCGCGATTGTCGACGCCGTAGCGCGCCGCTTCGAAGGCGAGCCGGAGAAGTTCATCAAGGACATGGTCGAGACCGGCAACACCGTGTCGTCGAGTATCCCGTTGCTACTGGAAAAACACGTGCTGGACTCCACCTGGAAACGTGTGGCGTTGAGCGGTTTCGGCGTTGGTTTGTCATGGGGCTCGGCGATTATCTATCGCCCTTGATCCTTCAAAAGCCAGGTATAAAAATAGCGTTCAAGGTGTAACCTTGAGCGCTATTTTTTTTTTGCCCGAATGAAAAGCGAGGCTCCATGAGCGAGTTGTTTGAGCGCAACGGCGAGTTGATTCAGCGGCGTTGGCCCAAGGTCTGGCATCGACTGTCGGTGGAGAACAGCACCGAGTTGCGCGCTGATCTGGTGGATGGCCAGGGCTCGACATTGAGCATCAATGGCATTCAGTTGACCAGTCGCCATGACCGCACTCGCGAAGCGTTGATTCAGGCCGGCAGCCTGCCCGTCGACAGTCCGGTGGTGCATGTCTATGGCACCGGGCTGGGGGATTTGCAGCTGCAATTGCTGGAGCGAACCGGGCTTGAACGGTTGTACGTGCACATTCTGAACGGCGCGGTGTTTTCCCTGGTG
>Ga0255334_1001045_pt1 | contig 14915 bp, 12 predicted proteins | sample EtOH5_35cm_T3_12_FD_202080 | JGI IMG/M metagenome (GOLD analysis project Ga0255334, IMG submission 202080) | Sandy soil microbial communities from University of British Columbia, Vancouver, Canada - EtOH5_35cm_T3_129 | ecosystem: Engineered > Artificial ecosystem > Sand microcosm > Unclassified ...
GTTGCGACCGGCATCGGCGGCACCGGCGTGGTCGGCACCCTCCGCGGCCGGCCCGGCAACCGCGCCATCGGGCTGCGCGCCGACATGGATGCGCTGGCGATGACCGAGGCGACCGGGGTGGAATACGCGAGCACCGTGCCCGGGAAGATGCATGCCTGCGGCCATGACGGGCATACCGCGATGCTGCTGGGGGCGGCGCAATTCCTGGCCGCCAACCGCGACGCCTTCGCCGGTACCGTTCACCTGATCTTCCAGCCGGCCGAGGAAAGCCTGGGCGGCGCCAAGGCCATGCTGGCGGATGGTCTGTTCGAGCGGTTTCCGGTCGATGCCGTCTATGGGCTGCACAATTTGCCCGGGCTGCCGCTGGGCATGGTGGCGGTGCCCAAGGGCCCGGTGCTGGCCAGCAGCGACACCTGGCTGGTGACTTTCACCGGCCGCGGCAGCCATGGCGCCAAGCCGCACCAGGGCACCGACGCGACCCTGGCCGCCGCGCAGTTCATCACCGCCCTGCACAGCATCGTGGCGCGGGAGGTCGATCCGCTGCGCACCGCCGTGGCCTCGGTCGGGCATATGGCCGCGGGCAATCCGCGGGCGCCCAACGTCATTCCCGCGGAGGTGCAGCTGTCCGGCACCGCCCGCGCCCTGGCACCGCAGGAACGCGACCTGCTGGAACGCCGCATCGGCGAATTGGCCCATGGCGTCGCCGCGATGCATGGGCTGGCCGCCGACTACCGCTACATCCGCCGCCTGCCGCCGACCGTGAACCATCCGGCCCAGGCAGCGCTGGCCCATGAGGCCGCCCTGGCCGCCTTCGGCGAGGCGCGCGACGACCACCCGCCGATCACCGCCGGCGAGGATTTTTCCGAAATGCTGCTCGCGCGGCCCGGCGCCTATGCCTGGCTCGGCACCGGCGACCCGCCGCATCCGGAGGGGCAGCACCACAATCCGCATTTCGATTTCGTCGATGCCGCGCTGGCGCATGGCGCCGCCTGGTGGTGTTCGGTGGTCGAGACCGAACTCCGGTGATCCCGGCGATCATCGATTGCGATCCCGGCACGGATGACGCCATCGCGCTGTTCCTGGCGCTGGCCCTGATGGAGGTGCGGCTGGTCACCGTCTCCGGCGGCAATGTGCCGCTGGCGCGGACCCTGGCCAATGCGCGGGCGCTGGTCGGCATGACCGGGCAGGCGGTGCCGGTGGTGGCGGGGGCCGCGCATCCGCTGATCGGCGCGCATCGCGACGAGGCGGCGGTGCATGGCAGCGATGGCCTCGGCGGCGTGGTGCTGCCCGAGGGGCCGCCGGCCACCCCCGGCATCGCGGCCGACGCCATCCGCGCGGTGCTGCGCGACGCGGCGCCCCGCTCGATCCACGCCATCGCGCTGGCACCGCCGGCCAATCTCGCGCTGGCGCTGGCGACGGAGCCGGCGCTGGCCGGACGACTGGCCTCGGTCTCGGTGATGGCCGGCGCCTGGGGGGAGGGGAACTGGACGCCCTCGGCCGAATACAATGCGGCGATGGACCCCGAGGCGCTGGCGATCCTGCTCGCGGTCGCGGCGCCGGTGACGCTGGTGACGCTGGACCTGACCGCGCAGGCGCTGGTCACGCCGCAGCGGTTGGCGGCGCTGCCGGCGGGGGGTGCTTGCGCGCAGGCGGCGCAGGCGATCCTCGGCGCGGTGCCGCCCTCCCCCCGCTTCGCCAGGCGCGGCTTTGCCTTGCACGATCCTTGCGCCGTGGCCGCGGTCGTCGCACCCGCGCTGTTCGGCTTCCGCGAGGCGGCCGTGCGGGTCGATACCGGCGATGGCGCCGCGCGCGGCCGCACCCATATCGACCGCTGGAGCCGCACCGGCGCCACCCCCGACCTGCGGCTGGCCGAGACGCTGGACGCCGATGGCTTCTTCGCCCTGCTGGGCGATGCCCTTTCCCGCCTGCCCTGACGGAGGCTGCCCGCGTGGAGACTTTCCTCGCCGACCTGCTGGTCACCGGCGGCACCGTCGTGAACGAGACTGGCAGCTTCGTCGCCGATGTCGCGGTGAAGAATGGGGTGATCGTCTTCGTCGGCCATCCGGCGCTGGCGCCGCGCGCGACGCGCGTGCTCTCGGCCCAGGGCCGGCATGTGATCCCGGGCGCCATCGACACCCATGTGCATATCCGCGAACCGGGCATGACGCAGAAGGAGGACTGGCGCACCGGCACCCGCGCCGCCGCGGCCGGCGGCGTCACCACCATCTTCGACATGCCCAACACCGATCCGCCGACGTGGAGCCTGGAGGCGCTGGCGATGAAGCGGGAGGTGGCGGAGCGCCAGGCGGTGGTGAACTACGGTCTCTACGGGTTGCTCGACGAACGTGCGCTGGAGGCGATCCCGGATCTCGCCGCCGCCGGGGTGATCGGCTTCAAGCTCTTCTACGGCAACACCACCGGCAACCTGCCGGCGCCGAATGACGGCGCGGTGCTGGAAGGGTTTGAGGTTCTGGCGCGGCTGGGCCTGCGCTGTTCCATCCACGCAGAAAACTCGCCCATGCTGTCCTGGCGGGAAAACCGCATGCAGGCGGCGGGGCGTTCCGATGACTATGCGCATTGGTGCGCGCGTGCCGATATTGTCGCGCTGGAAAGCCTCAACCGATCCATCGTCCTGTCGGAATGGACCGGGGCGCGTATTCATATCGTGCATGAATCCTGTGCGCGTTCGGTGCCGGTCATCCGCGATGCCAAGGCGTGCGGCGTGCCCATCACGGTGGAGACCTGTCCGCAATACCTGTTGCTGGCGGCAGGCCGGCATCGCCCGGCTGAACCCGCCGATCCGCGAGGGCGCGCAGCGTGAACCGCTGCTGGCGGCGCTGCGCGACGGCATCATCGACATCATCGCCACCGACCACGCGCCGCATGCGCTGGCCGAGGTCGCGCATCCCGCGATCTGGGACAATGCCTGCGGCATTCCCGGCGTGGAAACCTCCATGCGGCTGATGCTGACGCTGGTCGCGGAGGGTCGGCTGACGCTGGAACACTATGTGCGCGCATCCTCGGCGGCGCCGGCGCGGGCCTTTGGCCTCTACGGGCGAAAAGGTGTGGTGCAGCCGGGTGCCGATGGCGATCTTGTGATCATCGATCTTTCGGCGCCTGCGCGAATCGATGCAGGCAGGCTGCACAGCGACGCAGCCGCTTTACGCCCTATGACGGGATGCAGACCATCGGCCTGCCGGTCGCGACCATCGTGCGCGGCCGCGTGGTGATGCAGGACGGCGTGGTCGCCGAGGCCGCCGGCTGGGGACGCATGGAACGCCCCGCGATGCCCGCGCCCGCGCCGCGCAACCCGGCCACCACCACCGAGGCGATCCTGCGCCCGGGCGTCATGCCGTTCTGACGGTTTCGGCAATTCGCGGCCGGGACCGATGCGTCCCGCACTGCTGCGGCAGCGCAGCGCTGCCGCAGCACCGCGATACCGGGCGGCAGCGCCACCTCCGGCTCGCCCGTTGTGCAAGCCCGCGATCCCGGGGGGCGGCAGGATGCGTGTTCCTTCCGGGGCCTGCTCGTTGTAGGCAGATCGCATGACCATCGCCATCGTCGGTGCCGGACCTGTCGGACTTGTGCTCGCTCTCCTGCTGCATCGTGCCGGACACGATGCCCAGGTGCTCGAAGCCGACGAGGACATCAGCGGACAATTGCGCGCCAGCATGCTGCATCCGCCGACCCTCGACATGCTGGCGAGGCTGGGTCTGGCAGTACCGCTGATCGAACAGGGGCTGGTGACGCGGCAATGGCAGATCCGTCGACTCGAGGATGGCGCACGCGCCGTCTTCGATCTGTCGGCGATCGCTGACGATACCGATCATCCGTTCCGCCTTCAGGTCGAACAGCACAAGCTGTCGCGGTTGATCCTCGCGGCCCTGCCTTTCGGTACCGTCAACTTCGGCCGCCGCGTCGCGACGGTGACGCAGGACGGCGATGGCGTGACGCTGACCGGGCCGAGGATGGATCCCTTGCGTGCCGACTGGGTGGTGGGCTGCGATGGTGCGCACAGCGTGGTGTGCAAGGCCGCAGGCCAGGACGTCCGCGGCAGCGCCCGTGCCGAAACCACCATCCTCGCGAGCACGAGCTTCGCCTTCCACAAGGTGCTGCCGGGGCTGTCGAATGTGAACTGCATCTGGACGGAGCACCCGGCCTTCGCCGGCATCTTCTTGCTGCTGCGGGTGCCGGGGCGGTGGCGGGTGAGTCTCGACCCGGTCGCCGGCGAAAGCATCGAGGATGCGCTCCACCCGGAGACGATCGAGCGGAAGCTGCAGGTCATCCATCCGAAGCCGGACCGCTACAACGTCTCCGACCTGCGTCCCTATCGGCTGCGGCAGCGCATCGTCGACGACTACCGCTGCGGCCGCCTGCTGCTGGCCGGCGATGCGGCGCATCTGAATGCGCCAGTCGGCGGTATGGGGATGAACAGCGGAATCCACGACGCCTTCGAACTCGCGGCGCATCTCGTGCCTGTGCTGCGGGACGAGGCCGATGCGACGCATCTCGACCGCTACACCCGCCGTCGGCGGACCGTCGCCGAACATGAGATCATCGCTCATGCCGCGCGCGCCCGCATGCGCGCGCCCGATCCGCACCGTCGCGCCGCGCGGCTCGCCGCTTTGCAGGCGACCGCAGCCGATCCGACGCGGGCGCGGGAGTTTCTTCTGGCCTCGTCGATGATCGCCGGGCTGCGCGCCGCCGCGGCCATCGCATGAAGGGGCCTTGGCGATGAACCGCCGGTCGCTGCTGGCTCTGCCCGCGCTGCTGTCGCTGTGCCGCGCTGCCTTGGCCGCGGACTGGCCGTCGCGGCCCATGCGTGTCCTGGTGCCGTTTTCGCCCGGTGGGAGCACGGATTTCATCGCACGCATGGTGGCGGTGGGGCTTGGCGAAGCCCTCGGCGTCACCGTCGTGGTCGAGAACCGGGGTGGGGCGGGCGGCACCAGCGGCAGCGAGGTGATCGCGAAATCGGCGCCGGACGGGACGAATTTTCTGGTCTCGAACATCGCCAGCCACGGGGTCGCGCCCTCGATCTACCGCAACCTCCCCTATGATCCCGTCACGGATTTTATCCATCTCGGGCTGATCGCGGAAATCCCGTCGGTGCTCGCCATCAATGCGCGCTGCCCCGAGCGGACGCTGGCCGAGTTCATCGCGACGGCACGGCGCGATCCGCAGTTCTGGCACATCGGCTCGCCGGGGAACGGGTCTTCCAGCCACGTCAAGCAGGAGCTGTTCAAGCGGCTGGCGGGGATCGAACTGACCCATGTCCCCTATCGCGGTTCAGGCCCCGCGCTCACCGATACGGTCGCGGGCCACATCGAGGGGCTGATCACCACCCTGGTCGAGGCCGGGCAGAATGACGCGTTGCGCCTGCTCGCGGTCACCTCGGCCGCGCGCGTGCCGGGCTGGCCGGCGGTGCCGACCTTCGCCGAAAGCGGGTTTCCCGCGCTGGTCGCCACCACCTGGTTCGGGATTTCCGCCCCGGCGGGGCTGCCGGCGCCGATCGCCGACCGGATGAATGCCGAAATCATCGCCACCGTCCGCCACCCTGACGTCGCCCCGCTTCTCGTCGAAACCGCGGCGACGCCGCGCTGCCTGTCGCGCCAGGAGTACACGGCCTTCATCGTCGCCGAGATCGCCCGCTGGGCGGAGGTGGTGCGGGCCTCCGGCGCGCGGATCGACTGAGGCCGGCTCAGCCGCGGCCGACGAAGGGCATCTTCGAGGCCATGATCGTCATGGTCAGGATATTCGCCTCCAGCGGCAGCGAGGCCATGTGCAGCACCGCCTCGCCGACCTTGGCGACATCCATGCGTGCCTCGACCATGGTGGTGCCATTGGGCTGGGGCACGCCCTTGGCCATGCGCTCGGTCATCGGCGTCGCGGCATTGCCGATGTCGATCTGCCCCGCGACGATGTCATGCGCGCGGCCGTCGAGGAAGATCGACTTGGTCAGCCCGGTGATCGCATGCTTGGTCGCGGTATAGGGCGCGCTGAACGGGCGCGGCGCATGCGCGCTGATCGAGCCGTTGTTGATGATCCGCCCGCCCTTTGGGTCCTGCCGGCGCATGATGCCGAAGGCGGCGCGGGCGCAGAAGAAGGCGCCGTTCAGATTGGCCGCGACGGTGCCGAGCCAGTCCTCGTCGGTGATCTCGTCGAATTCGACCGGCGGGGCGCCGCGGCCGGCGTTGTTGAACAGCAGATCCAGGCGGCCGAAGCGTGTCGCCACCTCGGCGAAGGCGGCCTTCACCGCGGCGACGTCGCCGACGTCCAGCGTCAGGGCCAAGGTCCGCGCGCCGCCGCTGCCGGCCAGGGCGATGGTCTCCCGCAAGGGATCCATGCGCCGACCGAACAGCGCCACGCGCCATCCCGCCCCCAGCAATGACAAGGCCGCGGCGCGGCCGATCCCGCTGCCCGCGCCGGTGATCACCGCAGTGCCGACCACTGCATTGCTCATGCTCTGTTCCCCGGGGTTGTTTTCGCGGCCATGGTGCGGGCCGGCCCGGGTCCTGTCCACGGCGCGCGGGGCCTATTCGGCGGCGCCGATGCGGGCCGCCGTATTGGCCATCAGCCGGGCCGCCAGCCAGGCATCCAGCAGCGGCAGGGTCACGGCCGCAACCTCCAGCACGCGCTGCAGCAGGCCGGCCGCATCCGCCCCCGCGCGCTGCGCTGCCTGCAGCCGCTCCGTCGCCTGGGCGAGACGGCGGGCGCCGAGTGTGCGCGCCGCGCCCACCAGCCGATGGGAGAGCGCGCGCACGCTGGTGGTGTCGCTGGCGGTCCGCATCAACGCGCTGACGTCGCGCAGTTCGGCGATGAATTCGCCGATGATGCTGGCCCCCGAGGCACCAAGGTCGATCGCAAGCGCGGTCAGCACCGCCTCGTCCAGCAGCACCGGCTCGACGTTCGGCAGCGCTGCCCGCGCCACCCGCGGCTGCGACAGCAGCCGTGCCACGGCGCCGAGCAACCCGTCGCGGTCCACCGGCTTGGACAGATGCCCGTCCATCCCCGCTTCCCGGCAGGCCAGCACCTGGTCGGGCAGCGCCGAGGCGGTGACCGCCAGGATCGGGATCTGCCCCTTGGGCACCGGCAGCGCCCGGATGCGGCGCGTGGATTCGAGCCCGTCCATCACCGGCATCTGGAGGTCCATCAGGATGATGTCGAAGTCCTCCGCCTCGACCATCCGAAGCGCCTCGGCGCCCTCGGCGGCGGAGGCGACGCGATAGCCGGCCGCGGAGAGCATCGCCTGGGCGACCAGACGATTGGCGGCAAGGTCGTCGACCACCAGGACGCGCGCACCGGTCACCGGCCGAGGTGCGTCGCCGGCGGGGATCTCGAAGGTCTCGGGCGTCGCCATCGGCGCGGCCGGGGTCAGCGGCAGCTCGACCCAGAAGACGGCGCCGCCGCCCGGCCCGGAGTCGCAGCCGATGCGGCCGCCCATCAGCGCCACCAGCCGGGCCGAGATCGACAGGCCGAGGCCGGTGCCCGCGGCCTCCGAGGAGCGATCGGCCAGCTGGACGAAATCGCTGAACAGCAGGTGCCGCTTGTCGGCAGGAACGCCGGGGCCGCTGTCCTGCACCTCGAAGCGGATGGTGCCGCCGCGATGCAGCGCGCGCAGGGTCACGAGCCCGCCCTCGGGGGTGAACTTCACGGCATTGGACAGCAGGTTCAGCAACAGCTGCCGCAGCCGGGTCGGGTCGGTCACCAGCGATTGCGGCAGCCCGCCCGCGACATCCATCCGCAAGGTCTGGCGCTTGCGGGCGATCTCGGGCGAGAGCAACGCCGTGCAGCCATCCAGCAGCGGGCGCAGCACTGCCGGGCGGGGCTCCAGCTCAAGCTTGCCGGCATCGATCTTGGACAAGTCGAGCAGCCCGTTCACCAGCTCCAGCAGGTGCCGCCCGGCCGAGAGCAGGATCTCGACATGGCGGCGCTGGTCGGCGGTCAGGCTCTGGTCGGCCAGCAGGATCTGGCCGAAGCCCAGGATACCGTTCAGCGGCGTGCGCAGCTCATGCGACATGCGGGCGAGGAAGCGGCCCTTGACCTCGGCCGCTTCCGCCACCTCGGCCATCGCGCGCTTCAGCGCGGTGATGTCGGTGCGCACCCCCACCACCCCGCCATCGGGCGTGGTGCGTTCGGTGAGCATCACCCAGCGGCCATCGGGCAGCAGCCGCTCCATGGGCGGAAAATTGCCGTGGTGCCAGGCCTTCATATCGGCCAGGAAGGCCTCCAGATCCTCGCCGGCCTGGGGATACTGCCCGACGCGGGCGCCCTCGCGCATGATGTCCTCGAAGGAGGCGCCGGGCGTGATGAAGGCCGCCGACATCTGGTAGAATTCGCGATAGCGGCTGTTGCAGGCGACCAGGCGGTCGTCGGCGTCCCACATCACGAAGCCACCTTCCATGCTCTCGATCGCATTGTCGAGCATGGTGCGCCAGCGGGTGCGTTCGGCATCCGCGCGTTCGCGCTGCCGCAGCCCGATCAGCACCGCGACGGTCAGCGCCGTCACCAGCGCCGCGAAGGCGGCCGAGACCAGGGCGGCGCGCTTGGCATCCTCCCGCCAATCGGCCAGCACCGCCTCTTCCGACGCCGAGGTCGAGATCATCAGGGTGGGATAGAGCGTCGGCCGCGTCGCCATCAGCACGCGGCCGTCCTCGAAGCGCCCTTCGGCCGAGACGACGTTGCCGCCGACCGGCGCGACGCTCCCCGCGGTCTTCTCCAGCCGGCGGCCGATATGGGTCTCGTCATGCGGCGAGGAGGCGAGGACGGTGCCGTCCTCGCGTTCGATCACCATGCGAAAGCCGGTGGCATCGCCCGCGGTGGAGGCGAGCAGGGTGGTCAGCAGCGGCACCGGCACCTCGGCGACCGCGAGCAATGGCCCGAAGCCGGACAAGGTGATGCGCCGGGCCATGAACAGCGCCCATTCGCTGGTGGCCGGGTTGCGCACCGGCCCGCCGATGATCACCGAACCGGTCCGGGAGGGGTCGAAGACCGGGCTGTCGGTCGCTAGCGGCAGCGGCCGCCGGCGGGAGACGGGCAGGGCGCTGGCGACCGGCAGCCCATCGGCGCCGACCAGGATCACGTCGCGGTAGGAGAAGTTCTGGTTGTTGAGTTCGCGCAGCACCCGCGACACCGTGGCGGGGTCGAGGCTGCCATCGCGCGCGATCGGCGCCAGCATCGCCGGCAGCCCGGTCAGCATGGCATCGACCTGGACGAAGCTGCGGTTCACCGCTGCCTCGACGCCGCGGGCGACGCGCATGACCGATTCCTCGGCGGTGGCCAGCGCGGCATCCCGCGCCTGACGCATCAGGAAGAAGGTGCCGATCGACTGGGCCAGAAGAAGCAGTGCCGCCGCGCCCACGACAAGGATCTGGCTGCGCCGGGACTGATTCATGATGGGGCTCTATTCCCGGGCTGTCAGGCCGAGGGTGGGGGCCATGTAGTGGTTCCAGGATTCAACACAGTCGCTGCCGCAGCGGCTCACCCAGGCCGGCAGCACGGTATCGGTCAGCAGGGCCCGGCGGCGGGCCTCGTCGGACGGCGCGGCAGGGACCAGCGTCAGATGCCCGCGCACCGCGCCCTGGCAGCTCGGCTGGCCGGTCGCGCAGGCGATGCCGTCGCCGGTCTCGCGTTCCGCCCCTTCCCAGATCGCGGCTTCCAGATCGGCGAGGCCGGCGCGGATGATGGCACGGTCGGCCTCAGGCACGGCTTCCCAGGCGGCGACATTGGCGCCGAACACCGACACGCCCCAGTTCAGCGCGATCGGCGAGATATGCGTGGTCACCTGCTGCAGACCGATCGCCATGCCCGACAGCGTGCCGGTGACGGCGCATGCGACCACGCCCGAGCGGATGGCGCCGACGATCTCGGCGAAGGGGATCACCACCGGCGTCGCGCCCAGGGCCGCGAAGAATTCCGCCTGCCCCACGGAAGAGACCCGCACCCGCCGTCCCGCCATGTCCGACAGCCCGCTGAAGGCGCGGTTGCACCAGATCACCTGCGCCGGATAGGTATAGACGGCCAGGAGTTCGACCGAGTAATCGGCAAGCAGCCGCTCGCGCAGCCGCGGCCGGAACAATTCGATGGTCTGGCGCAGGCTTGCCATGTCGGGGTTGAGGCCGGTCAGGTCGGCGGTGGCGAATTCCGGCTCATCCGTCGCGACCACGGCCAGCAGCGCGGTGCCGAAGGGGACGACCCCGAGCCGCATCAGCTGCAGCATCTGCTGGGCGCGGAAGCCGGCGCGGTCGAAGGGCGCGATTTCGGCGGTGACCTTCCCGCCGGTCAGCTCGGCCAGGCGGTTCCGCCAGAAGGGTTCCTCGAAGCGCGTGTATTGCGAGACATCGGCGAGGCCGCCCACCACCCGCAGCCGAATCGGATCCGCGGTGGCGGGTGCCTGTGCCAGGGCGGCGACCGAGACGAACACCATGGCCAGCGCTGCGAGCACGCGCCGCAGGGCGCGGCCAGGGCCCGCGAGCGAGGTCATGGCGGACATGTCAGCAAGAAACCATGGGGCGGCACGGCTCCGGAGAATACGATTCGGTCGGCGGGGCGGAGCTTGGCGGATAGACCGGACAGATTCACGACGCCAAGTCTGAAACACTTAACAATCATCCGGCGATTGCCGCAACCATTCCGCATCTCGTCATCTTTGGCTTTTCGCCGCAACCGGGCGAAGGCAGTGTGCTGATCCAACTGCGAGGCAAGGAATGTTCGGCTCCATCATCAGCCACAGGGGCGGGTCCTTTCTGTGGCCGGAAAACACGCTCCTTGCCTTTCGCAATACCCTGGCGCTGCCCGTCGAGCAGGCGGAATGCGACGTTCATCTGACCGCCGATGGCGAGGCTGTCGTGATCCACGACGCCATGGCCGAGCGGACCACCGATGGCCGCGGGCCGGTCGCGGCGATGACGGCGGCCGAGGTCGCAAGGCTGCGCATCCGCGGCGCCGGGGAATGCGGCGTGCCTACCCTCGCGGCGGTGGCAGGGCTGTTTTCCGCCGCCCGCATGCTGCTGCGGGTGGAGATCAAGGCGGATCAGTCCGGCCGCCCCTATCCCGAGATCATTCCCCGGGTGCTTTCGGTCCTGGACGCGGCCGGCATGCTGGGGCGCAGTCTGGTGATCGGCTTCGAGGCGCCCGGCGTCGCCGCCGCCTGGGCGGCGGGGGGGCTCGCCGGCGCCGCCTGGCTGGTGGAGCCCGCCACCTCGCGCAGCCTCGGCGCGGAGGGGGTCGCCGCGGTGGCGCGGGCGCATGGGCTGCCCGCGGTCGAAACCCATATCGCCGCGGCCGATGCCGCCTATGTCGCGGCGATGCGGAGGGCAGGCCTCGGCTGCGGCGCCTGGGGCGCCAACCATGCCGACACCATCGACCGCGCCCTCGCCCTGGGCCTTGATGCCTTCGCGACCGATGATCCGGCGCTGGCCCTCGGCCGGCGCGCGGCGATCGTTCAGGCCGTGTAGTTCAGGCCGTGTAGTTCAGGCCGTGTAGTTCAGGCCGTGTAGGGGTAGCGGTGCTTGCCTTCGGGCGAGAGGGTGAAGATCTCGACCCCGGTTTCTGTCACGCCGACCATATGCTCGTATTGCGCCGAAAGGCTGCGGTCGCGGGTCACGGCGGTCCAGCCGTCGTCGAGGATCTTCACCTCCGGCCGGCCGGCATTCACCATCGGCTCGACGGTGAAGAACATCCCCGGCGCAAGCACCGGCCCTTCGCCGGGGCGGCCGAAATGCAGCACGTTCGGCGGCGCATGGAAGGTGCGGCCGATGCCATGGCCGCAGAAGTCCCGCACCACCGAGAAGCGGTGCCGCTCGACATAGGTCTGGATGGCGGCGCCGACATCGCCGAGGGTCGCGCCGGGGCGGATCACCTCCAGCCCCTTCATCATGGAATCATAGGTGACATCCATCAGCAGCCGCGCGCGGGTGGAGGGCTCGCCGGCCACGTACATGCGCGAACTGTCGCCATGCCAGCCGTCCAGGATGACCGTGACATCGATGTTCAGGATGTCGCCGGGGATCAGCACGCGGGCCCCGGGGATGCCGTGGCAGACGACATGGTTGATGCTGATGCAGCAGGATTTGGTGTAGCCGCGGTAGCCGAGCGGCGCCGGCACCGCGCCATGCGCCAGGGTGAATTCATGGCACAGCCGGTCCAGATGATCCGTCGTGACCCCGGGCACCACATGCGGCGTGATCATGTCGAGGCATTCGGCGGCGAGACGCCCCGCGGCGCGCATGCCGACAAAATCCTCGGGGCTGTGAATGATGATGCGGCGGCTTTCCGCCCCTGACTGTTCCACGCGATGAAAGCTCCTGCTCGGGACTTAGATGCGACCTCATGCCGCGCGAGGCAAGAAGCTCAACGCGGGGCAGCCTCGCCGCTGCGGCGTTCCTCCACGCCCAGGGCATCGGCAAGCCGGATGGTGGCGCTGCCGGGGCGGGCCGGCTGGGGCTGGTCGGGGCCAGGCGCCCAGCCGGTCATCACCAGCAGCGGCAGCGGGGCCTCGATCGGCGTGGTGGCGGCGAGCCGCGCCAGCGCGCCCGGGAACAGGCCGCGCGGCGGCACCCGGCGGTCGCGGGCATGCAGCGCGGCCTGTTCGCCCGCCGCCTGCAGGTCCCGCAACAGGCCGAGCGGGCTGCGCCAAGCGGCGTCCAGCCGGTCCAGATCCGCGACCGGCAGGGCAAAGCCCGCCCGCTGCAGCAGCGCTGCCGCATCCTGCAGCGTCGGGAAGGGGGAGACCCGCGGGGCGGCGCCGCCCCGCAGCTCGTCCTCGACCGCCGCCAGCGCCTCGCGCAGCGGCTGCAAGGTGCCGAGCCCGGGCAGGGTCGCGAGGAACAGCCCGTCGGGGCGCAGCGCGCGGCGGATCTGGATCAGCGCGCCGGGCAGGTCGTTGACCGTATGCAGCGACAGGCTGGCGACCACGAGGTCGAAGGACCCGGCCCCGAAGGGCAGCCATTCCTCATCCGCCGCGACCGGTTCGCCGCCCGCGATCCGGGCCATGGCAGGTGCCAGATCGGCGGAGACCACGAAATCGATGCCCCGCGCCCGCAGCCGCGGCGCCACGACGCCGCGGCCGCCGAGGTCGAGCGCCGCCGTGAAGCGCCGCGTGGTGTCGTCCAGCCGGTCGAGCAGCAGATCCGCGGCCCCCTCCAGCAAGGGTGCCGCCCGGTGGATGGTGGCGGCGGCGCGGGCCCGGCGGCGGGCCAACAGACGGCGGTCGAAGGGCCCCAGGGAGCCGGGGGCGGAAGCAGGGGAGACGGCCATGTCAGCTAGCCTAGCATGACTCCGATGCCGGCGCCTTGTGGTGTAGCCTGCGTCCCGAGCGAGGGAGCACCAAGTTGAACGCAGAGATCCTGGCCGAGCGCGTGCTCGCCATCGGCGCCACCCTCGGCCGCATCCGCGCGATCGAGACCGCAAGCGGCATCAACCGCCCCGCCCTGGCCGCGATGCGGGCCGAGCTTGTGGCGCTGGCCGGGCATGCGGCGCTGTTCCCCGCCGCGGATTTCCGGGCAGGCTCGCACAAGGCGCCGGAGGGGGGCAGCCGCAGCTATCTGCTCAGCCAGGACCCCGACGGCGGCTTCGCGCTCTACCTCAACGTGCTGGCGCCGGGGCAGGGGACGCAACCGCATGACCACGGCACTTGGGTTGTGGCCGCGGCGGTGGAGGGGCGGGAACTGCACCGCGTCTACAGCCGCACCGATGATGGTGCCATGGCCGGCCATGCCGTGCTGCGGCTGCGCGAGGAGACGATGGTCGCGCCCGGCCAGGGCATCGCGCTGATGCCCGACGACATCCACAGCATCCAGGCCTGCGACCCGGTGCCGAGCCGCCACCTGCACCTCTACGGCATGGCGCTCGACCGGCTGCCGCCCCGCCAGGGCTATGACATCGCGGCCGGCACCGTGCAGCCGATCCCCGCCGGGGCGCGGCCGTGATCCGCCGCATCGCCCCGGCGACGCTCAAGGCCTGGATCGCCGATGGCGAGGAGATGGCGATACTGGATGCGCGCGAGGAAGGGCTGTTCGGCCTCGCGCATCTGTTCTGGGCGGTGCCCTGTCCCTTGTCGCAGGCCGAATGGCGGGCGCCGGCGCTGCTGCCGCGCCTGTCCACGCGCATCGTCGTCTGCGATGGCGGCGAGGGCGAGGCGGAATGGCTGATCGCCGTGCTGCGGGGTCTGGGTGCCGCGGATGTGTCGCTGCTGGCGGGCGGGACGCCGGCCTGGGCGCGCGCCGGGTATGAGGTGTTTTCCGGCATCAACGTGCCCTCCAAGGCCTTTGGCGAATGGGTCGAGCAGCATGACGGCACCCCCTATGTCGCGCCCGAGACGCTGGCGTCGATGAAGGCCGATGGCGTGCCGCTGGTGGTGCTGGACAGCCGCCCCTTCGACGAGTTTTTCATGATGTCCATCCCCGGCGGCATCAATGTCCCCGGGGGCGAGTTGGTCTACCGCCTGCCCGCGCTGGAGATCCCGCCCGAGGCCATGATCGTGGTGAACTGCGCCGGCCGTACCCGTTCGATCCTCGGCGCCGAAAGCCTGCGCCAGGCCGGGGTGCGCAACCGCGTGGTGGCATTGCGCGACGGCACCATGGGCTGGGAACTGGCCGGCTTCGCCTTGGACCACGGCAGGACCGCGCGGTTTCCGCCGGGCTGGCCGCCCGATGTCGCGCGCAGCCTGGCCGCGGCCGATACCTTCGCCCGGCGCCATGGCGTCCGCATCGCGGCGGCGATCCCGGTCGCGCCTGGGCGCTGCACCTATGTGCTGGATGTGCGCGAACCCGAGGAATTCGCGGCGGGCCACATAGCCGGCAGCCTCTCGGCCCCCGGCGGGCAGCTGGTGCAGGCGACCGACTGCTGGGTGGCGGTGCGCCATGCCCGCATCGTGCTGATCGATGATGACGGGGTCCGCGCGCGGATGACGGCCGGCT
>Ga0255334_1001046_pt1 | contig 14865 bp, 14 predicted proteins | sample EtOH5_35cm_T3_12_FD_202080 | JGI IMG/M metagenome (GOLD analysis project Ga0255334, IMG submission 202080) | Sandy soil microbial communities from University of British Columbia, Vancouver, Canada - EtOH5_35cm_T3_129 | ecosystem: Engineered > Artificial ecosystem > Sand microcosm > Unclassified ...
CATTACACCACGTAACTAATGATGTTCCCGCCCCCACCTTTATCCCCACCCCCCAAACTCCTACATTGAGCTCCAACACCTACCCATCATCCCGATGAGCAGGTCACTGGAGATCTTCCTCATGCCTTTTGTAAGCGTACGCATTACCCGCGATGGCGTTACCTCTGAGCAGAAAGCTCAGGTGATCGCTGAAATCACTGAAACACTGGAACGTGTCCTCAAGAAGGACCCGCACCTGACCCACATCGTGATCGAAGAAGTCGACACCGATAACTGGGGTTACGCCGGCATCACCACCACCCAGTACCGCAAGCAACTGGCTGAAAAGGAGAGCAAGTCGTGACTGCATCGGTCTCCATCGATTTCATCTCCGACGTGGTGTGCCCTTGGTGTGCATTGGGCGCGACGGCGTTAGAGCAGGCGATCGCGAACGTGGCCGGTGAAGTCTCGGTGGAGCTGACCTACAAGCCCTTTGAGTTGAACCCGAACATGCCGCCGGAAGGCGAGAAAGCCGTCGAGCACTTGATGCGCAAATACGGGCGCACCGCCGAAGACGTCGCCGCTGGCAAAGCCATGCAGATCGCTCGCGGCGAGGCCATCGGTTTCACCTTCGATCTGGAAAAGCGCAGCCACTTCTACAACACGTTTGATGCTCACCGATTGCTGTTGTGGGCGTTGCAGGAAGGGCGGCAGGTTGCACTGAAGAAGATCCTGTTGCGCGGTTACTTCACTGACGGCCAGAACCCGAGCGATCGCGAGACGCTGGTTCGTTTGGCAGCAGAAGCGGGGCTGGATGCGGCAGCGGCTCAAGAGGTGTTGGCGTCCGGCGCGTTCGCCAAAGAAGTGCGTGAACTTGAAGCGTTCTACCAGCAACGCGGCATCAACTCAGTTCCGGCCATGGTGCTTAACGGTCGTCACCTGGTGTCCGGTTCACAGTCGGTCGAGTACTACGAACAGATGTTGAGACAAATGGCGAAGGAACCCGCCGAAGCCTGATTCATTACTTTTTCAAACCATCATTTATCAGTAGAGGTTCATCATGAGCAATTCGAAAAAAGTCATCGTTATCACTGGCGCCTCCCAAGGTCTCGGCGCAGGCATGGTCAAGGCATTCCGTGATCTGGATTACAACGTCGTCGCCACTTCACGTTCGATCAAACCATCCACCGACCCGGACATCCTCACCGTGGCCGGCGACATCGGCAACCCGGAAGTCGCTCAAAAAGTCATCCGCGAAGCCATCGCACGTTTCGGCCGCGTCGACACCCTGATCAACAACGCCGGGATCTTCGTCGCCAAACCGTTCACCCAGTACACCGCTGAAGACTACGCCAATGTGCTGTCGGTGAACCTGAACGGCTTCTTCTACATCACCCAACTCGCAATCACCGAGATGGAAAAACAAGGCAGCGGCCACGTCGTCAACATCACCACCAGCCTGGTCGATCACGCCATCGACGGCGTGCCATCGGTACTGGCTTCGCTGACCAAAGGTGGCCTGAACGCGGCAACCAAATCCCTGGCCATCGAATACGCCAAGCGCGGCATTCGGGTGAACGCGGTTTCCCCAGGCATCATCAAGACGCCGATGCACGGCGAAGAAACCCACGCAGCGCTGGGCGCTCTGCACCCGGTCGGGCACATGGGCGAGATCAGCGACATTGCTCAGGCGGTTGTATACCTGGACAGCGCCAACTTTGTCACTGGCGAAATCCTGCACGTGGATGGTGGGCAGAGCGCCGGTCACTAAAACCTGACCTGACTGTTCGCCGCGCCGTCGATCTCTATCGACGGCGTTTTCATGTGGAGAGCGCACCATGAACACCCACGTTCACAAGGTTTTCCTGATTACCGGGGTCAGCTCCGGCTTCGGCCTGGCCTTTTCGCAAGCAGCGCTGGCGGCGGGGCATACGGTGGTCGGCACCGTGCGACGCGAATCCGAGCGCGCTGCGTTCGAAACGCTGGACGCCCATCGCGCCAAGGCATTCGTGCTCGACGTCACCGACTACCCGGCGATAGAACCGCTGGTCGCCGAGATCCTGCGCGAAGTGGGCCGGATCGACGTGTTGGTGAACAACGCCGGTTATGGCCATGAGGGGATTCTCGAAGAATCGCCGTTGGCGGAAATGCAGCGCCAGTTCGACGTTAACGTGTTTGGCGCGGTCGCCATGATCAAGGCGGTTCTGCCCGGCATGCGTGAACAGCGCAGCGGGCACATCGTCAACATCACCTCCATGGCGGGCTTCATCACTTTGCCGGGCATCGCTTACTACAGCGGCAGCAAATTTGCCCTTGAAGGTGTGAGTGAAGCACTGGCCAAGGAAGTGGAAAGTTTGGGTATCCATGTCACGGCCATGGCGCCGGGCTCGTTTCGAACCGACTGGGCGGGGCGCTCGATGATCCGCTCGGGTCGCGCTTTTAGTGAATACGACGCGGTGTTCGATCCGGTGCGCAAGGCGCGTGAAGAGAAGAGTGGTAAGCAGGCGGGTGATCCGCACAAGGCGGCGCAGGCATTGTTGACCCTGGTGGCGGCTGAAAAACCGCCGGTTCATTTGTTACTGGGCAAGGATGCGGTGAGATTGGTGCGGGAGAAGATTGCGCAGCTTCAGGCGGAGATTGATGCCTGGGAGCACCTTTCCGCATCGACGGAGTTCGACTGAGTTCATACAGACAAAGCTCACCGACCCATTGAATGAAATCCGTGAAATGCCCGTTTTTTTCAGTTGGGGGATTTCACGGAATTTGAGCGTGGTTTTTACGTGCAGCGTTCTATTCAATGGGGTCAAGTTGGTCCAGTGCCCGGTTCACCGATATTTCCGCCAGCATGATGATTTCAAAGATGCCCAACAACGTGTTGCGACTTGTCCCCGTCTCTCGGTCTGCCAGATCCATAGTAATTACGCATGCGGATGCCAGCGATTCGGACACAGAACACAGCAGCGTTTGAACGTCGACTTCAGGGTTGACGATGTACATCGTGCAAGGTGTGCGTGGGGTGGCTCGGATGTCGGCGAAGGAGAGGTGAGCATCTTCGATGTCGCGGTCGGTGGATTCGTCGGACTTTTGTTTATCGGGGGGTTCTTGCGCGGATGCGTTAACTGCTTCCGGGGGATCAGGAGTTACCTTGTGCATAGAGACGTTTTTCCAATTGGGTGCCAACCCTTTCGGCTGCTATACGAAAAGGGTGGCAGCTGCACGCAGGTTAGCAGACCGGTAAACGTCTCAAAGCCGGCGCGCCCGAAGGCGCCCTGAGTACAGCCACCATCAAACCGCGGGCATGGAAAACCCCGTGGGATGGATGCACGTGCAAGAGACGAATAATGGGCTGCTAAACCCGACCACTGATTGGCAGTGGCAAGTCAACGATAGAGCCCGTAATACGGCCGCACAAGCCGGCGGAGTCTGGCGTACCTGTAGGCAATGCCGCAAGGTTTTGTAGCTTTCAGGAAGTGACGCGCGATGCTTTTAAACAAGCATCGTTAAGCAAGGCATTCATCCGACATACAAGACTTTCAAGGGAGTATTTCCACCGAGCAACGAGGAAATTTCCGACGATTTTTCACTAATTGAGCTGTACCCCGTGTTGGGCGACGACGGTATAAGATGCCCAGCCAACGTTCACTATCAAGGCTGCTATGACCGGGATATCCCTGAACCTGCCGGAAGATCTTTCGAGCTCTCTCGCCGATCTGGCCAGGATGAATGGCCAAAGTGTGAGCGATTTAGCAATGGACGTTCTTCGCGACTACATCGAGCGCGAGACGAAAATGACCGCACAGATCAAGCTGGCGGTGGAAGAGGCCGATCAGGGTAAATTCGCTTCCGATGTGATCAAGTAGCAGCGATGCGCGCCCGGCGTTGGGACAGGAACTCGGGTTGAGTAGCTGGAAAAAGCGCTCAAAAACCTGGAAGAAGCTAGACAAACTGTTGGTATTTCCAGCCATGGGCGGGAAAGGTCGAGTCAGAAACACACGCGAATGGGCAGTACCCAATTGGTCCAATCTCATTCCCTGCCGGATACGCGGTGATGGCCTGCAAATCCTCGGGGTGTATCACGCACGGCAACGCCCTCGTACCAAGTGGTGAGAGCAAACCCCAGAAAAAACAAAGCCCTCGGACTTCTACGAGGGCTTTGTTTTGTATGGTGGCACCAGACGAACGGTATGTTTTGGCGAGGCTAGGTTTTTCGGGCGTCTGGAGTTCGCTGGAAAATTTGGCGTACCCCAAATAGTAACTATAAATGAATCAGCTATTTATGGTCTTCAGTGGAATCGAATCTGGGATTTACGCATTTGTATTCCTCGTGAGGATGGACGTAGCCAGCGTCATAGTTGACAGGCAGGAGTCGGCCTGGACCTGCAGTTTCTCCCCCAGCGCGACAGTAATCGTGACTTATTTTATGAGTTATGAAGTTTTCTTCCTTCATAACCATAGGTTGTGCGTTGGTTAGTTATGGTTTGGAGCAGTTTTATATAAAATTGGAAGCTCGTAACCCCGCTTTTTTATGTCTGAGTGATGCTCGGATATTTTCAAATATCCTATAACTTGTAAGAAAGATAAAAAATCTACCGAATCTTGTTCGGAAACATCTGATAAATTTGCTCTGATCCATTTGAAGTCAAATTTTGTTTTATTACCTTTCTTTGATGTGAAGTTACTAAATTGTTTGGCCCACTTCTCATCTACTGTACCGATGTTTTTGACGTATATATCTTTGGCATCAATATATGCTGTGTATACGCATTTCTTTTTGAAGAGATCCCATTCGTAGTCTTTGTCAACTAGTACTAGCTCAGATATTTGGTCTGGGTTTTCTTCGTAATAAGAGGCTACGTTGTTCACAACCTCTTTCAAAAATATAAGCATGTACCTAGGAGTGCAAACCGAGTTGCCATCAATAAAATGACCGCCAAGAAATTCAAATATTCCAATCTCTTCTGTCTGCTGACTACTTGCGCAGTAATGAATGGCTTTTCTTGGGAAGACCTTGGTTATAAAAGATTTATCGAACTTCCCAAATAGGTTTTGATCACGCTCAACCTTTTGTTTCTTGCTAACTACTTTTTTTAGGATTTTAGGTATGCTTGGATTAAGTAAGAAGCGTTCCCTGAAAGACAGCCCATACTCGCTCAAGTCGGTAGCTAAAATCATGTTGTGGAAGTTTGCTATTTGAGCGTTGTGTAAAGCCATACAAATTCTAGTCGCAAGAAAGCGTAAAGTTTCGTCTTTGCTCCATCGAAGTATTACCGCATTGTCAACGACCTTGTCATAGCCAAGGTTTGAAAAATTCAATCTTTCAAAAAGGTCGTAACGGATAAAAATTTTAAGGTTTAAGTGGCTGTCAGACGCCATGTCATCGTCTACTTCGAGAAGTGCAGTAAGAAAGTTTCTCTGTATGGCGTACTCAATACCAGCAACAAATCTGTCGATTTTGTCGATAATTATCGTGGCTTTGTCATAGCCTCGCTCTTTGACTGCGGATGAAATGGCTCTTTGTACTTCCTCTAAATTGATTTTCTTTTTATTGTTGCTTGGTTTTTTGATACCCGCCTCAAGCGTAATCGGGTGGTCAGCAATATTAGCCTCAAATTTAATGTTGGCATTCGAGATGAGGTCCTTAACTTTGCTGATGATGCTGCTATAAGCATCCGTGCTTAATGACTCTTTTAGGAAGTTGTTGATAGTTTGCTCAGATTTGCTTTCAGGGAAATTTGGCATTCCCGATATTGCAATCGCAGTCTTAGATAATATATTGAACTTCCAGAGCAGCTGGTAAAGTGTTCTCTCGTCTTTTCCAATGTAATATTCTTTGGTGAAGTCGGACAGCTCGGAAAATGATAGCGCTTCTTCAAGTGGTATTATTAGGTCGTTTTTAAATGCATCAATTTCTTTGTGACGATTCTTCAATAGTCTGAAAAGTGTACTTTTCCCAGTGCCTATGGCGCCAACGATAACAGAGTGTTTGTTTAGAAAGAACTTCTTAACAGCTGAAGTTACGATGAACATATCTTGTGCAAGGTCATCCCTATGCCCATCATTACTACCAAAGTCTAACTCACGGAGCTTTTCGATTGGAAATGGGTCTGGAAGTGTTGCTTTGGCTTTTCCTGGAGTCAATTCCTAAATCCTTGCATTACGATATTTTTGTTAAAGAAAACTAATTTTCTGTACTGGCCAGATGCTATTCTATAGTGAGTAATAGCAGAAAGGGCACGAATTTATTTTTGTTGAATGCAGAGGAAATCCTTGACCTCCATATAAAGCAAAGCTCTCGAAGGCGGCTTCAATCGACACGTAGTTGAGCTTGCATCGCTACATCTGCGCCGCTGCTGGATCAACCCAGAAAAAGATCCAGACTTCTTCAAGTAGGCAGATGCATGCGACTGAACCTAGGTATGACGTTACATTTTGAATGTTCGCTTCAGGTCGTCTCCTTTCATTCGTGACAGGGCGCTAACGACCCAGGCTGTGTGAAAACGCATGCTCCGTTTTTAAGTTTGCGTTGCTACGTAAAATCTGTCGGTGTTTGGCTAGTCAGCAGGCCTAAGATTTACGTAGGAGCGCAATTTTCGTTCCGGGTTTTACTTTCAAACTTGCTCTAAAATATTTTCACACAACCTGACCCCGTAGTAGAAGTTCGCTGAAGCGTCAGTAGTGCGACTCATGCTAGTGGCGTCTGTTTGAATGACACGCCATGTGATGTGTTCACCTTGGGAGCTCCATTAGAAATTTATCTACTTTCTCAAATAGTAGTTCGTTCGGGTCATCGCCTGAGACTTTGCAGCTAATCATTTCAGTCAATCCCTTATCATCAAGGCAAAGTATTAGTTTACCGTGCTCTCTCATTGCGCCTTGGCAAGCAGCGAGGGCGTTGTCTGATGCTCCAATTCTAGAGATAAGAAAACAAACTTTACGTTTGGCTTTCTCATAAAGGTACTTCTCTGTGGAATAAACTTGAGATTGGCCTATCTGCTCTCTGTAGTTCTTGAATTCAAACAATACATATCTTGAGTCAAGATTCTGCGAAATGAATTTCCAAATTGTTGAGTTGTCGATTACGCGGCAAATTAAGTCGTAGCGGTGTAAATCATCGGTTGTTCTTTTTTGCTGATGCCAGCCAGTAAGATTTTCGTCAAACAAATATTTTAGGATTTCACTTGCGATATCCTCGAATTCATAACAGCCATCCCTGCCGAGCGGGATGGATTGGAGTTTTTCAATTAATTCCCGGCCGATTCTTTCATTCTCATTCGATGAGTTTGTGTTAGGTTTTATTCTAATATGTTTGGGGTTGATTATGGGATTTGCATTGCTGTCAAATTGCCTCTCTGATAGATCAACTTCGCATAGTTGTACTAATCTCTCCATAAGCTCTAGGTCAATGCTTGCCAAAGAGATTAGGTCGTTTAAATTGAGGATTTGTAAATTATATTTGTCTTGAATTCGATTTTTTATTTCGGGACGGATATCAGCGGCTACTATGAGTACAGCCTTGTCTACTCCCGCCGCACTTACCATTTCTATAAGCCGTTCAGCTGATATTATTAGTGCCGATGTAGGAAAGGTGGAGTTGCGTGTATATTTAACCTCAAACGCTACACGGTCTCTGGTAGTCGGCTCCGTAGCGGTTATATCTATGCCATAATCCGGAATTGAATCCAGAGGATCAATCTGCCAATGGTTGGCTTTCAAAATATCGCGACACAGGTCTTCTAAGGCATATCCCCGTCTCGTGCTAGATCCAGATGCAGTTCTTATATTCATTCTCTACCCTTTTCTACCATGCCTGCGTGATCACGAAAACTCATTAGAAGGTTTCTATTCTTCGGCGAAAAAAACTAATCGACAAATTTGTCGTAAGCTCGCTCCTCGCACAGAGCATGCCATGTTTGTTGTGGTATAAGTTTGCTTGCCCAGCCGTAGTAGCCCCAAGTTTTTGCGATGTCGTCCTTCCAGCAGGCATCACACATCAAAGAGTGATAGTGAACTCTATTGTTTACTATGTCCTGATAAATCGCAAAAAGGCTTTTTGGGTAGTTGCAATAGCAGCTGAATTTTTTGTCTCTTTTGCGCTCGTGGAGTGGTCCAACGAGGCGCTCGTAGATTTTTGGATGGTGCTTTCTTAATCGCTGATTTACCGCATCGATGACGTCAATCCGATCCTTTTTTATAGCGTTAACACGTAAGTTCACCAGACTCTTTTCGGAGTCATACCTGCCTTGGTTGATTCTGGAGACAATTCCACTCACCTTGACCTCCCTGTACCTCTAACCTCAAGGTTATAGACCATGACGGCGATCCCTATGCCTTGGATGAGTAGCAAAGTCTGAGGGTAACGCAGGGCGATAAGGAAGGGCAATGAAGGGAACTGCCATAGAAGCAATTATCAGGGAGGATTCTTGAGCGTTCAATTTTGGTCGGTTGCTCCTCCGCCTATTGCTTGAACTCCCAAGATTTACCTAAGCGAGTAATGAGTAAATGCACAGTCAGCAGATAGTAATAGCGCGTCGATTCAGCGTTCTGGTTCACTTGGTAGTTTAGAAACCACGCGAGATGTTTTCGCTGCCAGGTCCATGGATTGTCCCGTTGCCAGCGATTAGCGATCGCCGTTTGAATGGCTTTCGCTTGGCGAAGGTGACGTTGGCGAGTGGCGTGCGACCCAGTTAGAGCGCCCCCCAGGAACAGCTCCATATCGAATGGCTTGCTCATGCTCGACCACCAATGTAAGTCGACACCACGACGATACGGTTATGCCCCAGCTCATAGCTGATTTGTACTCGGGCATCCTGATCTAGGCGTCGGTCGAGTTGATAGCATTGGCCACCGTTGATGGGGGCGGGATGGTGGGTGATATGCTCATAGCGTTCGCACGCATAGGCTGCCCGCAATTCGTGGAAGCCTTTGAGGTCGTGCTTATGGATGATGTCCCGTGCGGGGCGGACGATTCCCTGCAAGAAATCGAGGTAGCGTTCGTTCGGTGCAAGTAGGTTTCGGCTGCCGTCGGGTGAGACCTGATCGGCAAACCTCAGCGCGTCACGAATATGATCATCTGCCGTAATCCAACGAGGGGCCGAGGCGCCCGAGCGGCCACCTTTGGTGCCGTCCTGAATGTTGATCTTTCCGTATTGTTCGGCCTCACGCTTCAGGCGCGGAAGGTCGGCTAAAATGGCCTCACGTAGACGCATGCCGGTGGCTCGCGCTAACTGAGCGATGGCCGCGGCCCGCGGCTGCTGGTGTGCGCAAAGCACCTCTACGATCCGTTTCACGTGTTCGCGGTCTTGGCCTTGCGGCACCGAACGACGAACACTGGTGCGCTGCATTCCCAGCGCCTTGCTCGGACTCGGCAATTTCACATATTGATCACCGCGGAGCGCGTCCATGGTCCGGTTCACACTGGACAACCGGTTTTGCGCAGTGGCGATGGTCAGCTCACCTTGTTCAACTTGCTGGCGCAGATATTCGGCATAGTCCAGTAAGGTTTGCCGATCAATCTGCCGCGCGTCGTTAAACCCGGGTCCATCCTCCGATCGACACCACTGCACAAACGCCTGCCACCGATCACTGTGCGCTTTGACCGTCCCGTAATGCCCATCGCCAAACAGATCACGTAGTGCCTGCGGCCCGGCATAACTTAGTTGCCGGCCATAGCCAAAATTACGTCCATCTCTCCTGCCTACCAATGCCATGATCAAACTCCTCTCGAAGCCAAACCTTTAAAACCTTCCCCACGTCATCCCGCCAAGAATGCTGAGTGTTATCAGGGATCAAGGCCCCTGTGGCCTGTGAGGGTTGTCCACTAACGCGGGACTGACGGCTCCTTACGACCGGGAGCTTGGGCATCTCATGATCTGGCCTCCTGAACACTTCCGAAGAAGTGGGCGGGTGGAGGCTGCGCTGGCTGACGAGACCAATGCCGCGAGATCCTGAGTCGGGTGGAGGCAGTGAAGCGATGACCGGGGCATGCCTGACTGTCAGTCAGGTGCAGTCCATTCCTTGGGCTGCGGCACCATCATCGGCATCGCTGTTGCTGGTGACTTCGGTGTTTGTCACGCCGATTGTCACGAGGGGGAATGCCGCAAAGCCTTGTACGAGTTGGGCTGCAGCAGCGGTAGGAGCGCCCGTCTCTTTCCGGAAGAAAGAGACGGGCGCAGGTTGGCGCAGTGAAATGGCCAAGCGGATAGGTTGCTGCAGAGCAGCTGGGTCGGGGGATGTATTTGCCGCAATGGCAATGATCTGAAGTTGGCATCCATCACTCGGTGAGTGACAGTGCGAGCCGCCGGACGCTAATCGCACTTTGGGAGAACCACCACGGTGTGGCGTAGCCTTAAAGGTTCTGGCTACCTGGGTTGCTGTCAACGACAGCGCTTTGCCCGATCTTTTCTACGCCTGTGGATAATTCGGGTCAAGACTCCAATTTTCGGGAGTTCTGCGGCTGTGGATGAAATTATCCACCGGTGGAAATCTGTGGTTTTCCACAGACAGTTGCGTGGGCTTTAGACTTTTTAAGTGAGGTCCATCCAAACAAGGCGGCTTTGCAGCCCTGTTTGGATGGACCCGCGTGGAAGGGCGGACTGCGGTGATCTCATTGGCTTACCCACGTTTGGATGCGCCACGGCTATTTTGTAGGGCGGTAATGTTGTCGCCGACCGGGTGAGCGAATTCGTGGGGCGTTACATGCCCATGGCGGTTGGCGTCGATGTAGTTGCTCCACCACGCCATGATCAGTCTGCGCTGTTCGAGGAATTCGGCTTTGTGGATATACGCGGCACGCACGCGGTTGCGTTCCTTGTGGCTCATTTGTCTTTCGATAGCAGCGTCGGTCCATAACCCGGACTCCAGCAGGGCGCTACAGGCCATGGTCCTGAAGCCGTGGCCGCACACGTCCTTGCTGGTGTCATAGCCGACGTTGCGGAGCATGGTGTTCACCGTGTTCTCGGACATGGGCTTCCAGTACTTGTGATCGCCCGGTAGCACCAACTCTGAAAAGCGACTGAGGCTGCGCAGGCGCTCCAGTATTTCGATGACCTGTGGCGATAACGGAACCATTTGAATGTCGCCGTTCATCTTGGTCCCTCGTGTGGAGTTGCGTACCCCTTCAATCGGTGCGCGTGTATCGGGGATTTCCCACATGGCGCGTTTGAGGTCGAACTCACTCCATCGCGCGAAGCGCAGTTCGCTGGAGCGGACGAATACATGCAGCGTGAGCAGGACGGCAAGGCGCGTCAGCTCGCGGCCGTTGTAGTTGTCGATACGGTGTAGCAGTTCGGGTAGGCGGTTGAGGGAGAGGGCCGGGCGATGGACTGTGCGCGGCGCGTGAATCGAGCCTGCCAGATCCAGTGCAGGATTCATGGTGATCTGCCGAGCCCTTTTGGCCCCGCGCATGATGGTGGATAAGTAGTTCTGTACCCTTAACGCCACATCCATGGTGCCGCGTTCCTTGATGCGCTGGGTAATCTCTAGCAGGTCGTGGGTATCGAGTTCGGCGATGGGCCGTTGGCCGATCAGCGGGAAGACGTGGGTGCGCAGTCGGCTCATTACGGTTTTTGCGTGGCCTTCGGTCCAGCGACGGGACATGTCGGCGTGCCACTCCAGAGCAACGGTTTCGAAAAGCAGTGCCGCCCGCTGGGCTACGATCTTGGCCTTCTTCTTTTCTTCCATTGGGTCGAGGTTGTCGAGCAACAACGCCTTGGCTTCGTCGCGCTTACGTCGTGCGACGGAAAGGGTAACGATGGGGTAATTGCCGATGATGAGCGTACCTTCCTTGCCACTGGGCTTGGTGTACTTCAAGCGCCAGGTCTTCACGCCATTGGGTTTGACGAAAAGGTACATGCCGCCGCCGTCGAACAGTTTGTAGGCGCGTTCGCGGGTTTTGGCCGTGCGGCATTGCAGGTCGCTGAGGGGGATCGCTAGACGTGGCATAGGGGTACGCGCTCCTGACCGGGAAATCGCAGTACCCCTAACATACCCTCGGGGAAGGGGGATTTTGTTGGATCCCGACGGAGGGTCCTGGAACGAAAAAACCCGCCAAAGGGCGGGTTTTCGGGGCTTCCAGAGCATTCGGTGGAATGCAATGGAGCCTAATGTGGTGCCGGCACCAGGAGTCGAACCCGGGACCTACTGATTACAAGTCAGTTGCTCTACCAACTGAGCTATACCGGCGTGTTAGGGCGACGATTATAGCGATTGGATAGCTTCTGTAAACCCCTGAATTCAGACTATTTTTGCGCGACCTTCAGGCCAGCCCCGCGAACGCTTCCGCGAGGCGGCCAGCTAAGGATCACACGCCGTTTTTAACTGCGTTGATCAGGTCCTGGCTCAGCACCTGTTCTGGCGCCACTTGCACGCTTTGGGTGTAGAACGGCGGTAGGCTCTGGGCCAGTGTCGACAACGCTTGCGGGGTGGTATTGCCCGGCAGCAACACGTATTGCAGGTTGGACGGATAGCTCTGCGGCACGGGCCCTTCCATGGTCGAGCCGTAGGCGCCGAAGGTCATCACGGCCTGCGGCGTGGTTGGGTCGGGGGCGTAGAGGAAGACGAAGGTGCCGTATTTCGGATGCGTCAGGTATTGCGCGGCTTCGGCGCGTACGGCCGGGTCGGGGTCGTTCATCAGGGTCCAGCGCATGACCGCATAGCCGCGGGTGGTTTCCATGAACGCTGTACGAATCGGCGACTGGTTCTCGGCGCCGCCCAGACACACCAGCAAATTACCGAACGGATCGATCAGCGCTACCGAGTTGAACACTGGGGTTTTCGGATTGGGTTGCGCAGTTTTCAGCAGCGGCGGGGCCAGTTCTGCGCCAGGGTCGCGCGGGTTGGCCGATTGCACGGTCAGCGCAAACGGGCTGAGTGCCGTGAGTGCCTGGCGCACTTTGCTGTTGGCCGGCAGGGTAGCCGGGTTTTTTAATTGATCCGGCGACAGACCGCTGTTGTTGCTGGCCTCGCGCACCGTATTCACGCTGGCGGAGAAGATCGAACTGCAGAGGAAATATGCTGCCGAGTCGATTGTCTGGTTGGCAAACACCGGGCTGTTCGAGCCCTGATAGGCGCGGCTGACCGGCGCTGCAATGGCGTAATAGCCCCAGGTGTCCTGCGCCTGTTGGCGGATCTGCGGCGGCAGCGACGGAAAGGTGAACAGGCTGTTGTAGTTGATGCCCGCGTAATCATCGATCGCACTGACGGCGACGTTGAACCCTGCGGTCAGCAGCGAACCGGCGCACATGGCGCACGGGTCCAGCGTGGTGACGACAGTCAGTTGGCTGGGCGGTGGCAGGTTCAGTGGTGCAACGTTTTCGTAGTACCAATCCACCAACTGTCGCTCGCCGTGGGCGGTCGGGTCGTGGGGTAGAAAGTAGGGAGTGCCACTGCCGGGAAAAGGCATCAGCACGTTGTTGTGCATTGCGGCGATGACCTCGCCCGTTGCGTTGTTGATGATGGCGCCGCCTACCGCGAAGGTTTGCTGCAGTGCAGCGACAATGGCTTCGTTGGCGACGGTATCGACGGCTTCCTGCGCACTGTTCAATGTGCTCATTTTTTCCCAGCTCCTTGCTGTCCCTGACGTCAGAGAATTCTGACGCTTGGCAAAGATAGTCGAGGATTTCCAGGTTGTTTATGTTCTTTTGATTTAATGCTTATGCACAACGGGGCGTTCGATGCACGCGGTTAAGATCGAAAATGTGGATCCATTCTCATTTTCTCGCAAATGCCTGTTTTTCCGGTTTTTTATTCGGGTGTACGAAAATTGAACAGATTGGTTTCAGCCCTGAAACAGGCGTAGATATTGGATCCACGATATTTCATCAACAGAGTTATCCACAGGCTGTGGCTGTTTTAGGTGCGTTCCGCCAGCAACAGGAAGTTACGCGGCGTGAGTGGGGTTTCACAGAAGGTACCGAGTCGAACGGTGTAACCCTGCTCGGTGAGGAAAAGTGCTCGATCAAGGTTCAGCCAAAGCTCCAACGGGCGTCGGAAAAGTCCGCGCAGCAGCTCCAGATTGCGAACCTCTGCCAGTCTTTGCCAGCCGGCGGCTTCGAGCGCTGGCCAATCCTGCGAGCCGATTGTGGATAACTCTTTAAGTGCGGCCAAATGATGGCAGTAATCGGCGAAGGATCTGTCCAGCCAAGCGCTGGGCAGTGACGGTGTGGGCAGGTATTCATCAACGCCGCGCAGTTGCCGTTGCAGCAGATCGAACGCCAGGCGTCGGGCCATGGACGTGTCGCGTTGACGTCGGACGCGGGCACCGGCGGTGACGGTTTCGCTCATCGGGAGTGAGAGATCATCGAGTGATAGCTGTAGGTCGGAGCGCAAACCGACAGCGGAAACTGGCTGGTACGCAGGCAGGCTGATCCTGTTATAGCAACACGGCGCAACAGCCATCTGTTTGCACCCGGCGGCGCTGGCGAGCTGGATCAGCCGCACATGCAGATCGCCACAGGCGTGCAGCGCGACAGGCGTGTGATCGGCGTTCAACAAAGAGGCGGCGCCAGGCGCGAGCACATCCTGCTCGACATGCAGCGCATGCAATTGATGACGCTGGCTGAGCACCTGGCCACTGAGTACCAATGCGGGGTCGTGCTCAAGACAAGTGAGCAATTGACCGGGTTGCAGCAACCGTCGTCCCAAGTGGCCTTTGCCAGAGCACCAATCCAGCCAATGCCTGGAGGGCACAGCAAACGACAACCGACTGGCAAACGCCTCGATCTGCTGCCACTTGCGCCCCGGCACATCGACATTCAAGCGATGCCCGGCCGATTCGAGTGCATGGGCCGGCAACTCACCAACCGAACCCAGCTCAAGGGATAACGCCGCCAATGAAGCAAACGGCTCCGGCGCATCCAGCAAGCAAGGTTGGTTATGACTGTTTTCCGC
>Ga0255334_1001047_pt1 | contig 14859 bp, 13 predicted proteins | sample EtOH5_35cm_T3_12_FD_202080 | JGI IMG/M metagenome (GOLD analysis project Ga0255334, IMG submission 202080) | Sandy soil microbial communities from University of British Columbia, Vancouver, Canada - EtOH5_35cm_T3_129 | ecosystem: Engineered > Artificial ecosystem > Sand microcosm > Unclassified ...
CCAGAACACCTCGTTCCGTGCGTTGATGAGGATGATGCCGACGTTCGGGCGAAAGCCTTCACGATCGAGCATGACTGCACCTCGAATCCTTTAGAATTACGTCGATTATAAAGGAAGCGCGTAATGCGGCTTGCGCAACGGGATGCTGGTTTTCCCCGAGCGAAAAGCGCTGTTTCAGGCACGCGCGCGCCACGAATTCGCGCCAGTCCCCGCCCGCGCTCCGCGGGACGGGCATGGCCTTACGAGAAAGCAACGGATGAAAGCCTCGCAATTCTTCATTTCCACCCTCAAGGAAGCCCCTTCCGACGCGGAAATCGTCTCGCACAAGCTGATGACGCGCGCCGGCATGATCAAGAAGCTCGGCGCCGGCATCTACAACTACATGCCGGTGGGCCTGCGGGTCATCCGCAAGGTGGAAAACATCGTGCGCGAGGAAATGAACCGTGCCGGCGCGGTCGAGCTGTCGATGCCGGTGATCCAGCCCGCCGAGCTGTGGCAGGAAACCGGCCGCTGGGACAAGATGGGCCCCGAGCTGCTGCGCCTGAAGGACCGCCACGAGCGCGACTTCGCCGTGCAGCCGACCTCCGAGGAGGTCGTCACCGACATCGCCCGCAGCGAAATCCGCAGCTACAAGCAGCTGCCGGTCAATTTCTACCAGATCCAGACCAAGTTCCGCGACGAGCGCCGGCCGCGCTTCGGCATCATGCGCGGGCGCGAGTTCACCATGAAGGACGCCTACTCGTTCGACCGCGACGTGGCCGGCCTCAAGGTGTCCTACGACAAGATGTTCAACGCCTACGTGCGCATCTTCGAGCGTTTCGGCCTGGAATTCCGCGCCGTGGCGGCGGACAACGGCGCCATCGGCGGCTCGGGTTCGCACGAGTTCCACGTGATCGCCGATACCGGCGAGGACGCCATCGTCTATTGCCCGACCTCGGACTACGCCGCCAACATGGAGGCGGCCGAAGCCCTGCCGCTGCTGGCCGGGCGCGCCGCGCCGGCCGAGGCGCTGGTGAACACGCCCACGCCGGGCAAGGCCAAGTGCGAGCAGGTCGCCGAGCTGCTGGGCATCCCGCTGGCGCGCACGGTCAAGTCGATCGTGCTGGCCACCGACGGCGAGGCCGGCGCGCAGATCTGGCTGCTGCTGCTGCGCGGCGACCACGAGCTCAACGAGGTCAAGGCCTCCAAGGTGCCCGGCCTGGCCGAGTTCCGCTTCGCCAGCGAGGCCGAGATCGTCGAGACCTTCGGCACGCCGCCCGGCTACCTGGGCCCGATCGGCACGAAGAAGCCCGTCAAGGTGGTGGCCGACCGCACCGTGGCCAACATGAGCGACTTCGTCTGCGGCGCAAACCAGAAGGACTACCACCTGACCGGCGTGAACTGGGGCCGCGACCTGCCCGAGCCGGCCGTGGCCGACCTGCGCAACGTGGTGGCGGGCGACGCCTCGCCGGACGGCAAGGGCGTGCTGGAAATCTGCCGCGGCATCGAGGTGGGCCACGTGTTCATGCTCGGCACGCGCTATTCGGAGTCGATGGGCGCCACCTTCCTCGACGAGAACGGCAAGACCCAGCCCATGCAGATGGGCTGCTACGGCATCGGCGTCACGCGCATCCTGGGCGCCGCCATCGAGCAGAACTTCGACGAGCGCGGCATCATCTGGCCGGCGGCCATCGCCCCGTTCGCGGTGGTGATCTGCCCGGTCGGCTACGACCGCTCGGAAGCGGTCAAGGCCGAGGCCGACCGCATCCACGCCGAGCTGCTGGCGGCCGGCGTCGACGTGATCCTGGACGACCGCGGCGAGCGCCCCGGCGCGATGTTCGCCGACTGGGAGCTGATCGGCGTGCCGCACCGCGTGGTGGTGGGCGACCGCGGCCTCAAGGAAGGCCGCGTGGAGTACCAGGGCCGGCGCGATGCCGAGGCCACGCAACTGCCGGTGGCCGACGTGGTCGGCCACGTGCGCGGCCTGCTGACCGCCTGAGCCCATGCGCGCCGCGGGCAGACGCGCCGGTGCAAGCCGCCACCGCCTGAGCCTGGGCGCGCGCCTGGCGCGCGCCGGCGCCGGCCTGCTGCTGGTGCTGAGCGCGGCCGCGCACGCGGGCGCGCAGAAGGAAGAAGACCTCGCCGATTCCGTGCGCGGCGCGCTGGCCGCCGCCATCGCGGACAGCCGGCCGCTGCGCCCGGCCTTCGCCACCGGCGGCGAGCAGCTCGCCTACGTGAAATGGCTGGAGGAGATGTCGCACCGGCTGGCCGCGCGCATCCCCGAGCCGCAGGTGCGCATCGAGCTGATCGAGACCGCCTACTACGAGGCCAAGCGCGCCGGCCTGGAGCCCGCGCTGGTGCTCGGGCTGGTGCAGGTCGAGAGCAATTTCCGCAAGTACGCCATCAGCGGCGCCGGCGCGCGCGGCCTGATGCAGGTGATGCCGTTCTGGTCGCGCAGCATCGGCGACGGCGACGCGCGCAAGCTGTTCCACCTGCAGAGCAACCTGCGCTACGGCTGCACCATCCTGCGCTACTACCTGGACCGCGAGCAGGGCGACCTGTTCCTGGCGCTGGGGCGCTACAACGGCAGCCGCGGCCGGCCCGAGTATCCCAACGCGGTGCTGGCGGCGTGGAAGCGCTGGCAGTATTCCGAGGCCAGCGTCACGGTGGCCGGCGACCCCGATCCCGCCGCCGCGCGCGCGCGCGTGCTGCCGCCCGAGGCGCCGTCGCGCAACCCGTTCTCGCCGCAGCGGCTGGCCAATCCCTCATGAGCACGCCCGGCGGCCCCGCAGGCGGCGGTTCCGGCAAGGCCGGCTACGCCAGTTCCTCGCCGGACCTGGAGCGCTGGCTGCGGCGCCATATCGGGCAGGGCTTCAACGCCGAGGCGCTGGTGCAGTCGATGTGCCAGTCGGGCTACGACGCCGGCTTCGCGCGCGCCACGGTCGGCGCGGCGCTGGCCGCCATGCGCGGCCCGGCCGAGGGCGATGAGGCCGACGCGGGCGGCGGCGGTGCCGCGAACACCGCTGGCGCCGCCGGGATTGCCGGTGCCGCCCGGGAAGCCGGCGGCCCGGCGTCGCCCGCCACGGCGCGCGGCCACGCCATCGGCTTCCCGGCGCGCAACGCCGCGCACCATGCCGGGCGCGACATCCCCATCCTGTTCGCGCTGGCCGCGCCGCGCGTGGTGCTGTTCCAGCAACTGCTGACCGGCGACGAATGCGACGCCCTGGTGGCGCTCGCGCGCGGCCGCCTGGCGCGCTCGCCGGTCATCAACCCGGACACCGGCGACGAGAACCTGATCGACGCGCGCACCAGCATGGGCGCGATGTTCCAGGTCGGCGAGCATCCGCTGATCGAGCGCATCGAGGACTGCATCGCCAGCGTCACCGGCATCGCCGCCGACCGCGGCGAGGGCCTGCAGATCCTCAACTACAAGCCCGGCGGCGAATACCAGCCGCACTACGATTTCTTCAATCCGCTGCGCCCCGGCGAGGCGCGCCAGCTCCGCGTGGGCGGGCAGCGCGTGGCCACCGTGGTGATCTACCTCAACAGCCCGCCGGCCGGCGGCGCCACCGCCTTTCCCAAGCTCGGCCTCGAAGTGGCGCCGGTCAAGGGCAACGCGGTCTATTTCAGCTACCGCAAGTCCGACGGCACGCTCGACGAACGCACGCTGCACGCCGGCCTGCCGGTCGAGCAGGGCGAGAAGTGGATCGCCACCAAGTGGCTGCGCGAGCGGCCCTACCGCACCGGATGACGCCCGTCCAGCCGGGCCGGCCCGGTCGCTACTGGTTCGACCCGGCCATGCCCTTCGTCGAGAGCCGCTGCGCCAGCGACAGCGGCGCGGCCTATCTGCCGCACACCCATCCCACGCTGTCGGTGGGCGCGGTCGACGGCGGCCACAGCCTGTTCAGCACCGAAGCCGGCGCGGTGCGGCTGTCGCCCGGCGACGTGGTGGTGATCCCCGCCGGGCAGGTGCACGCATGCAACCCGGAGCCGGACCGGCGCTGGAGCTACCAGATGCTGCATGTCGACGCGGCGTGGGCGGCCGCGGCGCTGGCCGCGCGCGGCGCGGCGGCGCCGGCCGCGCTCGCGCGCGTGCGCATCACCAGCGCGGCCGACACCTACGCCGCGCTGTGCGCGCTCAACCGCCTGCTGTTCTCGGCGGCGCCGTGCGCGCGCAAGGCGGCCGCGCTGGCCGCCTTCCTCGCCGCGCTGCTGGGCGGCGCGGACCCGCGCCAGACCGTGCGCGCGCCGCGCCCGCCGGCCGGCCGCGCGCGGCTCGCCCGCGTCGTGGCGACGCTGCGCGAGCGCCATGCCGAGCCGCTGCCGCTGGCCGAGATGGCGCGCGCCGCCGGCATGAGCCGCTACCAGCTGATCCGCGCGTTCCGCGCCGAGACCGGCATGACGCCGCACGCCTACCAGCTCGACCTGCGCATCAACCATGCGCGCCATCTGCTGCGCGCGGGCGGCGCCCCGGCCGACGTCGCCCAGGACCTGGGCTTCTCCGACCAGAGCCATTTCCAGCGCGCCTTCAAGCAGCGCGTCGCGCTCACGCCGCGCGGGTTCCAGCGCCGCGCCGGCTGAGCCGCGCGGCCGCGCGCCGCAATTTTCTCCAATACCGCCGCCCGCCACGCCGGCCAGACTTCGTGCTCGACACGAAAGGACTGGCATGGACTCATTCGCGGCATCCGGCTTCGGCCAATTCGCCATGGTGGCGGGCGCGCATTTCCTCGCGCTGCTCAGCCCGGGGCCCGACTTCTTCCTGGTGGTGCGCAGCTCGCTGGTGCTCGGCGCGCGCCGCGCCGCCGCCGTCTGCCTGGGCATCGCGCTCGGCAACGGGGTGTTCATCGGCGCCGCGCTGGCCGGGCTGGCCGCCACGCGCGCCAGCCACGGCGTGCTGGCGCTGCTGCAGTGGGGCGGCTGCCTGTACCTGGCGTGGCTGGGCTGGCGCCTGCTGTCGGCCAGCGGGGAAACCGCGCTGCCCGGCGAGAGCCACGAGAGCGACAACGACGGCGGCGGCTGCGCGGCGCAGCTCGTCGCCGGCTTCCTGTCGGCCGTGCTCAACCCGAAGAACGCGCTGTTCTATGCCAGCCTGTTCTCGGTGCTGGCCGGCCGTCGCACGCCGGCCGCGGCGCAGCTCGGCTACGGCCTGTGGATGTTCGCCGTGGTCTTCGGCTGGGACCTGCTGGTGGCCTGGGGCGTGCGCCTGCCGCCGGTGCGCGCGCGCTTCGCGCGTTCGGTGCGCGGCGTGGAGCGCGTCACCGGGCTGGTGTTGTGGGGCATCGCGCTGTGGGTGGCGGCGACCGCGTTGCAGGCAGGGCGTTTCTAGGCGGCGCGTCGCGGGTGCCGGCCCGCCGCGCGGGCCGCGACTGGCGAAGGCCGTACCGCCAGTTTTCCGGCTGACCGTACCGGTACTGTACTGGCGTGCTCGGCTAGACTGGGCTGCCTCGTTGTCCGCCCCCGATGGAGTCAGTCATGGCAGTTCCCCAGCTCGTTGCCGGATCCGGCGTGTTCGCCGCGTTCTCTGCGTTCGCCCTCGTGTCGTCGATCACGCCCGGCCCCAACAATACGATGGTGCTCGCCTCGGGCGTCAATTTCGGCTTTGCGCGCACGGTGCCGCACATCCTCGGCATCAGCCTGGGCTTCGCCGTGATGGTGGCGGTGGTCGGGCTCGGGCTGGGCTCGCTGTTCGCCGCGCTGCCGTGGACCTGGACGGTGCTGCGCGTGGTGGCGGCGCTTTATCTCGCCTGGCTGGCGTGGCAGCTGGCCAGCTCGGGCGGCGTGCAGGAGCGCCAGGTGGCGCAGCCGATGGGCTTCCTGCCGGCCGCGGCGTTCCAGTGGGTCAACCCGAAGGCGTGGGTGATGGCGGTGGGCGCGTGCAGCACCTACGTGCTGCACGGCAACGTGTGGCTCAACGTGCTGCTGCTGGCCGGGGTGTTCGCGGTGATCAACCTGCCCAGCGTGGCGATGTGGGCGGTGTTCGGCGCGGCGCTGCGGCGCTGGCTGGCGCAGCCGCGCGTGCTGCGCGTGTTCAACGTGGCGATGGCGCTGCTGCTGCTGGCCTCGCTGTGGCCGATCCTCAGCGCAAGGCCCTGATCGCGGGCAGGTTGCGCCAGTAGCCGTGCGCGTCCATGCCGCAGCCGAAGACGTAGCGCTCCGGCACCGTGAAGCCGCAGAAGTCCGGGTGCATGGGCTTGGGCTTTTGCAGCACCTTCTCGCACAGCACCGCGGCGTAGACGCCGGTGGCGCCCATGTCCAGGATGCGCTGGCGGATCGCCGCCATCGTCTCGCCTTCGTCGAGGATGTCGTCGAGCACCAGCACCGTGCGGTCCTTGACGGACTCGCGCGGCGCCACGCGCCACTGCATCTCGCCGCCCACGGTCTTGTTGTTGTAGCGCGAGAGGTGGATGTAGTCGAATTCCAGCGGGAACGCCAGCTTGGGCAGCAGCATGCCGGTGAAGACCACCGCGCCGCCCATCACGGACAGCACCAGCGGGAAGGTGTCGCCCATCTTGGCCGTGATCTCGGCGGCCATGCGGTCCAGCGAGTCCTGCACCGCCTGCGCGCTGACGATTTCCTCGGAGTTGGCCCACAGCTCGCGGGCCTGTTCGGCGCTCATCATGATGTCGATCCTGTCTCAGACTGTCTTTGTCGGTGGCCGCGCGGGGGCCTTGCGATGGTCCCGGCGGTCGGCCCGGGTTTGGCTCAGCGGTTGAAGAGGCCTTTCATGCCGCCCTTCATGGCGCCCATCGAGCGCATCATCTTCATCATGCCGCCGCCCTTGAGCTTCTTCATCATGCCCTGCATCTGGTCGAACTGGTTGAGCAGGCGGTTGACCTCCATGCGGCGCACCTGCTTTTCCGCCACGTCCATGTTGGCGCCCTGGGCCTGCTGGGCGAACTGCGCCGGCAGCTTGTCCACCAGGCTGCCCAGGCCGCCCATCTTCTTCATCTGGCCGATCTGGGTCTTGAAGTCCTCGAGGTCGAAGCCGCCGGTCTTCTTGATCTTCTTGGCCAGCTTCTCGGCCGCTTCCATGTCCACGCCGCGCTGGGCTTCCTCGACCAGCGCGAGGATGTCGCCCATGCCCAGGATGCGCTGGGCCATGCGCTCGGGGTAGAACGGCTCGAGGCCGTCGAGCTTCTCGCCCACGCCGACGAACTTGATCGGCCGGCCGGTGATGTGGCGCACCGACAGCGCCGCGCCGCCGCGCGCATCGCCGTCGAGCTTGGTCAGCACCACGCCGGTCAGCGGCAGCGCGTCGTGGAACGCGCGCGCGGTGTTGACCGCGTCCTGGCCCAGCATGGCGTCGACCACGAACAGGGTCTCGGCGGGCTTGAGCTCGGCGTGCAGCGCGGCGATCTCCTGCATCATCGCCTCGTCGATGCCCAGGCGCCCGGCCGTGTCGACGATCAGCACGTCGTGGTAGTGCTTGCGCGCCCAGTCCACCGCCGCGCGGGCGATGTCCACCGGCTTCTGGTCCGGCTGGGAGGGGAAGAAGTCGGCGCCGACCTGCTCGGACACGGTCTTGAGCTGGGCGATGGCGGCGGGGCGGTACACGTCGCACGACACCGTCAGCACTTTCTTCTTCTTGTTTTCCTTGAGCCACTTGGCCAGCTTGCCCACGGTGGTGGTCTTGCCGGCGCCCTGCAGGCCGGCCATCAGGATGATGGCGGGCGGCTGCACGGCCAGGTTCAGCTCGCCGCTCTTGTCGCCGGCGGTGAGGCTTTCCTCGCCGCCGATGACGGCGGTCAGCTCGCGCTGCACCACGCCCACCAGCGCCTGACCGGGGGTGAGGCTGGACACCACGTCCTCGCCCAGCGCCTTTTCCTTCACGCGGGCGATGAATTCGCGCACCACCGGCAGGGCCACGTCGGCCTCGAGCATGGCCAGGCGCACCTCGCGCAGCATTTCGGCGGTATTGGCTTCGGTCAGGCGAGCCTCGCCGCGCATGGTCTTGACGACCCGCGCCAGGCGTTGAGTGAGATTGTCCAGCATGGCAGAGAAGTCCGGGGGTAGGGCTTGTTTGGGGGCCCGGGCGGCACCGGGCCGGCGTCTCGCGAGGCCGGGCGCAGGTTCCGGGGCCAGGCTCACGCGCGGCTCGGGGGCGGCTCGAGCGCGGCGCCACCGGGGCGGGGGCGCTAGGGTAAACTGTGCAAATGGCCATTGTACTGTATGCCTTGACGGCACTTCTCTATTGCGGCCTGGCCTTTCACGGCTGGGCGACGCGCAATCCGCAGCTCGCGGCTGCCGGTGCCGCCGGCGCCGGCGCGGGCGGCACCACCGCCACCGTGCTGCTGCAGGGCGGCGGCGGCACGCGCGGCGAGGGGCGCCCGGCCTGGTGGCATGTGCTGATGCTGGCCGCGCTGGCCAGCCACGGCTTGCTGCTGCACGAGACCATCTTCCCGGCCGACCGCATGATGTTCGGCTTCGCCTTCGCGCTGTCGGCCATGCTGTGGCTGGGCGTGGGCATCTACTGGATCGAGAGCTTCTTCTTCTCGCTGGCCGGGCTCGGGCTGATCGTGTTCCCGGTGGCGCTGCTGGCCAGCCTGATCCCGCTGGCCTTCCCCGGCGCGCAGATCCTCGGCTACGCCGCCGCGCCGCTGTTCAAGCTGCACTTCGTCATCGCCAACGTGGCCTACGGGCTGTTCACGCTGGCCGCCTTCCACGCCTTCCTGATGCTGCTGGCCGAGCGCCGCCTGCACGGCTTCAACCGCTCGCCGCAGGCCGGCGCGGGCGCGGCGCCGGCGCAGTGGGTGGGCCGCTGGCTGGACCTACTGCCGCCGCTGCTGACGCTGGAGAAGCTGCTGTTCCGCCTGATCGGCGCGGGGTTCGTGCTGCTGACCCTGACCATCCTGTCGGGCCTGCTGTTCTCCGAGCAGCTGTTCGGGCGCGCGTTCCGGCTGGACCACAAGACCGTGTTCGCGCTGCTGTCGTGGCTGATGTTCGCCGGCATCCTGGCCGGGCGCAGCTTCTACGGCTGGCGCGGGCGCACGGCCTTGCGCTGGGTGATCGCGTCGTTCGGCATCCTGCTGCTGGCCTACGTGGGCAGCCGCTTCGTCATCGAAGTCATCCTGCACCGGTTCTGAGTCCCGCATGGCACGCATCGTCCTCGTCCTGGCCGTGTTGCTGGGCTTCTTCTGGTGGCTGCGCCAGCGCGCCGAGGCGCGCCAGGCCGGCGAGCGCGACGCGCGCCCGCCCCGCCCTCAATCCCAACCGCAGCCCGCGCCGCAGGAGCCGATGGTGCAATGCGCGCGCTGCGCCGTGCACCTGCCGCGCGGCGAGGCCATCGCCTACCGCGGCTTGCACTATTGCCGGCGCGCGCATCTGCCGCCGGACAGCGACGCGGACAATCCCGCCGCATGAAGGGGGCCGCGCCACCGCCCGCGCCGTCGCGCCCGCCGGCCCGCTCCGGCGCCTGGGGCGCCGTCGCCGCGCTGTGGCGGCGGCCCGAGCCGCCTGAATTCCACTGGCGCCTGCTGCGCTATTTCTGCTGGGCGCGCCTGGCCGTGGCCGCGCTGCTGCTCGGCTACGCCTGGCTGCCGGCGCAGCGCGGCGAGACCGAGCGGCTGGCGCAGGCGCTCGGCCAGGCCCAGGCCGCGCTGCCGCTGGCGGTGCCCTATGCGCTGATGGCGCTCGCCATGACTGCCGCCGCGCTGTGGTGGCGGCGCGGCTTCCACCTGCGCGTGCACATGCAGGTGCTGGCCGACCTGCTGCTGCTGGGCCTGATCTTCCACGCCCACGGCTACCGCAGCGAAGGCATGGCCATGATCTTCCTGCTGCCGGCGCTGCAGGCCGGCGCGCTCACCAGCCTGCTGTTCGCGCTGTCCACCGCCGCGGTCTCGGCGCTGGTGGTGATGAGCAGCCCGTTCGCGCAGACCCTGCTGCTGCACCGGGCCGATGCCGGCCTGCTCGGCTCCGGGCTGTACGGCCTGGTGTTCATGATCGCGGCCTCGCTGATGTACCTGCTGGCCAACCGCCAGCTCGCGCAGGAGCGCCTGGCGCTGGCGCGCGAGCAGGAGCTGCGCCTGCAGCAGCTGGTCAACCGGCTGATGGTCAACGACATGCAGGACGGCGTCATGCTGCTGCGCGCCAACGGCGCCGTGGTGGCCGCCAACCCGGCCGCGGTGGTGCTGCTCGGCGTGCAGCCGGCCGAGCGCGGCAAGGCCGTCACCACGCCCGGCACCGGGCGCGACGCGCTGTTCGACCTGCGCCAGATCCCGCGCCTGCAGCCGCTCATGGAGATGCTGCGCGACTGGGTGCGCAGCAAGGACGACGCGCCGCGCATCCTGCAGTTGCTGCCGCTGCCGTCGCGGCCGTCGTCGGGGCGCGGCCCGATCCTGCACACGCGCCTGCGCCTGCGCTTCCTGCTGCCGGGCCTGGCCAGCCTGCGCTCGACCTTCGCCTCGTCGCTGTCGGTGTCGCTGAGCGCGCAGCAGGCGATGGACACCGCCACCTGGAACGAGCTCACGCCCGAGGCGGCCGCGCGCCTGCGCCTGGCCATCGCCCAGAACGAGGCGATGGCCTGGCGGCCCGAGGACGAAGCCCTGCTGCGCAGCGAGATGCGCGACACCGTGCTGGTCCACATCGAAAGCTGGGAGCGCATCGCCGAGCAGGTGCAGCAGGAAAAGCTGGCGGCGATGGGCCGGCTGGTGGCCAGCGTGGCGCACCAGATCCGCAATCCGCTGGCGGCCATCAGCCAGGCCAGCGAGCTGCTGTCCGAGACCGGGCGCGGGCGCCCCGACGGCGACATCGACGCGCGCCTGCTGCGCATCATCCACGACAACGTGCAGCGGCTCGACCAGGTGGTGTCGGACGTGCTGCAGATGTCGCGCCGCCCGCGCACCGAGCGCACCGTGGTGGACCTGAACCAGGCGCTGCCCGAGATCGTCGACCGCTGGCGGCTGGAGATGCGCGCGCGCTCCGCCACCCACGACCCGATGGGCGCGAGCCGCATGCCGCGCCCGGCCGAGATCAACGCCAACGCGGTGCGGCTCACGGTGGACGTGGCGCGCCCGGTCATCTTCGACTCGTCGCAGCTGCAGCAGGTGCTGGGCAACCTGCTCGACAACGCATGGCGCTACTGCAGCCGCCTGCCCGGCGCGATCCGCCTGCTGGCCCACGCGCTGGACCAGCACCATGCCGAGCTGATCGTGTGGAACGACGGCGTGGAGGTCTCGCGCGAGCACCAGCGCACGCTGTTCGAGCCGTTCTTCACCAGCAACGCGCAGGGCACCGGCCTGGGCCTGTTCATGGCGCGCGAGCTGTGCGGCGCCAACGATGCCCAGGTGCGCTACGGCACCATCTCGCTCGACGCGCTGCTGGCGCGCACCGGCATGCTGGCCCCGGCGTCACGCGATACACTGCCGGCCAAGGCCTTCGTGCTGACCCTGCGCATCCATGCGCCGGACCAAGCCGGCGGCTGACCGCTTCCCGCCCGCCTCACCACCGCGCCAGACCCATGTCCCTCAAGACGCCAGGCCCAGATCCGATCCTCGTCATCGACGACGAGGCCGACCTGCGAGAACTGCTCGACATCTCGATCCGCCGCATGGGCCACGACGTGGTGCTGGCGGGCTCGCTGGCCGAGGCGCGCGCGCAGCTCGCGGCGCGCCGCTACAGCCTGGTGCTGACCGACATGCGCCTCGGCGACGGCCAGGGCATCGACATCGTGCGCCAGCTCTCGAGCGCGCCCGAGCGCGTGCCGGTGGCGGTGATCACCGCCTACGGCAGCGCCGACAACGCGGTCGAGGCGCTCAAGGCCGGCGCCTTCGACTACATCGCCAAGCCGGTCTCGCTGGACCAGCTGCGCAGCCTGATCCTCAACGCGCTGGGGCGCCAGCAGCGCGACCCGGCCGAGGGCGGCGACGGCAGCGAGGGCGGTGAGGGCGGTGAGGGCGGCGCCGCGGCCGGCACCGCGGACCGCGCCGTCAACCTGCTGCCCGGGCATTCGGCGGCCATGCACGAGGTGCGCCGCTCGCTGTCGCGGCTGGCGCGCAGCATGGCGCCGATCGTCATCAGCGGCGAATCGGGCAGCGGCAAGGAGCGCGCGGCGCGCGCCATCCACGCCATCAGCACGCGCGCGTCGCACCCGTTCGTGGCGGTCAACTGCGGCGCCATCCCCGAGACGCTGATGGAGTCCGAGTTCTTCGGCTACGTCAAGGGCGCCTTCACCGGCGCCGACGCCGAGCGCGGCGGCTTCTTCCAGGCCGCCCACGGCGGCACGCTGCTGCTCGACGAGGTGGCCGACCTGCCGCTGGCCATGCAGGTCAAGCTGCTGCGCGTGCTGCAGGAGCGGCGCGTGCGCAAGATCGGCGCCAGCCGCGAGGAAAACGTCGACGTGCGCGTGCTGTGCGCCAGCCACAAGGACCTGGCCGCGATGGTGGCCGCCGGCCAGTTCCGCCAGGATCTGTTCTACCGGCTCAACGTGCTGGCGCTGCGCATGCCCACGCTGCGCGAGCGGCGCGAGGACCTGCCGGTGCTGGCCGGCGCCATCCTGGAGCACCTCGCGGTGCGCTACGGCGACCGCCACCCCAAGCGGCTGTCGACGGCGGCGCAGCAGCGCCTGGCGGAATATCCGTTCCCGGGCAACGTGCGCGAGCTGGAGAACCTGCTCGAGCGCGCCTACGCCTTCGCCGAGGGCGACGCCATCGAGGTGGACGACCTCGGCCCGCTGGAGCCCGGCGCGGCGCCGCCCGGCGGCGCCTACGCCGGCGCGCCCGCGGGCAGCCCGCCGCCGGCCGCCGCCGCGCCCGGCGTCCCGTCGGACGCCCGCTACGCCGGCCGCGCCGAGGCGCCCGACGCACACGGCGGGTACGGTGAACCGGCGCCGGGCGACGCCGCCGGCGAGGCCGGCCGCGTCACCTTCCCGATCGACCTGCCCGGCCGCCTGGAAGCGCTCGAGCGCGACCTCATCCTGCAGGCCCTGCAGCAGACCGGCTTCAACCGCACCGCGGCGGCGCCGCTGCTGGGCCTGAGCTTCCGCCAGCTGCGCTACCGCATCCAGCAGCTGGGCATCCGCGAAGGCCGCGAGGATGCCGCCGACGACGCCGGCGGCGAGGGCCTGGATGCCGCCGCCCACGGAGGGCGCGATGCCTGAGCACGTCCACGGCGGCGCCGTGTCTTCCGCCCCGGCCGCCTTCCGCCCCGACCCCGCGGGCTGGGTGCCGGCCGCGCGCCGCGTGCCGTCGCCCAACTTCGACGCGCGCCCGGCCGGCCTGCCGGTGGACCTGGTGGTGATCCACAACATCAGCCTGCCGCCCGGCCAGTTCGGCAGCGGCGACATCGAGGCCTTCTTCCAGAACCGGCTCGACCCGTCGCGCCATCCGTTCTTCGCCACCATCCACGAGGTGCGTGTCTCGGCGCATTTCCTGGTGACGCGCACCGGCGAGCTGGTGCAGTTCGTGTCCTGCCTGGACCGCGCGTGGCACGCGGGGCAGTCCGAGTTCCTCAGCCGGCCGCGCTGCAACGACTTTTCCATCGGCATCGAGATCGAAGGCAGCGACGACCAGCCGTTCACGTTGGCGCAATACCACACCGCCGCGGCGCTGGTGCGTGCGCTGCTCGCCGCCTACCCGGTGCGCGCGCTGGCCGGGCACAGCGACATCGCCCCGGGGCGCAAGACCGATCCGGGCCCGCATTTCGATTGGGCGGCCTTCGCGGCGGCCGCTGGCCTGGCTTCCGGGATGCTGCCCTACCGCAAAGGGCGGCCCTGAGGCAAGCCCGCGCCGCGCGTTCTGGGGGGATCGAGCGGGCAAGGGAAAACCCTGATAAAGTCCGGCCCCTATCGAAGCGGCCCGGGCAATCGAAAAAATTTCTTTTCATGGTGCGGTAACGTACCGCCGGGCGGGATCCCTTGCGTCTCTTGGGCTGGCGGGTTTGGTGCGGGACCGCATGCCCCCGCCGCCACCGGCTCCGCTTCAAAAAGGCGCTTGTCAAGACTGGTCAAGCCGCTTCATTTCACTATACTTAGTCCAGTTTTTCGCATCGACCACTATATCTAGTGGTGCTTTTCGGGGAGCCAGCCTAGGTGTGCAGTTACCGCCGCGGCGCGACAGCGCGTAGCGTGCGGTCCGCCCGAGGACTGGCGCGTCACAAGAGTCCCAGCAGAATCCAGCAATGCAGTTCGCCCCGGCCGGTCAGGGCCGGGCGAGCCGTTCCATCTTGCGGTTTTTTGCTCGGGACTCTTTGTCACTCATAAAACACGGGTAAGAACAGGAGTTCCTCATGCAGACAGCCCAGAACGAATTTTCCACCGGCGCCGTCGCCGCCGGTGTCGCAGCCAACCCGCAGTCGAGCCCCGCTGCTGCCGGCGCTGGCAACTACCAGGACTACAAGATCATCCGCCGCAACGGCGCCGTGGTGGCGTTCGAGCCGAGCAAGATCTCGGTGGCCGTGACCAAGGCCTTCCTGGCCGTCAACGGCGGGCAGGGCGCCGCTTCCGCGCGCGTGCGCGAAGTGGTCGAGCTCGTCACCCAGAACGTGGTGCGCGCGCTGCTGCGCAGCCGCCCGAGCGGCGGCACCTTCCATATCGAGGACGTGCAGGACCACGTCGAGCTGGCGCTGATGCGCTCGGGCGAGCATGAAGTGGCCCGCTCCTACGTGCTGTACCGCGAGAAGCGCACCCAGGAACGCGCCCAGGCCAATGCCCAGGCGGTTGCCCGCGTGCAGGAAGGCGGCGCCACCTTCAACGTGAGCGACGGCGGCGTGGCCCGCGTGCTCGACGTGAGCTCGCTGCACGCGCTGATCGACAACGCCTGCTCGGGCCTCGGCGACGCCGTCAGCGCCGAGCCGATCCTCCGGGAAACGCTGAAGAACCTGTACGACGGCGTGCCCATGACCCAGGTCTACGACTCGGCCATCCTGGCCGCGCGTACCCTGATCGAG
>Ga0255334_1001048_pt1 | contig 14852 bp, 11 predicted proteins | sample EtOH5_35cm_T3_12_FD_202080 | JGI IMG/M metagenome (GOLD analysis project Ga0255334, IMG submission 202080) | Sandy soil microbial communities from University of British Columbia, Vancouver, Canada - EtOH5_35cm_T3_129 | ecosystem: Engineered > Artificial ecosystem > Sand microcosm > Unclassified ...
TCAGCCGGTTGACTTTCTTGATTAAAAAGCGATTGTGCAGTGCATCAGGAGCGCCCGTGCGTTTGGCCTTATGTATACTGCGGGCAAATTGGCGGGCCGCCAGGGCGCGCCCGCGCTAAATTGTTTCAAGTTATGTCCATGTCCAGGGGACGCAGCATGCTGTGCCAACGATGACCCAACCTTCCTTGCCCGCGATTGATACCGACGCCCCGAACGAACCGTGGCGTAACGAACTCGGCACCCGTCTGGTGCCCGGCGAGGCCGTCCTGGCCTGGCTGGCGGTGGATCTCGACGCGAGGCTGCATTTTACCCAAGGCTGGGTGCTTGTGACGGATCGTCGACTGCTGGCCCGCACGTCGGGCCAGGGCGACTGGCAGGAATGGGCGGTCCAGCCCGGATTATCGCTGCATCACGCCGATCATGCCGGCGTCGGCACGCTCGAGCTGCAGCAGGCCGGCCGCCTGCTGGCAAGCTGGCGCTACACGCTGGGCCACAACCCGGCCGCGCTGCGCCTGATCGACCAGTTCCATGCCCGGCGCGACCTGCCGCAGGCAGGCGCCCAGGGGCTGCCCGGCGCCGAGGCGGTGTGCCCGACCTGCAAGGCGCCGCTGTCGCCGGACGACGAGCAGTGCCCGCAGTGCAGCCGCGACCTGGAGACGCCGCCCTCGACCTGGGCGCTGCTGCGCCTGTGGCGCTTTGCCAGGCCGTACCGCTTCGAGCTGCTGGCCGGTTTCCTGCTGACGCTGCTGTCGACGGCCGCCACGCTGGTGCCGCCGTACCTGACCATGCCGCTGATGGACAACGTGCTGATTCCGTTCCAGAACGGCGTGCCCATCGACTACGGCCGGGTCAAGCTCTACCTCGCCGGCCTGCTGGGCGCGGCGCTGGTGGCGTGGAGCCTGGGCTGGGCGCGCACCTACCTGCTGGCGCGGGTGTCGGAGCGCATCGGCGCCGACCTGCGCACCACCACCTACGAACACCTGCTGCGCCTGTCGCTGGAGTATTTCGGCGGCAAGCGCACCGGCGACCTGATGGCGCGCATCGGCTCGGAAAGCGACCGCATCTGCGTGTTCCTGTCGCTGCATCTGCTGGATTTCGCCACCGACGTGCTGATGATCGTCATGACGGCGGCCATCCTGATCTCCATCAACCCGTGGCTGGCGCTGGTGACGCTGGTGCCGCTGCCGTTCATCGCGTGGATGATCCACCTGGTGCGCGACCGCCTGCGCCACGGCTTCGAGAAGATCGACCGGATCTGGTCCGAGATCACCAACGTGCTGGCCGACACCATCCCGGGCATCCGCGTGGTCAAGGCCTTCGCCCAGGAAAAGCGCGAGGTCGAGCGCTTCCGCGAGGCCAACCGCCACAACCTGGCCATCAACGACCGCGTCAACGCCGTGTGGTCGCTGTTCACGCCGACCGTCACGCTGCTGACCGAGATCGGCCTGCTGGTGGTGTGGATCTTCGGCATCTGGCAGGTTTCGCACAACGCCATCACGGTGGGCGTGCTGGTGGCCTTCCTGACCTACATCAGCCGCTTCTATACGCGCCTGGACTCGATGAGCCGCATCGTCTCGGTCACGCAGAAGGCGGCCGCCGGCGCCAAGCGCATCTTCGACATCCTCGATCACGTCTCGAGCGTGCCGGAGCCGACCCGGCCCGTGCACCTGGAGCGCGTGGAAGGCGCCATCGAGCTGCGCGACCTGGGTTTCCGCTATGGCAACCGCGCGGTGATCCGCGGGCTCAACCTGTCGATCGCGCCGGGCGAGATGATCGGCCTGGTGGGGCACAGCGGCTCGGGCAAGAGCACGCTGGTCAACCTGATCTGCCGCTTCTACGACGTCTCGGAAGGCGCGATCCGCGTCGACGGGGTGGACATCCGCTCGCTGCCGGTGTCGGAGTTCCGCCGCCACATCGGGCTGGTGCTGCAGGAGCCGTTCCTGTTCTTCGGCACCATCGCCGAGAACATCGCCTACGGCAAGCCCGGCGCGACCCGCGAGGAGATCGTCGCGGCCGCGCGCGCGGCCCACGCGCACGAGTTCATCCTGCGCCTGCCGCACGGCTACGACTCGCTGGTCGGCGAGCGCGGCCAGGCGCTGTCCGGCGGCGAGCGCCAGCGCATCTCGATCGCGCGCGCGCTGCTGATCAACCCGCGCATCCTCATCATGGACGAGGCCACCTCGTCGGTGGACACCGCCACCGAGAAGGAAATCCAGAAGGCGCTCGACAACCTGGTGCAGGGCCGCACCACGATCGCCATCGCGCACCGCCTGTCGACGCTGCGCAAGGCCGACCGGCTGGTGGTGATGGACCGCGGCCAGATCGTGGAAGTGGGCGGGCACGAGGAGCTGCTGGCCCGCGAAGGCGCCTACTACAAGCTCTACCAGGCGCAGGCCCGCAACGTCGACACCGACGCGGACCCGAGCCTCGATACCGCCGCAGCGGCCAACGTGTAAGCAGGCAGCCTCCATGCAACGACACGAGCAACAACAGCAGCAAGCCGACTTCAAGCTTGCGCGCAACGCGCTGGGCCGCCTGGTGATGACCACGGCGGACGGCACCGTGCACGAAGGCGTGGTGCCGGTGCGCGCGTTTCCGATCGCCGCGCCCGACGACGGCGTCGGCATCATCAGCGCCGACGGCCGCGAGCTGGCCTGGCTGCCGCGCCTGGATACCCTGCCCGCGCCGCTGCGCGAGATGATCGAGGCCGAGCTGGCCAGCCGCGAGTTCATGCCGGAGATCCGCCGCATCCGCTCGGTGTCGACCTTCGCCACGCCCAGTACCTGGGAAGTGGAAACCGACCGCGGTGTCACCTCGCTGGTGCTGCGCGGCGAGGAAGACATCCGCCGCCTGGCCGGCGCCACGCTGCTGATCTCCGACAGCCACGGCATCCACTACCTGCTGCGCAACCTGGCCGGGCTGGACAAGGCCAGCCGCAAGCTGCTCGACCGTTTCCTGTAAGCGCGCGGCCCAGTCGGCCGCCTCCGGCCGTCAGTGCTTGCCGGTGAAGATCATGCCGGCCTGGCGGTCGGCGCGCATCACGAACAGGTAGAGCTGGCCGAGCGTGGGCAGGCTGTGCGTGGTGGTGGGGTCGTAGTAGGCAATGCCCGTCATCGTCGTGTTCGGGTAGCGGCACGGCGCCGCGCCGAACTGCAGGCTGACGTTGTAGACCTTGCCCTGGCGCCGCGGCGTCGCGGTGCCCGTGAACGCGCATCCCGCGCCGGCGTCCACGGTGATGTTGCCGGTGGCGTCGACGTGCATGGTGATGCCGTCCGAGCGCATGCCGCTGGTGTCCAGCGCCACCGCGCTGCCCGAGTAATCCCCCCGCAGCCCGTCCACCGTGGCGATGTAGTTGTAGTCCGTGCTGTAGTTCGCGGTGAACGCCGTATTGCGCGCGTTGCGGTAGGTCAGTTGCGTCTGCATCAGCGTGCTGGGCACGAAGCTGCCGTTGAAGTTCGCGGCCGTGAGGTTGTAGCCGGCCGCTTCCAGGTTGAAGTCGAGCCCGTTGTTGTTGGTGGTGAGCGTGTCGTTGTTGCTGCTGTAGTTGCCGGTGATCACGCCCATCGGCACGTCGGGCACGCCCGGCGCCGAATAGAAGATGTAGAAGGCGTTCTCGTCGAGCACCAGCACGTTGACGCGCTGCCCGTCCGGCGTGCTGCCGTTGAAGATGCCCGTGCCGATGGCATTGGTGTCGGGCGCCGGCGGCACCACCGGGGTGACGGGGGTGACGGGCGTGGTGGGGTCGGTCGGCGTGCTGCCGGCCGCTGGCGGCGTGCGCACGAGCGCCAGCCCGCTGTCGTTGTCGCCCGAGCCGCCGCATCCCGCGAGGACGAGCGAGATGGCCGCCGCGCCGATGATTCTCTTCATGTTGCCTCTTGCCGGTTCCGTTTTTTGCCCGGACGAAGCGTACGCCGTCCGGTCGTCGAAAAAAAATATCGACTGTAACAGACGATTACAATTTCGCGGCGGCCTCGCGCGGAAGCGGGTGGCGCTTCAGGCCCGGGCCGCCCGCCTGCCCGGCTTGCCCGGCTCCGCGGAGGCGGGCGGCGCGCGTTTCACGCCCGGCGGCATCGGCTGCGACTGCAGCGTGTCCTGCAGCAGGTCCAGCAGCAGCTGGGCGCTCGGCGCGAGCGCGCGCAGCGGGCGCGACATCACGCAGATCTCGCGCGTGAGGGTCGGTTCCTGCAATTCCTTCCAACGCAGTGCCTTGTTGCTGTTGCGCTGGAACGAGAGCGCCGGCAGTACCGCGTAATAGTCGCCGCTGGCCAGGACATCGAACAGGTAACTGGTGCTCTCGACTTCGTCGTGATCCTCGTTGAAGGGCGCGAACGAAGGCATGTGCAGGCGCAGGAAATGGCCGATCGCCGTGTCCGCGTTGAAGCCGACATAACGTCCCCAGGTGAGGTCGGACCACCTGACCGGCCGCTTGAGCGCGGCGATCGGCGTGTCGCAATGGCAGACGACGCCGTAGGTATCCGTCATCAGCGGCGTGTACGTCAGCTCGTCGTTGTCCTGGTAACGGCTGTCGATGGCGAAGTCGACCTCGCCTTCCGCCACCAGGCGCTCGGTCTCCTGCGCCGCGGGATTCCGCAGCGAAATGGTGATGTGAGGGTACTGGCGGCGGAACTGCTGCAGCACCGGCACCAGGAACTGGCTAATGACCGAGGCCGCCGCGCCGATCCGTATATGGCCGCGTTCGCCCTGGGCCAGGGCCAGCATGTCCGAGACGGCGCTGTCCAGTCCATTGACCAGCCGTTCGGCCTCCGCCAGGAACCCCGCGGCGTGCGCGGTGAGCGTGACGCGGCGGGTCGTCCGGTCGAACAAGCGCACGCGCAGGCCCGCTTCCAGTTGCTGGATCGTCGCGGTCAGCGCCGAAGGGGTGACGCAGAGACGATGCGCCGCGGCCACGAACGAGCCGGTCTGCGCCACGGTCAGCAGCGCGCGAAGCTGTTTGATGTTGACGTTATGCGCCAAGGCCCGCTCCCATCCCGAATCCGGCCCGCGCCGGCCCGCGCCGGCCCGTGGGTCGCCGCATATGATTATTCAATTTATTTTTATAATGATTATAAAAAATTCGTTTGTCAATAATTATGGGCATTCATAGACTGCGGAGCTACGAACTACTCGCCGCATCCAGGCAGTCTTATGCCAACGAAGTCATCGAATTCGGTCCAGCACGCACGCGGGCAGACGATTGCCGAGAAGCTGCTGTCGCGCGCGGCGAATCACGCCGTCCATGCCGGCGACCTCGTGATCTGCCAGCCCGATGCCGCGATGGGGACCGACGGCTCCATTCCCATGGCGCTGCAATATTTCCGGACCATGCAGGACGACGGCGGCCTGCCCCCGCCGGCGTTTCCCGAGCGGTTGGTTTTTGCGCTGGACCACTATGGCGCGTCCTCCGGCGAGCGGGCGCTTGTGCTGCAGGAGACGGCGCGCGACTTCGCACGCAAGGCCGGCATCTGCGTCTTCGAGACCGGCGAGGGGATCGGGCATCAACTGATGCTGGAGCGCGGCCGGGTGCTGCCGGGCCAGCTAGTGGTCGGGGCCGATTCACATGCCGTCTCCTACGGCGCGCTCAACGCATTCGGCAGCGGGATCGGCTCGTCCGACCTCGCCGGGATTTTCCAGTGCGGCCAGATCTGGCTCAAGGTGCCGGCGTCGATTCGGATCGTCCTGCATGGGCAACTTCCGCACTACGCAAGCGCCAAGGATGTCGCGCTGACGCTGGCCCGGCGGCTGGGCGCGGGAGGCGCGAACTATTGCGCGCTGGAGTTCGCCGGCCCGGGCGTCGCCACGCTCGACATCGACGACAGGATCGTGCTGGCGAACATGTCCGTGGAAATGGGCGCGAAGGCGGGCATCTTTCCGCACGACCAGGCGACGGATGCCTGGCTGGCTTCGCGCACGAGCACCGCCTATGTTCCCGCCGTCGCGGACGCGGATGCCGAGTACGAGCAGATCATCGAGGTGAACCTGGACGACATCGTGCCCCAGGTCGCCTTGCCACATCGCGTGGACAACGTGACCGACGTGGCGGACAGCGCCGGCACGCGGATAGACATCGTCTATCTGGGGACATGCACCGGCGGGCGTCTCAAGGACTATCGGGAAGCCCTTGACGTGCTTTGCGCGGGGCGCGGCATCGCCGACGGCGTTCGCCTCATCGTGACGCCGGCCTCCAGAGAGATACAGCGGGAACTCGAACGCAGCGGCATGGCGGAGTCGTTCCGCCGCCTCGGCGCCGAATTTCAGGAACCGGGCTGCGGCTCGTGCTGCGGGACCTGCGGCGCGATTCCCGGCGACGGGCAGAAGGTGCTCTCGACCGCGAACCGCAATTTCAAGGGCCGCATGGGCAACCGCGAGGCGGAAATCTTCCTGGCGTCGCCGCGCATCTGCGCCCAGGCCGCGCTGACCGGCAGGCTGGAAGACATGGAGCGCACGCAATGATGGCGCTCGGGGAATCCGCCGGCGAGACGCTGCAGGGACGTGCCCGCGTGCTCGGGGACGACGTCAACACCGACTACATCATCTCGTCGAGCCGCAAGAAGAACAGCGTCGATCCCGACGTCCTGCGCCATTACCTGTTCGAGGATCTCGATCCGTCGTTCGCGGCGACCGTGCGGGACGGCGACATTCTCGTCGCGGGACAGAACTTCGGGTGCGGCTCCGCGATGGAGGTCGCTGTCACGACCGTTCTCGGCGCCGGCATCAAGGCGGTGGTCGCCAGGAGTTTCGCCAGGACGTACTGGCGCAATGCAATCAACAACGGGCTGCTGCTGGTCACGGGCGACGCGCGGGACCTGCGGGAGGGCGAGTCCCTGCGGATCCGCATGACCCGCGACAGGGCATGGCTGGAAGTTGGAGACGGCCAGCGGCGTATCGAATGCGAAGCCGTTCCCGAAATCGTCCATCTGCTGCGGCGCGAGGGCGGCCTGATCCCCTACCTGAAGCGCCATCGCCGGCTCCCCGGGTTCGATGGCGATGCGCAACGCGCCGATGCCGCCGCGCGTGCGGGGGGAGCGCCGACCTGAGCGCACCGGTCCCGGCCAGGACGCCATGCGCCCCCCGTTCGCCGGGCTTCCCGCCGCACTCCCGCATCCTGATGACGACCCTGTTCTCGGCCTGAACCGTCCTCGTTGACGACCGCCTCACCCCGCAAGGAAACACCAAGACATGAAACACATATCGATCGGCGTAGATATCGGCGGCACCTTCACCGACATCGTCGCGCTCGACTATCAGAGCGGCAGGATCCACGCCAAGAAGGTCCTTACCGCCTACGCCGATCCGACACAGCCCGTCATGGACGGCATCGAGGCCCTGCTGCGGGAGAACGGCTTTCGCGCCGCGCAGGTCGGCCGCTTCGTGCACGCGACCACGCTGTTTACGAATGCGCTGATCGAAGGGAAGGGCGCCAGGACGGGGCTTCTTACCACCGCCGGCTTCGGCGATGCCATAGAGATCGGGCGCGAGCGCCGCTACGATCTCTACGATGTGCACATCGACGGGCCGCAGAGCCTGGTGCCTCGCCATCTGCGCGCGGAGATCGCCGCGCGCATCGATGCGGCGGGCATCGAAGTCACGCCGCCCGACCGCGGCGAGACGCTGGCGGCGGTCGGCAAGCTGGTTGCGCAGGGGGTCGATTCGCTGGCCATCTGCCTGCTGCACGCCTACGTGAACCCGCGGCACGAGGCGCAGGTCGCGGCGTGGATTGCCGAGGCATTCGGGGAGATCAGCGTCTGCATCTCCAGCGCGATCGCCCCCGAGATCCGCGAATACGACCGGGTCTGCACCACCGTCGCCAACGCCTGCGTTCAACCCATCGCGCGCAGCTATCTCGACCGGCTGGAGCACAGGGTGAAGGCGATCGGCATCGATTGCGGCGTCCTGATGATGCTTTCCAACGGCGGGCTCTCCGCCGTGGCCGAGGCCAGGCGAAAGCCCATCGACCTGCTTGAGTCCGGGCCGGCGGCCGGTGCGATCTCGGCGGCATGGTCCGGAAGCCGCAACGACCGCACGAGCCTGCTCGCGTTCGATATGGGCGGCACCACCGCCAAGCTCTGCCTGGTCCAGGATGCCAGGCCGGCGGTGGCATACGGCTTCGAGGCGGCGCGGCGCAAGCGCTTTTCCGAGGGCAGCGGCATTCCGATCAAGATCACCACGGTGGACCTGATCGAGATCGGCGCGGGCGGCGGCAGCATCGCGCGTTCCGACAGCATGAAGTTGCTGAAGGTCGGACCGGAGAGCGCCGCATCCGAGCCCGGCCCCGCGTGCTTCGGCCGCGGCGGAACGCAGCCGACGGTGACCGACGCCAATGTCGTCCTCGGTTATCTCGACCCGAAATCGTTCGCCGGCGGCGCCATCCCGATCGACGTCGCCAGGGCCGACGCGGCCCTGCAGGCGCTGGGCAGGACGATCGGCATGGACGGGGCGGTCATCGCGCAGGGCATCCACGACATCGTTGCCGAGAACATGGCGGGCGCGGCGCGCGTGCACATTGCCGAACGGGGCCATGACCCGCGCCGGTTCGACATGGTGTGCACCGGCGGCGGCGGTCCGCTGCACGGGTATGCCGTGGCGCGCAAGGTAGGCATCGGCACGCTGATCGTTCCGCCGGCCGCCGGCGTGGCTTCCGCGATCGGCCTGCTGGTTGCCCCGGCACGCGCCGACCGCTCCCGGACCGCGATTTTCCAGCCCACTGACGGCGACCTGGCCGATCTGGAAGCGAGCTTCGGCAAACTCGCCGGCGAGGCGCGCGGCTGTCTCGAAGAACTGAAGGACGGCTTCGGCGCGATCGCGGTGAAGCGCTACGCCGACGGCCGTTTCATCGGCCAGGGCTTCACGCTCACGTTGCAGCTTCCCGATGGGCCATACGCCGGCCCAGGCGTCGACGCGCAGCCGGTGCGGGCGGCGCTGCTCGCGGCCTTCAACAGCGCGTACAGCGAGAAATTCGGGCGCACGCCGCCCAACGTGCCGGTCGAGCTGGTCAGCCTGCGCGTTTCCGCGCTTGCCTACCCGAACGAGACCTTTGCCCCGGCCGCGCTGGCGCAGCGCAGCCAGTCGACGGCGCAGGGTTTCCGGCGGGTTTTCTTCGAGGAGGCCGGCGGCTTCATCGACACGGCAATCTATGCCCGCGGCGAGCTCGCCGTGAATGCGGTTCTGCAGGGGCCACTGCTGGTTGTCGATGCTGACTCGACGCTGGTCGTGGGGCCGGGAGGAACGCTGGTCCAGTCCGAGACCGGCAACCTGATCGTGAACATTCACTGAACTGCGGAGCATCTATCCATCATGCACGGCCAAACCTCCCCGGGACGTGAACTCACGCCCATCTTTCTCGAAGTCTTCTGGACCCGCGTCCGTTCCATCGTCGATGAAGCCGCCAAGCTCATCGTGAGGACCTCGTTCTCCACGCTGTCTTCGGAAGCCAACGACTTCGCGGTGGTCCTGACCGATGCGCGGGGACGCTCGCTGATCGAGAACAGCGGCAGCATCCCGTCGTTCATCGGCACGCTCCCGGCAACGGTGCGGCACGCGATCGAGGTCATCGGTATCGACGCGATGCGCGAAGGGGATGTCTACATCACCAACAATCCCTGGCACGGAACGGGCCACCTGAACGATTTCTGTTTCGTCAGGCCGGTCTTCCACCGCGGGGCGCTCGTCGCATTCGCGGCCACGGCCGCCCACATGCCCGACATCGGCGGGCGCATCCGTTCGGTGGATGCCAGGGAAATCTTCGAGGAAGGTTTCCAGATCCCGCTGATGTACCTGCTGCGCGAGGGACGGGCGGATGCTTCCCTGATCAGCCTGCTTCGCGCCAACGTGCGGACGCCCGACCAGACCGTGGGCGACCTCTGGTCGCAGGTGGGCGCTACCGAGCTGGTCGACCGCCGCGTCAACGAAGTCATGTCCGAATACGGCCTGTCGACCACGGAGGACATCGCCGAAGCCTTGTTCGCGCGCAGCGACCGAGCCATGCGCGACGCCCTGGCGGCGTTACCCGACGGTGAATACGTCTACGAAATGCAGACGGACGGATTCGAGTCGCCGTTCACCTACAAGGTGCGCGTGACGATCGCCGGCGAGACCATCGACATCGATTTCGACGGCACGAGCCCGCAGCAGGCCAAGGGCATCAATTGCGTTCTCGCCTACACCTACGCCATGTCCGTGTATGCGATCAAGAGCCTCCTGATTCCCGACCTGCCCAACAATGACGGCCTGTTCCGCGGGATCACGGTCCGGGCGCCGGCGGGCTCGCTGCTCAACCCCGTGTTTCCCGCCGCGGTGGGCGGCCGGGCCTGCACCGGGCACTACGTTCCCAGCCTGGTGTTCGGCGCATTGCAGGGCGTGCTGCCGGAGCGCGTGATGGCCGGCGTGGGCTCGCCCCTGTGGATTGTCAACATGAGCGGCGTGCGCAAGAACGGCCGGCCGTTTACTTCCGTGTTGTTCTTCAACGGGGGCATGGGGGCGACGGCGGAAAAAGATGGCGTGAGCGCCACGTCCTGGCCGAGCAACATCTCGTCCACCCCGGTGGAGGTCGCCGAGCGCGAAAGCCCGTTCTTCTTCAAGTACAAGCGTCTGATACCGGCATCGGGCGGTGCCGGCAGGCACCGCGGCGGCCTGGGGCAGGAAATTTGCTTTCAGAGCCTGCACGAAGGTCCGCTGAACGTCGTGTTCCTGACCGAGCGGATCCGGCACCCGGCCCAGGGGATCGCAGGCGGGGAGCCCGGCGCGTGCGGTGCCGTCCAGATCAACTGCGAGGATGTCGATTCCCGCCGTCCGCACATAGTCAAGCGAGGAGACGAAATCGTCCTGAGGACACCCGGTGGAGGTGGCTATGGCCCCCCGTCGGAGCGGACCGAAGCCGCCAGAGCAGCGGACGCCCGGCAGGGCTATCGATAGCCTTTCACACACATCAAGGGAAAAACATGAAACCCGCAAGATCCAGATCAGCAAACCGCGCCCGGCTCGTTGCGAAGGCGCTCGCTTGCATCGCCGTGGCTGCCACCACGACGATGGCACAGGCGCAGCCCGCGAATTATCCGCAGCAGCCGGTTCGCGTCGTGGTGCCGTTTCCGCCTGGTGGCGTCGCCGACATGATTGCCCGGCTGCTCATGACCGGTATTTCCCAGAACATCCGCCAGAGCATCGTCATCGACAACCGCGGGGGAGCCAGCGGCTCCATCGGCACCTCGGTGGTCGCGCACTCGAAACCGGATGGGTACACCTTGCTGATGGTGCTGGATACTTTCGCGATCAACCCCTTGATCTACGAAGACGCGAACTATGCCAACAAGGATTTCGCGCCGATCTCGATGATCACGCAGTCGCCGATGGTCCTGCTCGCCAACCAGAATCTCCCCGCCAAGTCCGTCGGCGATCTCACCAGACTGGCCAAGGCCAAGCCGGGCACGCTCAACTTCGCCTCGGTCGGCCCGGGAAGCGCGAGCCACCTGACCGCCGAGATGTTCGACGCCAGGCAGGGCGTCAAGATGACGCACGTCCCGTACAAGGGTGGTGCACCGGCACAGACCGCCCTCATGTCCGGCGAAGTCGACATCATGTGGGGGTCGACGCCCTATGCGCTGAGTGTCGTCCGTGCCGGCAAGACGAAGGCGATCGCGCAGGCCAGCAAGACCCGCAGCGCTGTCTTCCCCGACCTGCCGACGACCGCGGAACAGGGCATGCCGGATTTCGAGGCCATCGGCTGGTCCGGGTTGCTCGCACCGGCCGGGACGCCGCCCGAGGTGATCAGGTTCTGGAATGAACAGTTGACGAAGGTCATCCAGGACCCCAAGGTCAAGAAGCAGATGCTGGAGCAGGGCCTCGACATCAAGCTTTCGACCCCAGACGAGTTCGGCAGGTACATCGATGGCCAGACGAAGATGTGGAAGAAGCTGATCGAAGAGCAGCACATTCCGGTTTCATGACCTTCATGGCCTGATGCCGCGGGTTCCCGGCATCGGGCTCCGGCAAGGCGCCGTGCGAGCCTGCCCGGTTGTGCGGGCAGATTCATCCTGGCCGGGCGGCGCGGGCACCGGGGGGGCAGTGTCGAGGGACGCGATTTCCTTGTCTTCGAACCGGCACCCGGGTCGCCACCATTTGCCGCCGCGGCTGGGCGTATCCGGGGCGAACCATTTTGTGGCAATCGGTTGCCCCGGAAACCATCCCATATGCGCGGGCTGTAAAGAAACGCCCCGGCACCACGTGGAACGCCAAATCCCGTGAAACCAAAGAAAAAGCCCGGATATACCGGGCTTCTGGAACGCCCAGGATTAACCTGGAACGAGTAATTGGTGGAGCCGGCGGGAATCGAACCCGCGTCCGCAAGCCCTCCACAGAGAGTTCTACATACTTAGTTCTGTCATTTGATTTAACCGGTGCATCGCGGACGAACACGCTCTACAACGGCGAGTCACTAGGTTTTCGTCCCCTGGTTCGTGACTCACCCGGGGCTTATCTGACGTAAATGACCTCGCGTAGTCTTGCGACTCTAGCCCGTCAGCGAGCCAGTGCGAGGACGGCCGCAATTAAGCGGCCAGTGCGTAACGTTCGTCGTTAGCAGTTATTGCATTCCCATTGATTAACGAGGTGACGGGTCCTCGGTATGCCCTCCACTGCTTTGTAACCCACGTCGAAACCAGGTCGGCCCCGTGTGAACTGCTTGAACAGTGTCAAGAGATGGAATTGTACTCCGTTGGCGCCCCGAAGGGTAGGCCGCGTCCCGGCGCCGCTCGCAGGCTAGCGGCGCGCGGCCGGCGTCAGCAGGGCGATCAGCTCGCTCGGATGGCGCACGAGGTAGTCGGCGCCCCATTCCTCGGGCGGCTCGCCGTCGCCGCAGTAGCCGTAGGCGGCGGTGATGGTGGCCATGCCGGCCGCCTTGCCGGCCTGGATGTCGCGCAGGTCGTCGCCCACGTACACGCAGCGCGCGGGGGCCACGCCGCTGACTTCGGCGGCGTGCAGCAGCGGGGCGGGGTGGGGCTTGGCGTGCGCCGTGGTGTCGCCGCTGACCACCGCCGAGGCGCGTGGCGCCAGGCCGATGGCGGCCACCAGCGGCGCGGTGAAGCGGGTGACCTTGTTGGTGACGATGCCCCAGCGGATGCCGGCGGCCTCGAGCGCGTCCAGCACTTCGCCCATGCCGTCGAACAGGTGCGTGTGCACGGCGATGTCGGCCTCGTAGTAGTCGAGGAAGGTGTCGCGCAGGGCGGGGAACTCGGGGTCGGCCGGGCTCTTGCCGAAGGCCGCGCCGATCAGGCCGCGCGCGCCGTGCGAGGCCACCGGGCGGAGCTTTTCATAGGCCACCGGCGGGTGGCCGTGCTCGACGACGAGGCGGTTGGCGGCCGCGGCGAGATCCGGGGCGGTGTCGGCCAGGGTGCCGTCGAGATCGAAGAAGACTGCGTCGAAGGTCTGCATGGTCAGGCGGGCCGGCGCAATGCCATCAGGTAGTTCACGTCGGTGTCGGAGCCCAGCGCGTAGACGCGGGTCAGCGGGTTGTAGGTCATGCCGCGCATCTCGATCAGTTCGAGCCCGGCGTTGCGGGCGTAGCGGGCCAGTTCCGACGGCGTGATGAACTTGTCGTAGTCGTGCGTGCCGCGCGGCAGCATCTTGAGCACGTACTCGGCGCCGACCACGGCCAGCAGGTAGGCCTTGAGGTTGCGGTTGATGGTGGAGAAGAACACGGTGCCGCCGGGCCGCACCAGCGTGGCGCAGGCGCGCACGACCGATTGCGGGTCGGGCACGTGCTCGAGCATCTCCATGCAGGTCACTACGTCGAAGCCGGCGGGCATGCGCGCGGCCAGCGCTTCGGCGGCGATCTCCTCGTAAGTCACGGCTACGCCGGACTCCAGGCTGTGCAGGTCGGCCACGCGCAGCGCCTTGGTGGACAGGTCGATGCCGCGCACGGTGGCGCCGCTGCGCGCCATGCTCTCGGCCAGGATGCCGCCGCCGCAGCCGACGTCGACCACCTGCTTGCCGCTCAGGCCGGCAATGCCGTCGATCCAGCCCAGGCGCAGCGGGTTGAGCTCGTGCAGCGGCTTGAACTCGCTTTCCGGGTCCCACCAGCGGTGGGCCAGTTCGCTGAACTTGTCGATTTCGCGGGCGTCGGCGTTCTTGCCGAGCAGGGTGGTTTCCAGGGTGGGGTGGTGCGGCGTGGAGATCTGCGTCATGGAGTTTGGCGCGCGGCCGGTGCGGCGGCGTGAAAGCGGAGGGTATTGCGGCACTGTATCAAAAAAAAAGCCCAGCTTGCGCTGGGCTTTTCTTCATCGGAAGGAATCCGATTAACGTGCGCTGCGGGTGCCGACCACTTCGACTTCCACGCGGCGGTTCGGCTGCTGGCAGGCGATCTGGGCCTTGCGGGTACCCTTGCACGACTTCGGATCGACCTTCAGTTGGCGCTTGCCCTTGCCTTCCGTGTAGACACGGTTGGCTTCCACGCCCTTGCTCACCAGATAGGCCTTGACGGCTTCGGCACGACGGATCGACAGGCGATCGTTGTACTTGTCCGAACCGAACGAGTCGGTGTGGCCAACGGCGATGATGACTTCCAGGGTGATGCCGGACAGCTTGGAGGACAGGTCGTCCAGCTTGGCCTTGCCTTCGGGCTTCAGCACGGCCTTGTCGAAATCGAACAGGGTGTCGGCAGCGAAAGTGACCTTCTCGCTGGAGACGACCGGCGGAGCAACCGGAGCTTGCGGTTGAGCAACCGGAGCGGACGCCGGAGCCAGGGCGCCGTCGCACAGGGCGTTGGCGGTGGCCGGGGTCCACGAGCTATCGCGCCAGCAGAGCTCGTTCGTGCCGTTCTTCCACACGTACTCGCTCGTACCGTTGCCCCAGTTATCGTTCACAGC
>Ga0255334_1001049_pt1 | contig 14804 bp, 7 predicted proteins | sample EtOH5_35cm_T3_12_FD_202080 | JGI IMG/M metagenome (GOLD analysis project Ga0255334, IMG submission 202080) | Sandy soil microbial communities from University of British Columbia, Vancouver, Canada - EtOH5_35cm_T3_129 | ecosystem: Engineered > Artificial ecosystem > Sand microcosm > Unclassified ...
GGCAATTTAGGCACTTTAACTTCAATGCTCATGACACTCCCTACTTGACTATTCGGTCCGATGATTATAGTGGGCTTAACGACGATTAGGCACGCTCTTCCTGGACTACGCCTAACGCGTCGTGCAAAAAATCCTCAAGCTGTCGCACATGCAATTCGTAATATCCCGCCGCCGTCGAAGCGGAAGAAGCACGACCCGCATAAATCAAAGTCTGACTTGATTTTAGAGCCTTACGAATTTGATGCTGAATATAAAGCCAGGCGCCCTGATTTTTTGGCTCTTCCTGACACCAGACGATCTCTTTGACCCGGCCGTACGGAGTCATGATTTCTTTCAGCAAATCATGATCAAATGGGTACAATTGCTCAATACGGATAAGGGCGACATTGTTGATGCCCAAATCACGGCGCTTTTCTAACAAATCGTAATAAACCTTACCGGAGCAAAACACCACTCGCCGTATCGCTTTGCCCAGAGGGTCAATCTCGGGGATCAAAGTGCGAAACCCGTTTTGCGAAAAATCCTCCAGCGGCGACATGGCAATGCGGCGACGCAACAAGCTTTTTGGCGTCATGACTATCAGCGGTTTTCGGATGGGTCGCAGCATTTGCCGGCGTAACAAATGGAAATGCTGCGCCGGGGTTGTCGGCGCACAAACCTGAATATTGCGCTCTGCACAAAGCTGCAGATAGCGCTCTAACCGGGCAGACGAATGCTCGGGCCCCTGCCCTTCGTAACCGTGTGGCAAAAACATCACCAAACCACAAATGCGCTGCCATTTTGCTTCGCCCGAACTGATGAACTGATCGATGACAACTTGCGCATTGTTGGCGAAATCGCCGAACTGGGCCTCCCAAATTACCAACGTCCGAGGGTCCGCACTGGAGTAACCGTATTCAAAACCCAGTACACCGGCTTCGGATAACAGCGAATCGATGACATCGAACCGACCTTGTTTCTCTGATACGTGTCGCAACGGAATATAGGCCGAGCCATCATGCTGATTGTGCAACACCGCATGACGATGAAAGAACGTACCTCGGCCACAGTCCTGGCCCACCAGGCGCACAGAATACCCCTGCTCCAGCAGAGTCCCGTAAGCCAAATGCTCGGCATAGCCCCAATCGGCCGGCAGTGCACCAGCGGCCATCTTGCGCCTATCGTCGATAATTCTCTCAACACGGGGATGCAACTCCATACCTTCTGGCAATGTGTTTAGGCGCGCCGTCAGATGGTTGATCTCATCAATCGAAATGGCCGTATGCGCCGGCAACGGCGAGTCATCTTTGTTGTAAATCGTCCAATCGATGGTGTATTTGTTGCCGATCATGGGGATTTTTTCGCGGACAATGTTATGCCCGGCGTCCAACCCCTGCCGATAGCGCTCCTCGATATCCAGCGGCTCATTGGCATCCACCACACGGGCCTTTATCAGCTTATCCGCATAAATAGCGCGCGCCGTGGGGTGATTCTTAATAGTCTTGTACATCAGGGGCTGAGTTACAGCGGGCTCATCGGCTTCGTTATGACCATGACGGCGATAACAAACCAAGTCGATGACTACGTCCTTATGGAAAGTCATGCGATATTCAAAAGCCAGGCGATTGACGAACAATACCGCTTCGGGGTCGTCCGCGTTGACGTGGAAAATGGGTGCCTGAATCATCTTCGCCAGATCCGAGCAGTACTCGGTTGAACGTGCGTCTTCTGGATTGCTGGTGGTGAATCCCACCTGATTGTTGATGATGATATGTATCGTCCCGCCGACTTTAAAGCCGCGAGCCTGGGACATATTCAACACTTCCATCACTGAACCTTGACCGGCAAACGCGGCATCGCCATGAATAAGCACAGGCAAAATGCGGTCGCCGCTGACATCCTCGCGACGATCCTGGCGACAACGCACCGAACCTAACACCACGGGATTGACGATCTCTAAGTGCGACGGGTTAAACGCCAAAGTTAAATGGATGCGCTTACCTTCTACTTCCGCATCCGATGAAAAGCCCATGTGGTATTTTACATCGCCCGACCCCTTAATGGTCAGGTCGTGTTTACCCTCGAACTCCTCAAACAAATCCTGGGGCGATTTACCGAGAATGTTCACCAGGACATTGAGACGGCCCCGATGAGCCATGCCGATAATTACCTCTTCTATGTCGCTACGCGCTGACTGCTTAATCAGATCATCAAGCTGCGGAATCAACGCATCGCCACCTTCCAGTGAGAATCGCTTCTGCCCGACAAAACGAGAGTGCAAATATTTTTCCAGCGCCTCGGCGGCGGTCAGCTGAATCAGCAGATTGTCTCGCTCTTCGGTGGAGAACAGCTCGGTCCCGAAACTACCCTCCAGCCGCTGCTGGATCCAGCGTTTTTCTCGGGTATCGGTGATGTGCATGTATTCGGCGCCGATACTACCGGTATAGACCGATATCACAATCTCTAGAATTTTACGCAAAGGCAGCAAATCATCAGCGCGCAGCGAGCCGGTATGAAAAACCGTATCCATGTCTTGTTCAGTAAAGCCGTGAAACGCCGGGTCCAAATCGGGTGCCGGCAGCCGTTGCCAAAGACCCAACGGATCCAACTTGGCGGCTTGATGACCGCGAACACGGTAGGCGTTGATCATTTGCAGCACAGCGGACTGGCGTTGCGCGGCTTGTTCGCTCATCTCACCGAGGGGGGCTGGACTGGCCGCCGGTAACGTAGCGCGAGCAAAGGATTCTCGAATAGGCTGATGAGGAATATCCTGCCTCTGCGCCGATGGGGCGCCCTCCACGCCGCGAAAATAATCACGCCACAGCGGAGTCACTGACTCCGGATCCTTCAGATAATTTTCATACTGCGATTCAATAAAAGCGGCATTACCGCCATAGAGCAGCGAGGATTGATATTGATCTTGCAGTTTTTTGCTCATAGACATGAGTAACCTATTAGTAGAACGCAGAAAGCGGTAACCGCAGTGACATGCGCTTTGTTCGCTTTGGATTGATCGAGAAAGATTGGACCCGCAAACCGGAAGATCATGTAACCGCGAGTAACGGTTTTAGCAGCAAAAGACAGTGAAGAAGCAAAGGCGATAATGAAGCGGTGCGCAGACAACGGCGAGGGGCATAATCGGTCCTCTGCGCTAGCAAAGGGCCAGAGATTATCGGGAGGCAGATGGACTGCCATTGATCTTCGATTCTTCAGCGTCAGCATCGGCCTGATAGCAGCGCAATCGTATGAACAGTGGTATATGGCGCCACTGCAGACATCACCTGCCCCAACAGCCGGCAGGAATCACTAAACTGGTCGTGAAGTTTAACGTAATTTGGCCATCGAGCAAGGGCAAAAATCCACCCACCAGATGTAAGGCCGCCGCAGAGCGATAAACTCGTTATCAGGCAACAAGTTAGTTGTTTGCTAAGCACTTAAGACAAAAGCCTGAGTCAGTGCTGCTAATTCGGCCTCCGTATTCGCTCCACGCCAGGCTTTACCGATCCCAGAGAAACTGATTATTGCCGGGCGCTGAACACTCACCCAAGCTCCCAAGCGGCGCTCTCCTGCGGCCAAAGCCACCTCAAGTGGCGCTCGAACATCTCGATGCGCCAGCAAAAACGCCGGCTGCATCCGCTCATCGTCATGGGCAACCGCAAGCCTGGCCCCGACAGTCTGTGCTGACGCGATCAGTCGCGGGCCAAGATCCCACGGCAACAACGGTGCATCGCAGGGGATAACCAGCATCCATGGCGTTTCCAGGCGCGCAAAGCCCGCCGCCAATCCCGCTAACGGACCCTGCTGATTCGGTAAATCATCGCCAAAAACCGGGTAACCGAAACACTGATAACTGGGTTGATTACGGTTAGCACTAATCAACACCTTACCCACTTGCGGCAACAGACGAGAAATCACCCAGTCAATCATCGGTCGCCCAGCCAGCGACACCCAGCCTTTATCGGCGCCGCTCATGCGATTACCCTGGCCACCGGCCAATATCAGACCGGTAATGGCCTGGCGCGGATAGCTCGCCGACGCCCTCGAATCAGCCACCCGTGACACTCATGTGGCGAAGAATCCGGGGCTGACTGGCCAAATCAAAATCGTGCCCCAGCGGTTTAAGATCCATGGCGCTGACAATAGCGGTTTTAAGAGCGTGAACATCCCCCGGATGTTCACGCAGGACTGCTCGAAGATCAGCGGAATGCTCCTGCCCCAGGCACAGCAACAACCGCCCCTGAGCAGTGACCCGGACTCGATTGCACTGAGCGCAAAAATTGTGGCTGTGTGGCGAGATAAAACCGAGGCGGGTAGAAGATCCAGCCAGGCGAAAATACCGCGCCGGACCGCCGCTATCTTCGGTGCTGGCTTGCAGGGAATAATGCTGACTAAGGTCGGCGTAAATTTGATCGCTGGAGTAAAATTCCAACGCCCGATCATGATTTGTCACCTCGCCCAGCGGCATTTCTTCGATAAAGCTCAAATCCAAGCCCTTATCCATAGCAAAGGCCACCAACTCAACCACTTCGTCGTGGTTACGATGCTTAAGAATCACTGCATTCAGCTTGATGCGTTCAAACCCTGCGGCGAGAGCGACATCAATGCCTCGCAGCACTTGCGCCAGGTCACCATGGCGGGTAATCGCTCGAAACCGCTCCGGGTGCAGGCTATCCAAACTGATATTAAGCCGGCGCACACCGGCTTGCCGCAGTACGGGCGCCAGACTTTCCAAACGAGTGCCATTGGTGGTCAACACCAGCTCGCGCAAGTCGGGAAGCGCCGCCAATTTCTCTAGCAACCAGGGCAAATCGCGGCGAACCAGCGGCTCGCCACCGGTGACACGAAGCTTAGTCACCCCCAGCTCAACAAATGCGCGTCCCAGTGCGTAGATTTCTTCCAGACTGAGCAGCTCATGCTTGGGCAAAAACTGCATCTCTTCGGCCATGCAATACACGCAACGCAGATCGCAGCGATCCGTGACCGACAGGCGAACATAGTTGACGGTCCGGCCAAAGCGGTCGATCAGTCGAGGCGCGGCAATGGGCAAAGCGGCGCGGACGGTGCTCGTGGATTGGGTCAACTGAAAGCCTCTAAGCGAACGTATATCAGCCACTATCATAAACGATCCCAGGCAAGGATTGAATTGAACTGCGAGCTAACTTGGACACTTTGAATTATGAATTAACTACCGCCGCTCCAAAGATTGATAGCGAATGTCTTGCGCAACCCTGGAAAGCCAGCGGATTCATGGGTACCATGCGTTTAAGGCGATACAATAAAGCGCCAACCCATCGCTCGGAGGGAATAACGACAATGAATGACGCCGTGAATCAGCTGGGGACCGAGGATATCGACCCGCAAGAAACGCAGGAATGGCTTGACGCGCTGGAAGCTGTACTGGAGAGGGAAAGCCCAGAACGAGCCCACTTCCTGCTCGAAAGTCTAGTAGAAAAAGCTCGCCGATCCGGAGCCTACATCCCCCTCAGCGCCAACACGGCCTACCTCAACACCATCCCGCCTCACCTCGAAGAAAAAAGTCCCGGTAACGCCGAACTGGAATGGCGCATCCGCTCCCTAATCCGCTGGAACGCTCTGGCCATGGTCGTGCAAACCAACCGATCAAGTGAAGGGCTGGGCGGGCACATCGCCAGCTTTGCCTCTTCTGCCACGCTTTACGATGTCGGCTTCAACCACTTCTTTCACGCACCCGACGCCACACACGGCGGCGATTTGCTCTATATCCAAGGCCATTGCGCACCCGGCATCTACGCCAGAGCCTTTTTGGAAGGCCGGCTAAGCAAAGAGGATTTGCTCAATTTTCGCCGCGAGGTAAATGGCCACGGCCTGTCTTCTTATCCCCATCCCTGGCTGATGCCCGATTTCTGGCAGTTCCCCACCGTTTCGATGGGTCTTTCGCCGATCATGGGCATCTACCAAGCCCGTTTTATGAAATATCTGCATGATCGCGGCATTGTCGATACCAGCAATCGCAAAGTCTGGGTATTCTGTGGTGATGGCGAAATGGACGAGCCCGAATCCCTGGGCGCCATTGGCCTGGCGGCCCGCGAAAAGCTGGATAACCTGGTTTTTGTGATCAATTGCAATCTGCAACGACTGGATGGCCCGGTACGTGGCAACGGCAAGATTATCCAGGAGCTGGAGGCTGATTTTCGCGGTGCGGGCTGGAATGTCCTCAAGGTTATTTGGGGTTCTTATTGGGATTCGTTGATCGCTGCCGATAAGGACCGCCTACTGCTTAAGCGCATGGAGGAAGTCGTTGATGGCGATTATCAAACCTATAAATCCAAAGACGGCGCCTATGTGCGCGAACACTTCTTCGGCAAATATCCCGAGCTGAAAGAGATGGTTTCACGGATGACCGATGAGGATATCTGGCGCCTCAATCGCGGCGGCCACGATCCCCACAAGGTCTATGCCGCCTACGCCAGCGCCGTGAAGCATCAGGGCCAGCCGACCGTCATCCTGGCGAAGACAGTAAAAGGCTACGGCATGGGTATCGCCGGCGAAGGCCAAAACATCACGCATCAGCAAAAAAAGCTGGGTGATGAGAGCATCCGCGCCTTTCGCGACCGTTTTCAAATCCCGGTTGCCGATGCCGATTTGGCCTCGGTACCCTTCTATCTGCCGGCCGCAGATAGCCCGGAAATCCAGTACATGCGCGAGCGGCGCGAGGCTCTGGGCGGGCACTTGCCAGCTCGGCGCAGCGCGGCGGAGACGCTGCCGATTCCCGATTTGGCGGCCTTCGACATCATGCTCAAAGGCACCGGTGACCGCGAAATCTCAACAACGCTGGCGTTTGTCCGCCTGTTAACCGTACTAACTCGCAACAAGGAAATCGGGCCACGCATCGTGCCCATCGTACCCGACGAAGCGCGCACTTTCGGCATGGAGGGTTTGTTCCGGCAATTAGGCATTTATTCCAGCGTTGGGCAGCTTTATACGCCGCAAGACGTTGAACAATTGGCCTACTACAAAGAAGATAAGCGCGGGCAGATTCTGGAGGAAGGCATTAACGAAGCCGGTGCCTTCTGTTCTTGGCTGGCCGCCGCGACGGCCTATAGCAACCATGGGGTCAGCATGATCCCGTTTTATATTTTTTACTCGATGTTCGGTTTTCAGCGGATTGGCGATCTGGCCTGGGCCAGCGGCGACAGTCGCGCGCGCGGCTTTCTGCTGGGCGGCACCGCCGGCCGCACCACGCTGGCGGGAGAAGGCTTGCAGCATCAGGACGGACACAGCCACCTGATAGCGGCAACCAACCCCAATTGTGTCGCCTACGATCCGTGCTACGCCTACGAATTGGCGGTCATCATTCATCACGGCATGAAGCGAATGTACCAGGATCATCACGACGTGTACTACTACATCACCGTGATGAACGAAGCCTACACTCACCCGCCCATGCCGGAAGGCGTTAACGACGGCATTGTCAAAGGCATGTATCGCTTGCGGCAAGCCGAAGGCAACGGCGAACGGGTACAGTTGCTCGGCTCGGGAGCCATTCTGCGTGAAGTCGAGGCCGCCTCCGATCTACTGGCTGCGGACTACGGAATTGCCGCCGATGTTTGGAGCGTCACCAGCTTTACCGAGCTATGCCGCGACGGTATCGACAAAGAGCGCTGGAACCTGCTGCACCCGGACGATCAACCCAAACGCGGCTACGCCGAGCTATGCCTGACAGACACGCTGGGCCCCGTGATCGCTGCGACCGATTACATGCGCAATTTTGCTGAGCAAATCCGCCCTTATGTACCCCGTCGATACGTGACGCTGGGCACCGATGGGTACGGTCGATCAGACACGCGAGAAGCCCTGCGCCAGTTCTTTGAGGTCAATCGTCATTACATTGTCGTCGCCACGCTTAAAGCTTTGGCCGATGAAGGTCGTATTGATCGCGCTAAGATCGGCGAGGCCATTCGCCGTTACGGCATCAACCCGGAAAAGCCAGCGCCCTGGACGGTTTAACAGATTCAGCGACAGAGGTATCACTGTGGCAAAGCAACAGGAAATTACCGTCCCGGACATTGGGGCCTTCCACGATGTGGAAATCATCGAGGTTTTGATCAAGCCTGGCGACACCGTGGCCAAAGAGCAAACCCTCATCACCCTGGAAAGTGAGAAATCTTCGCTCGAAGTGCCCGCGCCATTTGCCGGGATAATCGACGAGCTGAGAGTCAAAATCGGCGATAAAGTCTCTGTGGGCAGCCCCATCTGCACCATGCAGGCAACGGGACAAGCCGAGCAGCCGCAACCCGTGGCGGCATCCAAACCCAACTCACCACCGCTACCGGAGATGATCGTGCCAGAACACGTGAAATCTCCACCGCCCAAGCTAATCTTGAGCCCGGTTGATGCCGAGATGGCTCTGCCGCGCCGCATGCCTAACACCGGCCTGCCGCCTGTAGATTTATCGCCCGCCGGTAAACCCCTGGCGAGCCCGGCAATCCGCAAGTTTAGCCGCGAACTCGGCGTTGATCTAAACCAAATCACCGGCACCGGTCCTCGTGGCCGTATCCTTCGAGAAGACGTTCAGGCCTTCATCAAACATCAACTCGCCAAACCCGCATCGACAGGCATCCCCGCCCTGCCGGTGGTGGATTTTAAGAAATTCGGTGATATCGAACTGCTGCCATTATCGCGAATTAAGCGTCGATCTGGCCCGAATTTGCTGCGAAGTTGGCTGAACATTCCCCATGTCACCCAATTTGACGAGGCCGACATCACCGAACTGGAAGACTTTCGTAAAAGCCAGCAGGATGAAGCAAAAGCTAGCGGCGTTAAGCTGACTTTGCTGGCCTTTTTGCTTAAAGCCTGCGCCAAGTCACTCAAGGCTTTTCCAACCGTCAACAGCTCGCTGAGTGAAGACGGCGAAAGCCTGATTCTGAAGCAATACGTGCACATCGGCATCGCCGTCAGTACGGAGGAAGGTCTGGTGGTGCCGGTGATTCGCGATGTCGACAAAAAAGGCGTTTATCAAGTGGCTCAAGAAACTGCTGAACTGGCAGAACTGGCCCGTTCCCGCAAGCTCAAGCCCGATCAGATGCAAGGGGGTTGTTTCACGATCTCTAGCCTTGGCAGCATCGGCGGCACCGCGTTTACGCCAATCATCAACGCGCCGGAAGTCGCCATTCTTGGCATTTCTCAAGCCAAGATGCAGCCTGTCTGGGACGGTACGGAATTTACCCCCCGGCTGATTCTGCCCCTGTCCTTTTCCTATGACCATCGCGTCATCGACGGCGCGGACGCCGCCCGCTTCACCACGCATTTAGCGGGGTTGCTGGCCGATCTGCGACGGATTTTATTGTAGGCTCCGGAGAAAAAACGTTATGGCCGATTTCATCGAGATCACCGTCCCGGACATTGGGGGCTTCCACGATGTGGAAATCATCGAAGTCTTGATCAAGCCCGGCGACACCGTGGCCAAAGAGCAAACCCTCATCACCCTGGAAAGCGAAAAATCTTCGCTGGAAGTACCCGCGCCGTTTGCCGGGGTAATCGGCGAGCTGAGAGTCAAAATCGGCGACAAAATCTCTATGGGCAGCCCTATCTGCACTTTGCAGGCAATCGATCAGCCAACCGCGTCAGTGAGCGGGCAAGCGTCGACGAAAGCACCTGCGCCAGCCGTTACTCCTGCTCGCGCAGAACCACCGACCCGTCGCGCCCCCGTGGGCGTTACCAACCACCCCGTCAGCGAAGCCCGTCCGCCCGCCAGTGCGCCATCGATCAGTCAAAGCAAACGCCTCGTCGTCATCGGCGCCGGGCCGGGTGGATACACCGCCGCCTTTCGCGCCGCCGATCTTGGTATGGAGGTCACTCTGATCGAGCGCCATCCCAACTTGGGTGGCGTCTGTCTGAATGTTGGCTGCATTCCGTCCAAAGCTTTGTTACATGCGGCCAAATTGATTACCGAAGCTCAAGACATGGCCAGCCACGGCGTGGTGTTTGGCAAACCGACCATCGACACAGCGAATTTGCGCCAATGGAAGAACAGCGTGGTTGGTCGCCTTACCAGTGGCCTGGCTCAGTTAGCCAAGCAGCGCAAGGTCAAGGTGATGCAGGGCACGGCTAGCTTCGAAGGTCCAAATCAATTGCGCGTGGACGGTGAAACCAGCGAATGGATCAATTTTGATCAAGCCATCCTGGCCACCGGTTCACGCAGCGTCAAACTGCCCTTTCTGCCCGAAGATGCCCGGGTAATGTACTCCACAGAAGCCTTGGAAATCAGCCAGATCCCAGAACAATTACTGATTATGGGCGGTGGAGTGATCGGCATGGAAATGGCCACGCTCTACGCCGCCCTCGGTAGTCGGGTCAGCGTGGTAGAAATGGCCGATCAACTGCTGCCTGGCGCAGACGCGGATCTGGTCAGGCCGCTGCAAAAAATCACCGAAAAGCGCGAGTTTACTTATCACTTAGGCACTAAAGTTACTGCCGTGGAGCCCACGCTAAAAGGCTTGGTGGTCACACTCAGCAATGCTCAAGGCGCCCAACGACTAACCTACGACCGAGTGCTGGTCGCCGTCGGGCGGCGGCCAAACAGCGACACACTCAACCTGGATAAAGCTAACGTGCAAGTGGACAATCGCGGGCTGATCCCAGTGGATCGGCAGCTACGCACCCATCAATCACACATCTTCGCTATCGGCGATCTGATCGCCGGGCCCATGCTCGCCCACAAGGCCAGCCACGAAGGCAAAATCGCCGCCGAAGCAGCCGCTGGCCATAAAGCCTATAACGATATTCGTGTCATTCCCGCCGTCTGCTACAGCGATCCCGAAGTTGCCTGGACCGGCCTTACCGAACGCGAAGCCAAGGCCCAAGGGCTGGACGTCGGCAAAGGCGTTTTTCCGTGGGCAGCCAACGGCCGTTCGCTGGGTATGGGGCGCGATGAAGGCTTGACTAAAATGTTGTTTGACAAAAAAACTGATCGGCTGCTGGGTGCCGCTGCGGTGGGTCCGAACGCGGGGGATTTAATCGGCGAACTAAGCCTGGCCATCGAGATGGGCTGCGTGGCCGAAGACATTGCCCTTACCGTCCATGCCCACCCGACACTATCGGAGACGATAGCCATGGCCAGTGAGGCCTATCTGGGAACGCTCACCGACCTGTATCTACCGAAGACCCGCTGAGTAAACTGAGTTAGCCAGCAAAGCAAACTAGTGGCTCAGTTGGTTCGGTGACTACATTGAACACTGTAACCGCCAGCGGACATTCACGCCTTGGAAAAAATAACATGAACCGATCTTCCTCAGATCAACTCTTAAAGCTCTCATTGCAATGACCGCTAAGTAATACATTACCGCCGGCTATAAAAGAGCGGATTGAGAACACTGAAGGCACTGTTCGAAGCACACCCGCATGATATTTTATATCCTCGCTCCCGAAAGTTACGCCTTTAATCCAACTGCGGTTAGTGTTGCTATTGGGGCCATCATAATTTTTATACTTGGCGGGATTGTAGCTGTACGCGAACGGACATCACGAGTTGGCTTAATCTTTCTGATATTGATCATAGTAGAACAACTTTATTACATTGGTTTGATTGGCAATTACTTAGCTAAAGAGCCTCAAGTAGCGTTTTGGTGGCAACATATTAGCATCACAGGCTTGCTAATCGAGCCAGCCGTCGTGTACCGGCTCTGCGCATCCATGAATCCAACCTATTACTCAAATCGTTTCCTGAGCATTTCAATCGACTTTACTTGCGTCTTACTCGTCTTCACGCATCTGAGTACCGATTTATTCCTGGGTGAGCCCTACCATTACCCTTGGGGCTATTTCATGCATTGGAAGCCCGCCACAATAATTTATCTTATTTATTACAGCGTCATATCCATTTACAGCCTGCTACCGTTTGTGTTGTTAATGCATGATCGCACAGCCAGTCCTACCCAACGTGATCGAGCTCGCTGGCTGCTTGGCGGATGGGCTATTTCCATTTTTGCCTTTATAGATTTACTTCCGGCACACGGGTTTTCAATCTATCCCACAGCCCATTTCTTCATTTCATTGACGATGATGGTCACGGCATATGTAGCCTTGCGCTTCAGGCTAGTAGACATCACCCCTGCGTATGCCGCACGACGCATCATTGATACCATGCATGACGCCATCATAGTGGCGGACAAGGATCGTTATGTTCGCCTGATTAATAAAGCCGCTTGCGACATGCTGGAGTTTAAAGTCGAGGAGATTCTGCACCATCCCGTACCAGAGACTCTGGAACGGGCGATATCACCAGATGCTCTTGAAGCGCTGCTACGCGGCGAAGAAAGGCAAAATATGGAGATTGTGTATACACAAAAATCTACCGGGCAAGCTATTAATATATCGATATCCGTGTTGCCCATGAAAGATTCAAATGGTTTAACGGAAGCTTATCTAGGTTTGCTACGTAACATCAGCGAACAACGCGCTGCCGAAAAAAAGGCGCACCAACTGGCTAATTATGACGAGCTTACGAAATTACCCAATCGTAATCAGCTATATGCTCAGTTGACGGCATTAGTTAGTGAGGGAACGCGGCATAGCTTCAATATCACCGTTCTACTCATCGATCTGGACCAATTCAAGCGGGTCAATGATGGCTATGGCCACAGCACTGGCGACCTACTGTTGCAGGAAGCAACGCAACGTATGCAGCAATGCCTGAGGGTGCAAGATGCCCGTCACCCCAGCCACTTCCGTGAAATAGAGGCTACGTTGGCGCGTCTAGGCGGTGATGAATTTGTGATCACCTTATATCGGACACAGAGTGATCTTGAAGTCGCCCAACTGGCGCAGCGTATTATTCAAAGCTTCAGCCAACCCATGTTGCTTCAGGATCATGAAATTCATATTGGCGCGAGTATCGGGATCAGTCGCTTCCCTCTAGACTCCCAAGATGTCGAGTCATTACTGCGCAATGCGGACGCTGCTATGTATCATGCCAAGGCACGGGGTAGGAATACCTACCAATATTTTGATGAGAAGATGAACTCGATATTACAGCGACGATTAACCGTCGAAACCGACTTACGCAAGGCTTTGTCGCATGGCGAGTTAGTGGTTTACTACCAGCCGCAGGTAGATATCCACACGGGAAGCATTGAGGGTCTGGAGGCACTGATTCGCTGGCGTCATCCTGAGCGAGGCTTGATATCTCCCGCAGAATTCATTCCCGTGGCTGAAGAAACTGGATTAATCGTACCCATTGGTAACTATGTATTGCAGACGGCTTGTAACCAGGTAAAAACTTGGCATCTGGAGGGATATCATCCCATGCGGATTGCGGTCAACTTATCCGGCCGCCAATTTCACCAAGCGGGGCTCATTAACACTGTTAAGCAAGCACTCGCAGATTCAGGCCTTGATCCACACTACCTAGAGCTTGAAATTACTGAAAGTATCCTTATGCAGGACGTGGAAGAGATAGCCACAACACTACGTGCAATCCGGAATATGGGTGTACTGTTATCAATCGACGATTTTGGCACCGGTTACTCTTCCCTCAGTTACCTCAAACGTTTCCCGGTTACGTGTGTCAAAATAGACGGTTCCTTCATCAGAAATATTCCTCAAGATCTCGGCGATATCGGCCTGGTTCAGGCCATCATAGCCATGGCACGTAGCCTCAAATTAGAAGTGGTAGCAGAAGGCGTTGAAAAACAGGAACAATTATTCTTTCTGCAGAATAATTATCAAGGGCTAGCGCAAGGGTATTTATTTGCCAAGCCCATGCCAGCCTCGGAAGTTAAAAGATATTTCCTCAAAGAACCATCGCGGTAACGATTTACCGTTTTGGCATGGTGCCTTAGCCAGGGTACTGACGGCTGGGGTTGGCGCACTATTAGTGGGTAACTGTTTGATATCCCTATGACACGTATAACGCTGCTAACAAAATAGGCGAAATCTGAGAAGCTATTCAATTTAGTCGAGAGTAAAGGTACAATTGAGAATAGTTTTCATTTCCTTCACTCTTGAGCTAACTGCCCATGCTTCGCACTGTCTTCCGCCGCCAACTACCTTTGGTTATTTTGCTGGGCGTAGCCAGCCTGCTCGCCTGGCCCGCAGCGCACGCGGATAAAACCAGCCCGGCTTTAGCGATTGTACAGATGGCCGACTACATCGCCGTCGATTATCCTCAGTTTATGCATCAGGGGGTCAGCTCCAATCCTGCAGAATATGCAGAGCAGCTGGAGTTTTCCCACACGATTTGGAACAACGCCCTAAGCCTGCCGGAACAACCCGGCAAAGCGGATCTGGTAAACGCGGCAGAGCGTTTGCGCGATGCGGTGGCTGCTAAAAGCGATACGGCTCAGGTGGTCGCCGCTGCCCGCGAAGTAAGCCGCTTGCTGCTAACCCATTACCCCGAGACGATGCCGCCAGATACAGCCCCCAACCTCGCCCGTGGCGCGGCGCTGTATCAAGAGAGTTGTGTGGCCTGTCATGGCCCAACGGGGCAAGGCGACGGCCCTGCCAGCAGCGGATTGCAGCCGCCACCGAGCAATTTTCACGATCCCGAACGGCGTGATCAACGCAGTCTGCTCAGCTTGTACAGCACCCTCACGCTGGGTGTAAACGGCACCGCAATGGCTGCCTACAGCCAGCTACCGGACAAGGATCGCTGGGCGCTGACCTATTACATTGGCCAGTTAGGATTTGATGCGACTACGCAGCAGCATGGCGAGCAAATCTGGCGAGACCACCCCCCCACCACAGCCGAAACCTTTGCCAGCCTGTCTCAACTGGCGCAGAGCCTGCCCCACGATATTCGGCAAACTCACGGCGAAGACGGCTTGGCCGTGCTCGCCTATCTGCGGGCA
>Ga0255334_1001050_pt1 | contig 14794 bp, 17 predicted proteins | sample EtOH5_35cm_T3_12_FD_202080 | JGI IMG/M metagenome (GOLD analysis project Ga0255334, IMG submission 202080) | Sandy soil microbial communities from University of British Columbia, Vancouver, Canada - EtOH5_35cm_T3_129 | ecosystem: Engineered > Artificial ecosystem > Sand microcosm > Unclassified ...
TGACCGCCATCCTTGCCATCCGCCACACACCAACTCCGCAACGCTGGCAGAACCTCGCGAATCGCGCCTATAGCGAATTTCAGATTCAGGACACTAGAGGGATATCCCGGGGCGCGCTTGACTCGCGGCAGTCCCGATCCCCTAACCTCAGCCCCGCCGCAGAACCCCCGAGGGTGCCGCATGCCCACTGCCGAACCGCGCCCCGCCTCTTCGGAGCTCCATGCCTTCGTGGCACTCTGCGGACCACGGCGCTGGGCAGACCGGGTCGCTGTGCTGACCGACCGGGGCGGCGGCAATTCGCAATCCGCCCGCGCGACGCTGCAACGCCATGCGCTGGAGTTGGCGCTGGCCCGGATGGCCGATCCGGCCGCCGCGGCCCGCGCCACCCGCACCGAGCGCCGCATCCTCGCCTATGCCCAGGAAGCCACGCGGCTGGCCGGGCGCCTGCCGCCGGGCCCGCGCGCCCGCCTCGTCTCGCTGCTGCGTGAGGGGCTGGTGGGTGAGGCCACGCTGATCCCGCTGTTCCATACCCTGCGCGTCGCGGCGATGCAGCGGGCCCGCGGCTTCACCGTGCATTTCGCGGGGCTGGCCGAGGACGGCCCGCATGACCTCATCATCGCGCGCGATGGCCAGGAGGCCGAGGTGGTCTGCGAAACCGTCTCGGCCGAGGACGGCCGCCCGGTGCATCGCGGCGATTGGTGCGCCCTGGTCGACATGGTGAACCCCGACCTGCGGACCTGGCTTGCGGCGCATCCCGGCCGCTACCTGCTGAAGATGACGCTGCCGGACGGGCTGCATGGCCCGGCGAGGACGGCGGCGCTGCATGCGCGCATCTCGGCGATGCTGGCGGCCCAGAAGCGGCAGGACACCTCCGGCGAGGCGGTGATGAAGCTCGACCCGCTGATGCTGGCCGGCGCCCAGGCCAGCCTCGGCACCAGCCTGCCCGCCAGCCTGCGCGCGAGCTTCGGGCATGACGCGCATCTGGCGGTGACCGGCGATCCCTCCGGCGGCAGCGTTTTCGTCATGGCGGCACGGGCGGGCCAGGAAAATTCGATCGCGGCCGCGGTGACGCGCCGCATGGCCGCTGCCGCTGCCCGGCTGAGTGGCACACGGCCCGGCATCGTGGCGATGTTCGTCGAGGATCTGCAGCGCGGCGAATGGCGCGTGCTGCGCGAAACGCTGGAACTGGAGGGCGCCGCGCGGCGCTTCCTGACCAAGCCGGAGGCGCGGCCGGTGCTGGCGATTTCCTGCGCCAGTCGGATGGAACTGTTCGGCCTGGCCCCGCCGGACGCGGCCGAAGGCGGGGAGTTGCGATTTCGGAACCAGGCGCATCCGGCGGCGAAGCTGCCGGCGTTTCTTCCGGCGATCGCCTCCTCGGTCTGACCTGTCGTGAAGACGCGCTACCGCTTGGGCGGCAGCGCGCGCCCCGCGCCCACCACCGCATCGCCGAACCTTTGCCGCAACGCTTCGATGGCTTTCCAGCGCGCCGCGCGTTTCGGCGCATCCGGGTCCGTCAGATCCCCGGCGTCGGCCCCTATCGCCGGCACCAGCGGGGCAGCGCCGATCCCGATCAATCGGAACGCCGTCCCATCCGCTTCACGCGCCAGCAGCGGGCGCGCGGCGGCGAAAAGCGTCTCCGGCACCGCGCTCGGGGCCGAGAGTCGCCCGGTCCGGGTCCGGTTGGCGAAACCGGCGGTCTTGAGCTTCAGCACCACGCCGCCGGCGGCAAACCCCTGCTCCGACAAGCGCCGCGCCAGACGTTCGCAGAGACGCCAAAGCGGCACCTCCAGCGCCTCGGCGGTGGTCAGGTCGGTGTCAAAAGTGGTCTCGGCGCTGATGGATTTCGTCTCCCGCGCCGGATCCACCTTGCGGTCATCCTCACCCCTGGCGCGGGCGGCGAGGGCGGGTCCTTCCTCACCGAAACGCAAGGACGCCCTGGCATCCAGCGAGCCCAGCTGACCAAGCGTAAGGATGCCCGCAGCGGCCAGCCGCTTGGCGGCGACCGGGCCGATGCCGGGCAGCAGCCGCACCGGTTCGGGGGCGAGCACCGCGCGCGCCTCGCGGAGGCCGATGACCGCAAAACCGCGCGGCTTGTCGCGGCCCGCGGCGATCTTGGCCAACAGCCGGTTGGGCGCGAGGCCGATGGAGACGGTCACGCCGACCTCGCGCTCCACCGCCAGGGCGAAACGCACCAGGACCACGGCCGGCGGGGCACGGTGCAGCGCCTCGGTGCCGGACAGGTCCAGCACCGCCTCGTCGATCGACAGCGGCTGCACGAGCGGCGTCATCGCCTCCATCATCCCGCGCATCTGGCGGGCGCAGGCGGCGTATTTCGCCATGTTGGGCTTGATGACCACCGCGTCGGGACAGGCTGCCAGCGCCTTGAACATCGGCATGGCGGAACGAACGCCGCGGGTCCGCGCGACATAGCAGGCCGCCGCGACCACGCCTCGCCGCCCGCCCCCGATCAGGACCGGCTTGGCGCGCAGGGAGGGATCGTCGCGCTTTTCCACGCTGGCGAAGAAGGCGTCGCAGTCGACATGGGCGATGCTGAGCGTCATCAGCTCGGGATGCGTCACCACCCGACCGCTGCCGCAGGCGGGGCAGGCGCGAAAGTCGGCCCTGGCGTGATGCAGGCAGTCGCGGCAGAGGCTGGTCATCCGTTTCGCCGCCGGTCGTCCGAGCCGTATCTGGCGCTGGAATCGAACGTTTCCAAAGCACGAGATCGGCCCAACCGCACCGACCCTGCGCTAATCCCAGAGCCGGGCGGCCCCGAAGACGCCAGAGCTGTCGCCATGCACCGCCTCACGCAGCACGACCTGTTTCTGGTCGCCGAAAATCCAGGGCGCCATCAGGGCCGGCACTTCTTCATAAAGGTGCGGCAGCTTCGAAACACCACCCGCCAGCACGATGCAGTGCGGGTCGAGAATATTGACGATCATCGCCAAGGCCCGGGCGAGCCGGTCCGCATGCCGGTCCATCGCCGCCTGCACGCCGGGGTCGCCCGCTTCCGCCCGCGTCTGTGCCGCCTGGCCTGACGCCGTGCCGGAATCCGCGGCCAGCGCCGGCCCCGCCAGAAAGGTCTCGATGCAGCCGCGCCGGCCGCACCAGCACAGCGGGCCAGGAAATTCCGCAGCCGTCATCCAGGGGAGCGGGGTATGGCCCCATTCGCCGGCAACGCCGTTGAGACCCTCCAGCACCTTGCCGTCCACGACCACGCCGCCGCCGACACCGGTGCCGAGAATGACGGCAAAGACCGTGGCAAAGCCGGCACCGGCACCGTCGGAGGCCTCGGACAGCGCCAGGCAATTGGCGTCATTGGCGACGCGCACCTCCCGCCCCAGCCGCAGCGAAAGGTCGACGCCGAAGGGCTGGCCGTTCAGCGCCTGGGTGTTCGCATTGCGGACCAGCCCGGTGGCGGGCGAAGGGCTGCCGGGGATGCCGATGCCGACAGTGCCGGTTTCGCCGAGCTCCGCTTCGGCGGCTTCGACCAGTTCGGCGACGCTGGTGATGATGGCGCGGTAGTCGTCATGCGGCGTCAGGACGCGCCGACGCAGCCGGGGCTTGCCCGCCGCATCCAGCACCACGATCTCTATTTTTGTTCCACCCAGGTCGATGCCGATACGCATCCCGCCAGGGTGGAAGACGGCGGCCCCGCCGGCAAGCCCCCGCCCCGGCCGGTCTTGCCCAACACCAGCTGGGGTGGTGGAGTCGGAGACATGAGCGAGACAATGCTGGACGTCAGTGGCCTGACCTGCCCACTGCCCGTCCTCAAGGCCAACAAGGCGTTGCGCGGCTTGCCGGGGGGGGCGCGGCTGACGGTGATCGCCACGGACCCGGCCTCGGTCGCCGATTTCCACGCTTATGCCCAGGAAACGGGACATGCCCTGGTTTCCGTCAGCCAGGAGAAAAACGCTTGGCGATTTACCCTGCGCAAGCGCGATACGCCGAAATGAGCGTGCTGCTGCTGACCCATCACGCCTGCCTCGCCCATGATATGGGCGAGGGCCATCCGGAATGCCCCGATCGGCTGCGGGCGGTGCTGCGCGCCCTGGAGGCCGAGGAATTCGCGACGCTGCTGCGCGACCAGGCGCCGCTTGCGACCCGTGAACAGCTCTGCCGCGTACATCCCGAGCGCCATGTGGACGCCATCCTGTCGATCCGGCCGCAGGGCGAGGGGCGGATCGCGCTCGACGACGACACGGTGATGAACGCCGGCAGCGCCGATGCCGCGCTGCGCGCGGCCGGCGCGGCCGTCGCCGCCGTGGATGCGGTCTGCCGGGGCGAGGTGCTGCGGGCCTTTTGCGCGATTCGCCCCCCCGGCCATCACGCCGAGCCCGACCGGCCCATGGGGTTCTGCCTGTTCAGCAACGCAGCCGTCGCCGCCCGCCATGCCCAGGCGGCGCATGGCCTGACCCGCGTCGCCGTCGCCGACTTCGACGTGCATCACGGCAATGGCACCCAGGCAGCATTCTGGGACCGGGAGGGGCTGTTCCTCGCCTCCTCCCACCAGATGCCGCTGTATCCGGGGACAGGTACGGCCAGGGAGACGGGAACGCGGGGCAATATCTGCAATGCTCCCCTCCATCCCGGCGCCAATGGCGAGGCCTTCCGGGCGGTCTGGCGCGACAGGCTGCTGCCGGCGCTCGCGGATTTCGATCCGGAGCTGCTCATCATCTCGGCCGGCTTCGATGCGCATGCCGCCGATCCCCTGGCCCAGTGCCGCCTGCGGGAGGCCGACTACGCTTGGATCACGACCGAGCTCTGCGCCCTACCCAAGGATGGGCGGGTGGTTTCCGTGCTGGAAGGCGGCTACGACCTCGTCGCACTAGCCGCCTCCGCTGCCGCCCATGTCCGGGCGCTGATGGTGGCATGACCCATGGGAGCCGCCAGGCATGGCCGATGCCGTCGAGATCGCCGATCTGTCCTTTGAAGCGGCGCTGGCCGAGCTGGAGGGCATCGTGAAACGCCTGGAAACCGGCCAGGGCGCGCTGGCCGAGGCGATCGGTGCCTATGAGCGCGGAGACGCGCTGCGGCGCCACTGCGAGCGACTGCTGGCGGAGGCCGAAGCCAAGGTGCTCGCGATCACCCTGGGGCCCGAGGGTCAGGCGACAGGCACGAGGCCGATGGAATGAACGCCACGGCCGAGCCCGCGGCGTTGCGGGCTGCCTTGGCCCTGGCACAGGCGGAAATCGAAGGCGCGCTGGATATGCTCCTGCCGGTGGACGAAGGCGATGAAGCGCGGCTCTTCGCCGCCATGCGCCATGCGACTTTGGGCGGCGGCAAGCGGCTGCGCGGCTTCCTGGTGCTGGAAGGCGCGCGGCAATTCACCGGCGCGCATGATTCCGCCCTGCGGGTCGCCGCGGCGATCGAGATGCTGCACGCCTATTCCCTGATCCATGACGATTTGCCGGCGATGGATGACGACGACCTGCGCCGCGGCCGGCCGACCTGCCACGTCGCCTTCGACGAGGCGACCGCGATCCTGGCCGGGGACGCCTTGCAGGCCCTGGCCTTCCAGATCCTGGCCGAGGAGGATACCCATGCCGACCCCGCCGTGCGCGTGGAGCTGGTCCGCTGCCTGGCCCGCGCCGCCGGCGCCCGCGGCATGTGTGGCGGCCAGATGCTGGACATGCTGTCGGAAACCGCCGCCCAGCCACTGACCGAGGCCGAGGTCGGCCGCTTGCAGATGATGAAGACCGGCCGGCTGATCGAATTCGCGGCCGAGGCGGGGGCCATGCTCGGCAAGGCCCCGGCCGCCCAGCGCCATGCCCTGGCGCTGTTCGGGCGGGAGGTGGGTGCCGCCTTCCAGATCGCCGACGATCTGCTGGACCTCACCGCGACCGAGGCCGAGACCGGCAAGCGCACCGCCAAGGACGCCACGGCCGGCAAGGCGACGCTGGTGGCGCTGCTCGGGCCCGAACGGGCGCAGGCGCAGGCGGAACGATTGGTCGAACAGGCCATCCGGCATCTGGACAGTTTCGGCGATCGTGCCGACATCTTGCGGATGCTTGCCAAATTCGTGCTGGGGCGCCGGTCGTGACCGCCCGCCCAGCGACCCCGCTGCTGGACCGCGTCCGTGTCCCGGCGGATCTCCGTAACTTTTCGGCCGAACAGCTGAAGCAATTGGCCGATGAGCTGCGGGCGGAGACGATTCACGCCGTCTCCACCACCGGCGGGCATCTCGGCGCCTCGCTCGGCGTGGTCGAGCTGACGGTGGCGATCCATGCGGTGTTCGACACGCCGCATGACCGTTTGATCTGGGATGTCGGCCACCAGGCCTATCCTCACAAGATTCTGACCGGACGGCGCGACCGCATCCGCACCCTGCGCCAGCCGGGCGGTCTGTCCGGCTTCACCCGGCGGTCGGAGAGCGAATACGACCCCTTCGGCGCCGCCCATTCCAGCACCAGCATCTCCGCCGGGCTCGGCATGGCCGTCGCCCGCGACCTGAAGGGCGACGACCGCCATGTCGTCGCGGTGATCGGCGATGGCGCGATGAGCGCCGGCATGGCCTATGAGGCGATGAACAATGCCGGCGCCCAGAAGGCGCGGCTGATCGTCATCCTCAATGACAATGACATGAGCATCGCACCCCCGGTGGGCGCGCTCTCGGCCTATCTGTCGCGGCTGATCTCCTCCCGCCCCTTCCTGTCCTTGCGCGAGGTGATGGCCAAGGTCGCCCGCCGCTTCCCCGCGCCGCTGGAACGCGCCGCACGCCGGGCCGATGAATACGCCCGCGGGCTGCTGACCGGCGGCACGCTGTTCGAGGAACTGGGCTTTTACTACGTCGGCCCGGTCGATGGGCATGAGCTGGACCATCTGCTGCCGATCCTGCGCAACCTGCGGGATGCCGAGGATGCGCGCCCGATCCTGCTGCATGCGGTGACCCAGAAGGGCCGTGGCTATGCGCCGGCCGAGGCGAGCGCCGACAAGTACCACGGCGTCCAGAAATTCAACGTCATCACCGGCGAACAGCAGAAGGCCCCGCCGGGCCCCCCCGCCTATACCAAGGTGTTTTCGGCGGCCCTGATCGCCGAGGCGGAGGCCGATGACCGCATCGTCGCCATCACCGCCGCGATGCCGACCGGCAGCGGGCTGGACGCCTTCGCAAAGAAGTTCCCGACCCGGTGCTTCGACGTGGGCATCGCGGAACAGCATGCCGTGACCTTCGCCGCCGGCATGGCGACGGAGGGCATGCGGCCCTTCGTCGCGATCTATTCCACCTTCCTGCAGCGCGCCTATGACCAGGTCGTGCATGACGTGGCGCTGCAATCCCTGCCGGTGCGTTTTGCCCTGGACCGCGCCGGTCTGGTCGGCGCGGATGGCGCCACCCATGCCGGCGCCTATGACATCGCCTTCCTTGGCTGCCTGCCCGGCATGACGCTGATGGCCCCGGCCGATGAGGTCGAGCTGACCCATATGGTCGCGACCGCCGCCGCCTTCGACGATGGCCCGATCGGGCTGCGGTTTCCGCGCGGCGACAGCACCGGCCTCGACATCCCCACCCGCGGCACGGTGCTGGAGATCGGCCGCGGCCGGGTGCTGCGGGAGGGGACGACGATCTGCCTGCTCTCCTACGGCACCCGCCTGGCCGAGGCGCTGCTGGCCGCCGATGATTTCGCGGCACGGGGCCTGTCCTGCACGGTCGCCGATGCGCGTTTCGCCAAGCCCTTGGACACCCGGCTGGTGGAGCGGCTGGCGCGCGAACACGCGGTGCTGATCACGCTGGAAGAAGGCGCCTCCGGCGGCTTCGGCGCGCTGGTGCTGCAACATCTGGCCAGGGTCGGGCTGCTGGACCGGGGCTTACGCATCCGCACGCTGGGGCTGCCGGACCGGTTGATCGACCATAATACCCCGCGGCGGCAGTATGATGAGGCCGGGCTGAACGCGCCGCAGATCGTGGCGGCGGGGCTGGCGGCGCTGGGGTCCGACGCCCAGGCACGCCCCGCCCGGGCTTGAAGGATCGCATGTGATGGCCAGCGCCGGGCGCCTGCGGGCCGATCTGGCCCTGGTGGAACGTGGCCTGGCGGAAAGCCGGACCCGGGCCCAGGCCTATATCCTGGCCGGCAAGGTGTTTTCCGGCGAGGCCCGGGTGAACAAGCCCGGCGACCTTTTGCGCGCCGACCAGCCTTTGGAACTGCGCGGCCAGGACCACCCCTGGGTCAGCCGCGGCGGGCTGAAGCTCGACCATGCGCTGACGTATTTCGGGCTGGACCCGGCCGGGCGGCTGTGCCTGGACATCGGTGCCTCGACGGGGGGGTTCACGGATGTGCTGCTGGCGCGGGGCGCGGCCGGGGTGGTGGCGGTGGATGTCGGCCATGGGCAGCTCGCCTGGACCCTGCGCAACGATCCCCGGGTGGCGGTGCTGGAACGGGTGAATGCGCGGCATCTGACCGCGGACCAGGTGCCGGGGCCGGCGGGGGTGCTGGTCTGCGATGCCAGCTTCATCGGGCTGCGGACGGTTCTGCCGGCGGCGATCGGCCTCTGCGCGCCGGGGGCCTGGGCGGTGGCGCTGATCAAGCCGCAGTTCGAGGCCGGGCCCTCCCAGGTCGGCAAGGGCGGCGTGGTGCGCGACCCGGCAGTGCATGAAGAAGTCTGCGCGCGGATCCGGGACTGGTGGTCCGCCTTGCCCGGCTGGACGGTGCTGGGGATCGAGCCGAGCCCGATCCTGGGGCCTGAAGGCAATCGGGAATTTCTGATCGCCGCCCGCCGCGCGGAAGCCTGAAGCCCCCGCGCCGAGGCAAGCGCCCTACTGCGGCGCCGGCACCGGCTGTTGCGGGCCGAGCCCGCCCGAAACCTCGGCCAACAGCGACCAGATCCGCTCGGGGTCCATGCGTACTGACGGGTCGTTCAGAAGCCGCTCCAACTCGGCGATCTTCTTGTCCCGCTCGGCCTCGCTCATCCGCTCTCTCCGCTGCGCTGACAGTGCCATATTGCGCTTGGTAAACGCCGCAGGACACGGCAGGATCGCTGTCCTGCCCATCACAGACGCGTGCGTGCGACCGGTCAGTCTATGCTGCGCTGGGGATTGGTCCGCGCCAGCACCGCCGCAATGGCGGCGTAGAGGCCGATCACCCCCAGCACGACGCGAAAGGCGACGCCGAGGTCGATGCGCGCGGCCTCCGTCGCCGCGGCGCTGAGGCTGGCGATGCCGGTGGGTCCGGCCTCCAGCAGGGTGACCACGGCGGCAAGCCCGCCCGGCCCCGCCATCACCGCCGCGGCCGCGAACAGTATGGTGCCGCTGATCGCAGCACCGCCGGCAGCGCCCAGCGAGCGCGACAGCTGCACCGAGGAGGAGGCGGCCCCCAGCTGGGTGCGCGCGGCGGCCGATTGCACCGTCATCTGCACCACCGGCATCACCGTGCCAAGCAGCGGCGACAGCAGCCCGAAGCACAGCGGCAGCCAATGCGTGGGGATGACCGGCAGCATGATGGCCAGCGCGATCAGCCCCGTTGCCATCAAGGTCATGCCCACGGTGGAGATGACCATGGTCACGCCGGTCCGGCTCATGATCTGGCCGGTGATAACGGAGCCGATGGCGATGCCCCCGGTCAGCGGCAGCATGATCAGCCCCGATTCTGCCGGCGAGACGCTGCGCACCACCTGCAGATAGAAGGGCAGGAAGGAGATCAGCGAGATCAGCGTCGCGCCATGGCACAGCGCCATGGCATCCGCCCGCCAGATCGCGGGGCGGCGGATGAAGGCGATGGGCAGCAGCGGGGCGGTCGCCCGGGCCTCCCATTTCAGCAGCAGCCAGACCAGTACGGCGGCCAGCGGCAGCAGCAGCGCCGCGGTGGTCAGGTGCGTCGGCGTGGGCTGGCGCAGGGAATCCAGCCCGAGCAGCACGCAGGGCGCGGCCATCCCGAACAGGACGACGCCCGGAATATCCAGCACCTTCCCCAGCGACCCCCCAGGGGGCGAAGGCCTGGCCAGGCGCAGCGCCAGCAACGCCGCCAGCCCGACCAGCGGCAGGTTCACCAGGAAGACCGACTGCCAGCCGAAATGCTCCGCCAGCAAGCCGCCGAGCAGCGGCCCCAGGGTCGAGGAACACAGGAAGACGGTGGCAAGGTAGCCCTGGAAACGGCCGCGCTGCCGCGGCGGCACGGTTTCCCCGACCAGCGCCTGGGACAGGGTCATCAGCCCGCCGCCGCCGAACCCCTGCAGCAGCCGGGCGGCGGCCAGCGCCTCGACGCTCCGCGCCAGGGCGCAGCAGAGCGAACCGGCCAAAAACACCCCGAGCGCGCCCAGCAGCATCGACCGCCGGCCATAGGCATCGCCCAGCCGTCCGTAGATCGGCGCGGCAATGGTGGTCGCCATCAGATAGGCGACGACCACCCAGGAGACATATTCGACCTTCCCGAGGTCGGCGGCGATCGCCGGCAGCGCGGTCGCGACGATGGTCTGGTCGATCGCCGCCAGGAACATCGGCAGCGCGATGGACGGGAAGAGGCGAAAGAAGACAGCGCGCGGAACAAGTTCCGTTCCGCCATCGGCCACCTAGGTCACGCCACCTTCAGGGTGACGGGCATATTGCCGCGTGTCGCCTTGGAATAGGGGCAGACCTGGTGGGCTTCGGCAACCAGCGCCTCGGCGGTCGCGCGGTCCAGCGCCGGCAGTCTGACGGTCAGCTCGGCGGCGAGCTCGAAGCCCGCATCGCCCTTGTCGATCGACACCGCGACGGTGACGGTGGCGCCCCCGGTGTCCAGCTTCTTCTGGCCCCCCACGAAATCGACCGCGCTGCCGAAGCAGGCGGCATAGCCGGAGGCAAAGAGTTGTTCGGGGTTGGTGGTGCCCTCTCGCCCAGGGCCACCCATGCCCTTGGGGATCGAGAGGTCGAACTTCAGCAGCCCATCACTGGTCTGGACATGCCCGTTGCGTCCGCCTTCGGCGGTAGCAGTGCCTGTGTAGAGAGACATCGGACGTTTTCCCCATGGTGACCGGCGGCGGGGATCATGCCCTCAGCCGTCAGACGTGGAAACTCTCGCCGCAGCCGCAGCGACCCTTTTCATTCGGGTTGACGAAGGTGAAACCCGCGCTCATCGCCTTGGTTTCGTAGTCCATGATCGTCCCGATGAGGAAGAGCGTGGCCTTGCTGTCCACCAGCACGGTCAGCCCCTGGTCGGTTACGATCTCGTCTCCCGGCCTGGCAGCCTCGACCCAGCCCAGGTCGTAGGAGAGGCCGGAGCACCCCTTGGTCTTCACCGCGATTCGCAGCAGCCGGCCGGACTGGCCGCCGGCGTAGAGGTCGCGCAGCCGTTCGGCGGCGGCATCGCTGATACGCATCAGCGGCGGCAGTTCCCGCTTCACGCGGACGGGCGGCTGCGTGGTCGTGCTCATGGCTGGGCCTCCCTCAATACATGTTCAGGGCGAGGCGCGCGTCTTCCGACATGCGCGACTGGTCCCAGGTCGGGTCCCAGACGACCTCGACGGTGACGTCATTGACGCCGGGGACCATGCGGACGGCTTCCTCGACCTGCTGCGGCAGTTCCTGCGCCGAGGGGCAGGAAGGCGTGGTCAGGGTCATCTCGATCTTGACGTTGCCGGTATCGGCGATCTCGACCGCATAGATCAGGCCAAGCTCGTAGATGTCGACCGGGATCTCGGGATCGAAGACGGTCTTGAGCATGTCGATGACCGCGACCTCGGAGACCTTGGGCTGGTCCTCGCCCTGGGGGGTCCAGGCGCCGTGGACAGGGGCTTGTTCACTCACTGCGCGCGTCCTCCTGCTTGCCGTCCAGCGCGTTGTTCAGGGTGTGCCAGGCCAGGGTCGCGCATTTCACCCGGCTGGGGAATTCATGGACGCCGGACAGGGGGCTCAGCCGCTCCATGTCATCGGCCAGGTCGGCGCCGCATTCGGGGCAGGTGCCGGTCATCGCCAGGCCACGAAAGGCGCTGCCGAGCTTGCGGGCCTGGTCGGGCGATTTGCCGCGCACCGTCTCGGTCATCAGGCTGGCGCTGGCCATGCTGATGGCGCAGCCACGGCCCTGGAAGGCGGCGTCGGCGATGGTGCCGTCCTCCTCCAAGGCCAGGAACAGCTCCATCCGGTCGCCGCAGAGCGGGTTGTCGCCGCGGGCGTGGTGGGTCGCGTTCTCAAGCCTGCGGAAATTCCGCGGCTTGCGACCGTGATCGAGGATGACTTCCTGGTACAGGTCGCGCAGATCGTCGAACATCAGGCGAAGAACTTTCGTGCATGGCCAAGCGCCTCGGCCAGGAAGTCGATTTCCTCGGCCGTGGTATAGATCCCGAAGGAGGCGCGGCAGGTGCCCTCCAACCCAAATCGTGTGTGCAGCGGCTCCGCGCAATGGCGCCCGGCCCGAACGGCGATGCCGGCGCGATCCAGCAATGTCGACAGATCATGGGCATGGGCGTTGTCGAGGCTGAAGGCGAAGACCCCGCCGCGATCCTGCGCGGCCCCCAGCACCGACAGCCCCTCGACCGCCGAGAGCCTGGCCATGGCGTGTTCGGTCAGTTCGCGCTCATGCGCCTCGATCGCGTCGAAGCCGATGGCGTTCACATAGTCGATGGCGGCGTGCAGGCCGACGGCCTCGATGATCGCGGGCGTGCCCGCCTCGTGCTTGGCAGGCACCGGGGCCCAGAGGCTGCGTTCCAGCGTGACCTCGGAAATCATGTCGCCGCCGCCGTAGAGCGGGGGCATCGCCTCCAGCAGCGCCAGCCGGCCCCAGAGCACGCCGATGCCGGTCGGGCCATAGAGCTTGTGGCCAGTAAACACATAGAAATCGCAGCCGAGGGCGGCGAGGTCCTGGCGCCGATGCACCGCCCCCTGGCTGCCGTCCAGCAGCACCAGCGCGCCCTTGGCATGGGCCAGCGCCACCACCCGTTCCGCGGGGACCACGGTGCCAAGCACATTGGACATCTGCGTCACCGCGACCAGGCCGACGCGGCCATCGGCCAAAAGCTCTTCCAGATGGGCGAGGTTCAGCTCCCCGGCATCGGTGACGCGGCAGATGCGCAGCTCGATGCCGAGCCCCGCATCCCGCAGCATCTGCCAGGGCACGAGGTTGGCGTGATGCTCCATCTCCGACACCACCACCGCCTGCCCCGCCCGCATGACGCCGCGGCCATGGCCATGGGCGACCATGTTGATGGCCTCGGTGCTGTTGCGGGTGAAGACGATCTCGCGGCTGTCGGCGACGTTCAGGAATTTCGCGACGGCGGCGCGCGCGGCCTCGAAGGCCTCGGTCGCGACCTCCGACAGATTGTAGGCGCCGCGATGGACGTTGGCATAGGCGGTTTCCATGCAGCGCGTCATCGCCGCGATCACCTGCCGCGGCTTTTGCGCGCTGGCACCAGAATCCAAGAATACCAGCGGCTTGCCACGCGGCGTGGGCGCCGAGAGGATCGGAAAATCCTCCCGGATGCGCATCACATCGAACGCCGGGCGCAGCAGGCCGTCCATCACGCAGCCGCCTTCCAGCTGCGCGCCAGCACGACACGCACGGCGTCGCGCGCCGCTTCCCCGGGCATCTGGGCTATGGCGTCCTGCACGAAAGCCTCCACGAGCAAATCCCGCGCCTGCATCAGCGGAATGCCGCGCGAGCGGAGGAAGAACAGCGCTTCCTCATCCAGCGCGCCGATGGTGGCGCCATGGCTGCATTTCACGTCATCGGCGTAGATTTCAAGCTGCGGCTTGGCATCCATCTCGGCCTCCTCGCTGAGCAGCAAGGCCTGGTTCATCTGGTAGCCATCGGTTTTCTGGGCGATCTGGCGGACCAGGATTTTTCCCTGGAACACCCCGCGGGAGCGGCCGGCCAAGACAGACTTGTAGGTCTGGCGGCTGGCGCAGCCCGGGGCGGCATGGTCGAGGTAGGTCGAGGTATCGCAGACCCGAGCGCCATCCAGCAGCTGCGCGCCATTCAGATGCGCGGCGGCGCCGGTGCCCAGCAGGGCGACATGCATCTCGTTCCGCGTGATGCGGGCGCCGAGGTTCAGGGCGAAGCTGTCATAGACCGCGCCCTCCGCACAGCGCGCAGCGATGGTGGCGACATGAAAGGCCTCGGGCGCCTCGGTGTTCAGGCGCAGATGCGTCAGCTTCGCGCCGGCGGCCAGCTCGATCTCAAACACCGGATTGTGCAGCGAGGCGACGCCGGCGACCGAGACATTCCGCTCGATGAGCAGCAAAGAGGCGCCGGCGGCGAGCCGGATGACATGGCGCGGATGAAACGCCGTGGGATGCCTGTCGGTGGTGGAGACAAGGTCGAGCGCGCCGCCATCGACGCCCTCGGCCAGGTCCACGACCAGCCCGTCCTCGAACAGCATGGTGTTCAGCGCGACCAACGGCAGCGCCGCATCGGCGATGCCGCGCGTCGCCGCCGTTGGTGTCAGCGCCAGCGGCAGGGCAAAATCCGGCAGCGCCGACAGATCGGCACGGAGCCGGCCATCGACGAAGACCGCCCGCACCGCGCCGGTTTCCGGCGGCAGCGCCACATCGCCGTCGATCGAGGTCAGTGCCTCATGGAAGCCCGCTTGCGCGACCGGGTTCAAATCGGTGTATTTCCAGGCCTCAGCGCGCCGGGTCGGAAAGCCGCTGGCCCGAAAATTCGCGGCCGCGGCTTCGCGCAGCGCCACCACGGCATCGGATCGGGCGCCCGGCAGCCGTTCGCTCAGCCCGGCATAGCGCCCCAAAAAGGCGTCGGCGCCTGTGGTGACCGCGCTCATGCTGCCCTACCGTTCAGATGCTGCTTAGGCAGTGCCTGACGCCGTGATCCTGGCATGCCAGGATCACGGTGCGGCGGCGGTGCCGGGATGGTTCTCATGCTGGCTGCCCAGGATG
>Ga0255334_1001051_pt1 | contig 14779 bp, 15 predicted proteins | sample EtOH5_35cm_T3_12_FD_202080 | JGI IMG/M metagenome (GOLD analysis project Ga0255334, IMG submission 202080) | Sandy soil microbial communities from University of British Columbia, Vancouver, Canada - EtOH5_35cm_T3_129 | ecosystem: Engineered > Artificial ecosystem > Sand microcosm > Unclassified ...
GCTCGAACTGTGGACCCACATCCTCAATGGCACCGATCATCGTGGACACTTTCTGTTACTGCCCTCCATGCGCTGCTTTATGGCACCGGTGTGCAAACAGTGGCACCACATCGTGCGCCATCCATCCAAAGCGACGCGCCATATGCTCGCGGCTGTCGTACCAAGAGCGATCGACATGACCCGCGTCAAGTCCATTGACCGCGCGTGGACAGAAGCGCGCCTCGTGTGCGCCACGGCGTTGGCCCTCCAGTGGCGCCAGCCGTCAACCCCTACAGAGGAGATCATGAAGCGCTTTGATTTTTATTACAAATGGACCTTTGACACGGACAGGTGTCGCAGCCACTATATGCTCGCACTGACCGTCATCGCCTCGTGCAGCGACGTCCTTATCGACCGTATCGTGCGCGACGGCAACGGCCACTGGGACCATGCGGCGAGCGACCTGGATACGCGCATGCGCGCCACACACAAGGGCCAACGTGTCACTCACGACTGGCTTCATATTACGGACCTACAACGCTTCAGCGGCAAGACGTTCACCTTTGAGCACGCGCGCAGCTGTCTCGATGAACTGGCCCTGGGCGTGGCGTGCCGCCACAACGGTATGCGTGCCTGCTTTTATCTGTTGCCACGCATCGGTGAGGCGATCACTCGCGACGCGGGCCTCTACATAAGCGACGCCAAGAGCATGTGGTGTGGCATATGGCACATGGCCATCGAAAGCGGCAGCATGCCCATCATACGCTTTGTCTTTTGCGCAATGGTGTCCTTTCTGGCCAAGGACACCACGCTGAGGCTGGACGCGTTTGCCAACTGTATCTGCTCAGTCGATTGCTATCATACGTTTGGCAATTATCGGCCCGTCGATATCCTCCAGAGGACGTGCCAATGGTCCAAGGAATTGGTCCAATTCGTGCTCGACCTATCGAGACGCTGGATGAACACATCGGAATCGCTGGGCGTCGTCGCAGCCGCGATGGCGCAGGAAGCCGGCATGCGCAAACTCTGCCCGTTCGACCCGGACGCGGTCGACGTGTTGGACGTGGCACTTGCGCAGTACACCAAACCGTGGGGCAGGGCCATCTACAGGGCCCTCGTCAGGAGCGACCATGTCCACACGTCGCACGCCATCGCCGGCAGTACGGCCCTCTTTGAGACGCTCGACTCTCTGCATAAACACGGTACCGATCACAGCAGTCATGGTGAACCACGGCCGGGGCTCTTTTACGACGCAAACGCCATGATGATTGCGGCAGCCAAGGCGGGCAATGTCGCCGTGTGCTCTTTTATGTTGGACACCCATGGGGATGCCATCGCATGGGGACCGTTGGACCGTGCCCAAAAGGTGGTCAATGCATGTAGCCAACTCATGTATTTCATGCACTCGCGTCCCCTGGCCCTTTTGCGCTTGATGCGTACCGGCGTATGCGCACAAGGCGATCAGGAGGGTGTCATGCGCAAATACCTTGTGCGTGAGGCCACGCGCCTTGTGCTCAACCCCTCGGTCGACCTCGACGCCAAGCGCAACTTGGCGACGATCGTGGCCATCGAATGGCCTGCGCACATGCTCCCCGTGGCCAAGCGTCTGTTGGCGGCAACGTTTCACATGGCACGCAACTTTTGCATGATGGACGTCCTCGCAGAGGGTCTCTGTCATGCGGCGGCGGCGGCGGCGGCCGTCCAGCAGCAAGGGGAAGAAAGCGAACCGATCGAGGTCGATCCCTCGGAAGACCTGTGGACGATGGCCATAGGGATGGCCAGGCGCGCGTGCGGGACGACCACGGAAAGTGACCCCTTTGACGCGTACGCCCTCATGGATGCGCTCGTGCTGATGTGCTACCTGGGTGAGCGCACGGGCTACACCGACGGCAAGAGTCTGCCCAAGCACCTCGAGAGCGCGCTCGTTATCCGCAGGGGCGCGGCCATCGATATGGAGGCGTGGTCCTGGACGTACCGTGCGCCGCCCGAGGTGTGGCGCTTTTGGGCCAATGTCGTGCCTCACACAGAGTGCAGCATCCTCGGCATCAAAGTGTTGGGCAAGGGCATGCGCCACGCCAATCCCCTAAGAAGGGGCGCCACAGCGGTCATACGCGCAACAGTGAATTGGATGATCCAGCACGGGCTCTTGCGTGACACTTGCTCGGTGCTCGATCCCCTTACGCCCGTATCGAACCCCTACTAGACTCTTGTCTGCCTCTTGCACATGCCAACACCATACCGATGGTCCCTTCCTTTTGACTCGTGCATTTCCCGTACCAGCACCCATGAGAGAGAGAGAGTGGCCCTTTGATTCCATGAGAAAGAGTGACGCACCAAAGAGGAAAAGGACCAGCTATGAGCGGCAACAACTATGAGATCAGTGTGCGCCACACCGAATGGGACGACGACAACACAATAAAGAGATGCGGCATAGAGGGCGTTATCCAGTGGATGGTGCATCGGGAGATGATCGACCTCTTTGGCTGCGGCAGCGACGGCGCCTTTCTCATCGACGGCGAGCGCACGCCCGCGCAGCGCGCCTTTCTCAAGGACGCACGCACCATCCTACAGGTAGAACCCAACGCTGCACGAATGGAGGTGTGGAAGGCCTACCACAAAAGCAACAAGGCGACGAAGGCGCAGTTGGGCTTGGCCTATGAAAAGCACCTCGACCCCAGGGCATGGATCGATCAGGTGGTGGAATGGTGCGAGGCCAACCAGCACCAGGAGTACGACCTGTGCGGCAACGAGAGTTTGGTGGGTACCATTACCAGGTTTTGATCGTCTATACCTCGCAGTAAAAACGTGCTGGGGGCGATGCAGGTTTCCTACACTTGGGCTCTCTCTTTACCATTGTAGCCAAAGGGATACGTACGCGCGACCTCGACGCTAACCCGTCATACGATGACACCACGAGAAACGAGCCAATGGCAAGAGCCCTCGTTGTGTAGGCGTCGTGTGCGCTTCTCTTGGAAACCTGTGGCCCAGGGCGGGTGTGTTGTACACACGTGCACACGGACACAACGCAAACGTCCCCAAGGTCACCTGGCATTTGGCGTCCGACATCGATGGCAAGGATGTTGGCGCAACGGCCAATGAAAAGGTGATTGCCTTTTGGCGACAGCAGACGCGTCTGCCTTGGATACATGTCGGCACGCTCTTTCATCGCACTTTCAACGCACGCACAACAGCCGATTTTACAAATGTCGCTTTTATCCCGGTTTTGAGCACGGACGTGCCCTTGGGTCTAGCTGTCTATTGCCAAGAGCCCTTAATGGAAGGGAGGGGGCAAATGTCTGGTCGAACGTATGCAAGGTGGTCTGTCATGCAGTGGACCGTTGTTTGGGTGGGTCGCGCGCATTGTAAATCAAAACGACTCTGCTTTGCCATCGTATCATACGCGGCAAAAAGAGGTATGACCCGAACGCGGGTCGATATGCGCATCGCTCATGTATGTGCACGTATGTATCTCGTGTCTTTGGAGAGGGACGTCTGTGCTCACAAGGGGAACGTCCTGGCCGTGGCCATACTGATGCCATCACGACATCGGCACGCCGAGCAAGCCTTGCCGGAGCACTAGACCCGACAGCAGCGCCGCAAATGCCTATCGCAAGTTTGATAGATACCCTACCACAACAAAGATAACACCAACGGCGACAGCACTAGTGTCGGCAGCAGCACCGAGACCGTATAGTACGATAGGTTTGACCCCATGACCATCACAGATCTCTAGGATAATCCCCCCCCCTCCAAGAGTACCCGTGATGTGGTCCATCGTTTGTTCCAATTCGTATCCCGGCCTACTGTGGCCGATCGCCCGCGGCACACGTGTCGCACCTGCGGCGCCTGACGGCCACCGATATGGTTCTCAATAGTGGAACGTGTAATCTCGATACGAGCGCCATGCCTCGTAGGGGTGCACAATAAAGGCGACCCGTAAGACCCCCACCACTTGCCCTGCATTTGTGTGAGCAATGTTGCCAGGTACAGACAGATGGCAAGAGAGAAAAGAGGGTTGACCATGAAGCGGCAGACATGTATTCTTGCGTGTGCAATGGCCCTAGGGGGCGGAACATCCGTTTGCGAGGGCCCACTCGCGCACGCGTTCGTGACGATGTATGATAGCGTTGCCCACGGTGCGCGTGTCCCACGGGCATCCCTGCGATCGCGCCCACTGGAGCATATGCAGCCGTCCGTACCGGGCTGCCTCGGCACATACATCTGCATCCCAGGGACACCCGTTGGCGCGCAAAAACTTGAGGGCGCCAAGCTTGCCCCCGCGCGCAGCGACCGCGCAGACATTCTCATTCCACGGGCAGCCATTGTCGAGTGTCCATTGCATCACCTCTCTAGTGCCATAGAGCACCACTCCGATCCATGTGTGCTCGTCCCATGCACACCCGTTGGCTCTGCACCACTGGAGCGCTTCAAAGTTGCCCTGGTCTGAAAAGGCCGAACACGTCCGCGAGTCCCACGGGCACCCCTGCGACCGCGCCCACTGAACGCCCTCTAGACCCTTGTAAGTGGCCATGGCAGAGCATGTAGCAGCATCCCATGGGCATCCATTGGCTCTGCACCAGATGAGCAGGTCAAGCGAGTCAAGTATGGCTGCGCGCTTGCAGGTACGCGCGTCCCATGGACAACCCCTCGCTCTGGCCCGCTCGAGCATTTCCAAGTTGTTGGAGGCGGCAATGCATGCACATGTCGAGGCGTCCCACGGACAGCCCTTGGATCGCATCCACTGAAGAACCTCTAGGCTCCCCGAGCGCGCTGCCTCGGCACATAGCTTCTTATAGGGGCCTCGTTGTCCCTGGATGGTATCATTGAGGGGGCATCCATTGGTGTGTGCCCACTGCACAATGTCCATACGACCTGCACGTGCTGCCTGTGCGTATACACCATTGTTCCACGGGCAGCCGTTTGCCTTCAGCCACCGCAATACCTCAAAGTGTCCATATAATGCAGCATACGCGGTCGCATCCGTGCTCCATGGACACCCCCTGCTGCGGAGCCACTGTAGCACATGCAGATGACCGCGCGTTGCTGCTGCCGTGACGACGCGGTGATCCTGCCATCTACATCCATTGTCAACGATCCACTAGAGCACAGCTAGGTGACCTGCTTCCGCTGCTCCTACACAGGCGTTGATTGTTAGACGATAGCCGTCGCCATGGAGCCACTGAAGTAGCTGCAGATTGCCTGCCTTGGCTGCCACTGTAACCAGACACCCGTCTCGTGGACATCCATGAGCCGTGGTCCACTCGATGATGTCACGACGGTTATTTCTAGTTGCAGACATGCAGACATGGGCACTCCATAAACATCCATGTTCAGTGGCCCATTTGATCACATCCAGATGGCCGCCTGCAGCTGCCCTAGACGTCAGACTGCTGCATAGGGGGTAACCTTTTTGATGCAACCAACGCAGCAGGGTCAGGTGCCCACCTTTGGCGGCAAATGCGCTGATGCGTTCGTCGTCCTCGATCATCCGGGCGACGAACGGCAACTCGAGAATGTGCCGATGGCCGTGCTGTGCTGCATTATGTCCAACCGATGCACCGATTCGATAGCCACGTGCGCCGAATGCCAACAGGCGCTCTAGATCGCCATCAGCGGCTGCTGTTTCGCATGCCTTTTTGTCCACGGCATTGATGCCGTCAAAGGCGCCGGTCAGGCCGATCATCCAGTCGAGCACCCGCCAGTGCCTCTGATGCACAATGGAGAGCGCGTATCGTATGGCGCACGCCCTGCGCGACATGCAGTAACATCTGCCGTTGCGCGCCGCGGTGCTCTTGTGTTTGTGGTCAAAAACAGGGTTTCTCTGTAAGAGCGAGTGCCACTCGACAGATACGCAACGCAGTAGGGACCGAGTCGCCTTGGGAGTGCACTCGAAAACAAGAACAGTCACTTCAGGAGGTAACGCCCATGTGCCCATCTCTCTTCTCGCTTGTTTCCCTTGCTCTTTTGAATCCATTCTGTTCGGTGCTTCCTCCTTTGCTTTCCCAAAACAAACAAATGGATGGGATTGGTCCATCCCGGTATTTGCGCATTCATGGCAGACACCGCCGCCGACCCTAAATGAACCAGAGTAGGCAGATTGCGTCAGTGCATGCGCAACATTGGCATGTCGCATGGTCTCCTGGGCGTTGGGTTCTCTACGTCGCAAGAAATACACAGGGAACCAATAGAAACGCTCTGCCATTCTGGCCGACGAGAGTGCAACAGGGGTGCCGTCAGCGGTCTGATTCTCGAGGAAACGTTGAGAGCCTCTGTTTGATATGCCGCCCCGACCGTATGTCTGTTGGATGTCCAGCATGTCAGACTATATCCAAACATGACAAACGCATGGAAAAGAAAGGGGCATTGCAACAATCATGTTTGGCAACAACCATATGCAATCACGCAGGTCCCGAGAGCGCTGCACTGCCCAAGGAGTACGTGTGTTGGCCTTTTGCTCTAGATGCATTTAAACATCTCCTTTCTTATGGTGATCCTGCAGTACATTGTGGTTTTTCTATTAGATCAGATTTGCTACTCTAGAAGATGACTAACGGCGCAACTCGATAGAGTTGGTTGAGAATAACTCTTTCTGGGCAACTTGGCACCTTATTGTACAAATTCCGTTGTGGTGCCAGCGCAGGACACAGTGCCAGACAAGTAATTTCAGATAGTATAGGTTATTAGCCATAAGTGCAACAAAATCAACTCCACCAACTCCATCGAGTTGCACCGCTAGTCATCCTCTTGGATGTTGAACCTGGACATGATCATCTTTGTCGGACTATAGTGTCTCGTTGTAGTAACCATTCCTTTCCCCTCTGCAACAGTGTTTGGCTATCCGCAAAGGTCTGTCATGTGGATATACATCCTTTACGGTATTGCTGCTCAAGCAGCAGCATTTACTATGCATTGGACTCGCAGAAAGCAATGGTTAGGCAAGAGAACGAAAGGATCGGTCCAGGTCGCCGCGATGGTCGATGAGCCAGCCGACGACACGCTCTTGAGAGGCCTTTCGGGCCGCTTTCAAGGTGCCGCTGTACACACACGGGCACCCATGTAAAAGCAGCCATTCGAGGACGTGTATGTGGCCTCGCTTTGCGGCGCACGCGTAGGCACGGGTCGTCCAAGAGTAACAATTGGCACGCATCCATTCCATCAGAACCAAGTTTCCCATGCGCGCGATTTCGTTGACGTTTTCGGCGCTCAGCCGATGGCCGCATTCATGGAGCCACCGGAGCACATCGGCCCGCCCATGCTTGATGCCCTTTTTGGCAATGCGCTCGTCAAATGCATCCACACTGTCGTATTGGGGGCAAGGCAAAGTGCGCGCCCAGATCATGGTCCCCAAGTCCATGCTCCGGTAGGCCTTCCACTTGATGTGATTGGTCATGTGATGGCCGGAACCGTGGAGCCATTCAAGTGTGGAAAGGCGGCCTCTGGTGGCCGCCGCAAGCAACATATCACCATGAGCGGGGCAGCCGTTTGCGAAGGCCCACTGGAGCACGTCGAGGCGGCCCCCGCGAGCCGCATGGGAGGTCACACAAAAGTCCCACGGACACCCATTGCTTTGCAGCCAACACAGTATGTCGATATGGCCCCTTGTGCGGCTCCACAATTGACCACAATTGTCAAACGGGTAGCCGTGTGCATGGAGCCACTTTGGATGTCTAGCCATCCACGGTTGGCCGCATCTGCGCATGCCATGTCGGGTATGCGATGGCCCACGTTATGCATCCACTCGATAATATGGATGTGTCTGCTGCGCGCGGCTGCTCTGCCCATGAATGGCCTGTAAGTTGCGCCCATGGAAAACATTCATCTAATGGTTCTAGGTGCCCGCCCTTGATGGCGGCGCTGCCGTCAAAAAGATTGGCTCTGTGTACGCAGCCACTGTGCAGCGTCAAGGTGATCATGCCTGACTACCCCTCGACAAACGCTCCATGACCGAGGCATGCCGCCTCTGTGGAACCGTCTGAGCACGCCCAAAATGGCCGCCTGCGCGGCGCACCCATATGCGCTGCTGCCAACGTCGAATCCATAGGCGGTCTCGATACTTTGGAAGCGTGCCGGATCGCCGTGCGCGGCTGCCTCTGCAGTGGCATGGTGATCAAGTCCCACCGTCCTGATCGGTAGATGGGGTTTCGTCCAGTGCACCAGCAGCCAGAGTCTACCTGGGCGTTGGCAAAAGTGAGCATGCATTCGCGCGCGCTTTCGCAGCAGCGGCAGCAGCAATGCGGTTGATGGATGCCCCGTTTGAGGGCCAACGCACGCTGGCGTTGCCTCTCGGAAGCAACGATGGCGTGCCATTTGTGCTGCACAAATTGGAGTACATGCTGCGTGGGACTGCTGCAAGCATGGGTGAAAAGCATCACAAGTATCTCGTCGGGTAGGTCCCCAAGCTGCATGTTTAGCCCGTGTGTCCTTTTGGCGTGGCCCGTCCGTTCTCGCTGCGCCTCTGCGTTTTCGTGTCCGCGCGGTAAAATCTGTGCCGTCAGTGTACGCCGGCAATCGCCCCAAGAGAACCTGGCGATTGGATGCTTTTCCACCCAAAAAAGCAATGGAACGAGCACCAAGACAGTTGCAGTGGCGAAACGTGGATCATGTCAACCTCTTGTTGTGTCGCCAGCGACACGCGCGCTCTGGTATATCATGGGTTGGCATTCTTGCATGTACCAGAGACCATGTTCCCAAAGGCAGTATTCTGGCGCTCCCACACCAAAACTGTACCCCTCCCCTACGCATGCGCACTATTGCATATATAGGCTAAAGGAATGGGCATAGATATGGGGAATGATATCGTTTGTCTACGTTTGAAAAGGATCGGAGCGCGAGTCTTTGTGCATGAGGCTATCGAGCCAGTCGACGACGGTCCACTTCTCCCTGTGAACCGCCCGTGACCTGCACTCTGAGAGCGAGTGAGGGCATCCATTGGCAATGGCCCACTGGAGTGTCTCTAGATGTAAACCGACCGCGGCCTCCTCGCACGTGCGCGCGTCCCACGGCATTCCACGTTGACGCAGCTGCTTCAGGCACTCTAGGTCGCCTAACGCTGCGATGGTGGCGCACAGGGATGCATCATAGGGACAACCGTGTGCAAGCGCCCACTCGACTATATGATAGTGACGTCCGCGGGCCGCCGCGATGTAGAGTTGAGAGTCCCATGGGCATCCTCGATCGCGCAACCACTGGAGCGTATCAAGGCGCCCGGCGTGTGCGGCGCAGTAACTGACACGTTCGTCCCAGGGACATCCATGCGTCCTCAGATACTCTACCATGTCCAACCGGGAAGAGGACATAGCATAGGCGCATATGTCGGGACTTGTGGATGAGCACCCTCGGTCGCATAGCCACTTGACGATGGTCCATTTACGGCCATGTGCCGCGGCATGCAAGACAGAGGATTTGAACTTTACGCCCTCGTCACGCTCACAGAACCACTCGAGAACATCGGCGTGGCCTTCACCGACGGCAGTGATTGCCAAATACTCCCCACTTGGGTCGAATCCATGGCAAGAGAGCCACTCGAGGGCTTGAATGTCTCCTCTAAAGGCAAACTCGGCAAAGTTGGGCAGTGCGCTTTGGAAACCGTGATCGCGCAGCCACAGCATCATCTCCAGATGCCGGTATCGAGCCGCGACTTTGAATGCCCGATCGACTTTGGGACAGTCGATGCTATAAAGGCGCTCGCACATGGCCAGGTTACCGTGCTCGATTGCAGGAATCCACGCATCACTGTGTGGCTGAATGTTGCGCGCACAAAGCTGATCGAATAGGGCCACATGGCCGCCGCACGCTGCCTCCCAAAATGCCGCGCCGTCCAGGTGATGTCCCAGAGTGCCCAACCAATCGGCGATATCGAGGCGCCCCGAACGTGCACTCTCAGAGGCGACGGTGGATCCCATGGGGCAGCCCTGAGCATGCAGCCACACGAGCAGATCAAAGTGACCCGATCGGGCCGCGGCGGTAGTTACTGCCTCGCTCCACGGGCAATCGTGCGTCCGCAGCCACTCGATGACCGTCTGCTGGTTGTGTTCTGCGGCAGTAGTCATGGCACGCTCACACGAGTGCACAGCGGTCTCGATCTTAAAGGTCGCGTGCGCCCACTCGAGTGTGATGACACTGCCGCTCCTGGCCGCTCCGCCAAGGATGGGGAATATCGTGGCTGGCGTGGACGCGCACCGCTGCACGAGCCACCGGAGAAGATCCAAATCGCCTGTGGCAGCGGCCTTGGACAAGGTCTTGGGTATGACTCGAAATCCGCCCTCTGTAAAGACCCACTCGATGAGCGCTCTGCAACGCGTTTTGACTACGCGGCACGCAAAGACAGCGCGCTTTGCGTTTGCAAGGTTTTCCCTATATTCGGCATCCTGGGCGCGTCGACTCTGAGGCACATAACGAAACATGTTTACCTCATAGGGCAAAGGCCTGTAGGAGCGCGCAGGATCAGGACGAGGCAAGAGATTGCGATATTGCCCAAGCGCCCGATTCCATGTGCGCGACACGAGCGCCGCCAGAGGCTGTGTGACATTGGAGCAATGGCTAATGACAAGGCCTACAAGTTCCATGGGGAGGGTGTCCATCCTCTTGCACAAACACTTTTGCTGCAAAGGAGAGCAGGTCCAACACTGTTTGCTATTGTGCACATGAAATCCAATCAAAAAGCGTTTGCTTTGGCAAATGCCGCAAAGCGTCCGCCTCCACCGAGGGACCGCGATACGCCGCACGATAGTCATGTTGTCGTCATAACATATAATTGTCTAGGCCACCGCTGCTCCCCCATGCGTCACAATTGGAGCCATACGCGCAAAACTCTGTTGGACAAAACTATGGGGCTACATATCATGAATCAAGCTTGCGCACCAAGTAAACAGTAACGACCGAGATACGCCAATGAAACCTGTTGGATGGTCCAATGGCAGTGCCACAGATAGGGCAAGACCCTTATGGTGTTGGTGTTTAAGACTCGAGGCCGAATGCCTACTTTTGCAGATTAGAGCCACCGAGACCGCTTCGCGCGGTCCACCATCGTGGGCTTCAAATTGTGAAACAAGAGGCAAGGCTCTTTATGGGTACATTTCTGGAGGCTGACACATTGCGGAATCCCAGTGCCCATGTCTTGCGCAATTGGGCATTGTGTTCTTGTACATTGACTCTTGTATGTGCACAAATCGGAAAACATGCACAACAAAACAGAACAGTGGCGCCCTCTTGTGCTTACGAGGAATCAAAAACGGGGAGCCTGCTGCAAGAGGCCATCGAGCCAGTCGACAATGGGTCGCCAGCCCCACGCGACCGCTCTCCCCCTGCATTCCACGATCGAGTGTGGGCACCCGTTGGTGATGGCCCACTTGAGCGTTTCCAGGTGGCCTCTCTCGACGGCATCGATACAGAGCCTGCTGTCCCACGGGCATTCGCGAGCGCGCAGCCACTGCAGTATATCTAGATGGCCGCGTTGCGCAGCATACAAACACGACGTCGCGTCCCAGGAGCACCCTCGGTCGTAGAGATACTCGAGCATGTCGCGCCTCCCAAAAGATACCGCCAGTGCGCAGATAGTTGAATCGACCGGTGGGCACCCGTGATCGCACAGCCACACAACTGTGTCCCACTGATTTCCGGTCGCCGCGGCAGTCACGACAGATGGCACAAAGCCCTGGGTGACACTGTGCTCATGGAACCAGTCGAGCACATTGGTATGACCTTCCCGTGCGGCGGCCCTTGTCACTTTGTCCCCGCCAATACCGAACCCGCGATAAAAGAGCCATTCAAGGGCATCGATGTCGCCCTTGGAGGCGCACAGGGCAAAGTGGCTCGGTGCGCTCGCAAACCCGTGATCGCGGAGCCACAGGACCATATCCAAACGCCTACAGCTAATCGCGTGTTTAAAGGCCCTGCCATCTGTGGGACAATTGGCGCAAAGGAGCCATTCGCACGCAGCTTTGTCTCCGCGCTTGATGGCGGGCGCCCAAGCCTCAAAACTCACCGCAACATCCTTGTGTGTATGGAGCCAGTCAAGCAACACTGCATGGCCGCCCAGTATGGCCTCTCGGTAGGCGAGCGAGCACAGTTGATACCCCTGTGTGCCCAACCACTCGATCATATCGATGCGGCCCGAGCGAGCAGCTATTGATGCAATATGCACTGGCATGGGGCATCCCCGCTCGTGCAGCCACTGGAGCATATCAAGGTGACCTGCGCTGGCGGCACGCGTAGTCGCGCTCTCGTTCCACCCGTGCCCGTGCGCCCTTAGCCATTCGATCGTCGCACGCTGGTTGTATTTGGCTGCCGTCAATATGGCGCTGCCGCACGCCCTCATAAAGAAAAGCATGTCAGGCGCTGCACTTTGCCATGTATCGTGCACTCGCTCGAGTACAGCGACATTCCCAATTTTGGCAGCGCCATATATGACGCTGGGCGGCAGCTGGGCATTGCCATTGTAACGTGGTGCGAGCCACTCGAGTAGTTCAAGGTCACCGGTGGTGGCTGCCTTGGACATGATCCGGGCGGTGACCTTGAAGCCCCCTACGGTAAACACCCACTCGATCAAGGGTGTGCGCCTTATGTCGACCACACGACATGCAAATAGATTGCGCTTTGTCTCGGCAAGTCTGTCAGTGTAATGGCTGTCCCGCGCGCGCTGACTCTGTGGCATGTAACGAAGCGCGTCATACCCAGGCAGTTTTGTGTAGAAGCGCGTAGGGTCGGGCGGCGGCAAGAGGTCACGATGTCGCCTCAGTGCCCGGTTCCATGTGTGCGACACAAGCGCCGCCAGAGGCTGTGTGACATTGGAGCAGTGACTAATGATGAGGCTCACCAGTTCAACGGGCAACGTGTCCATTTCCGTGCTTTGTTTATCCTTTCCACAGTCGATAGACCGGGCGCCTCTGCGTTTGCGCACAACCCAATCAGCGCTTTCTGTTTCGAGAGAACGTTGGCAAAACGCCGTCGCTCGACACCAAAGAGAACATCCCGGGCCAATAGATGGCGCAGCACAGACAGACGTCGAGCCACCTACAGACGCACCCCTGTCGCCATGCCGTTTCTCCACTGTGCACCGTGTACCAAACTTTGCACGCCATTGGGTTAATGGTGGTCACACCCGACAAACGGGGATGCTTTTTGCGCAAGCGCAAGAGTCTCGGCCGGTGCCTTTGACAGTGTGGCGCAGATCCTGCCAAGGTTGTGCGGCCTGCCAGATGCACGCTTTTAATGGGGACTGGCCATGCGAGACACAACACGGCCATACGTATATACTGTCGAGCCCAAACTCCCCCCCCCCCAGTGTATTGTTGGCATCCTCGAAACACAAATGTGTTTTCGACAAGAGACCGACCATGCACGGATGCCGTCCCATATGGTATTGTGCGCGTGTTGGTCTATAACAGAACGTCAATCGTGTGCTCAACCATGCATGTTTATGGCGGTACGTTTTGCAAGACAAAAGTGGATTGCTTTCCCTCTGCAAATGTACTGGTGACCATTGGGAAACAGAAACAACTAAAAGGAAATGGGCAAGAGGTCGTTGATCCAGGATGCTATGTGCGAGTGCCGCGCGTGCGCCGCCACCTCCCTGCAACCCTTGAGCGAGTGTGGGCACCCGTTGGCGATCGCCCACTGGAGCGTCTCGAGGTGACCGTACTTGGCCGCGTTAAAGCAGGTGTCGCAGTCCCAGGGGATGCCACGTTCGCGCAAGCGCTTTAGATAGTGCAGCGCGCGCTGCATGGCCACGGTGGCGCACAAAGAGGCGTCATAGGGGCAACCTCGGTCCAAGGCCCATTCGGCTATCGCATAGTGGCGTCCCCTGATTGCGCTCGCGCAGGTGCGAACATCCCACGGGCATCCACGCGTGTGCAGCCATTGGAGCGTCGCTAGCTGCCCGCTCGCTGCTGCTTCGACACACGACGATTCATCCCAGAGACATCCTTGCGCGTGCAGATATTGAAGCATGTCGAGTCTCTCAAAGCGGACTGCGCTGGCGCAAAGGCCTGGATCGACAAACTTGCAACCACGATCGCCCAGCCATTGGACCATGTGCCACTGATTCGAGCGTGCTGCGGCGCCGGCCGCTGGCGCAAGGGTCACTATCGGATAACGTGAATGGAGCCACTCGAGCACATCCATATGGCCGTGGCAGGCAACGTTGCGAACCATGTCTTTGCACATGATATCGAACCCGTGATGGGACAGCCATTCAAGAGCATCAATGTCACCCTTTAGAGCACACCGAAGGAAATGGCGCGGTTCGCTCGTGAATCCGTGATCGCGCAGCCACAGAACCACGTCCAGGTGCCGATGACGGATCGCCCGCTCAAATGCGTCATTGTTTTTGGGGCAGCCGACGCTGAGGAGCCACTCGCACATGGCCAAATCGCCGCGTTTAGCGGCAAGCAGCCACGCATGCACGCTGATCTGTCCATTGCGTGCGTGGACCCGAACCAGACGCGCCAGACAGTCACCCCGAACAGCCTCTCGGTAGGCGATCCGATGGAGGTAGTCGTAGCCCGTGCTAAACCAGTCAAACGTGTCGAGGTCGGCAAAACCGGCAGCCACCTGGGCAAGGCTATCATTGTGCACGGGACGGCGTAGATCGTACAACCATCGCAACAGATCAAGGTGGCCCGCTGCGGCCGCGACGGTCGATACGTCGCAATTAAATGCATGACCGTGGGCCATCAACCATTCAATTGCGTGGCGTTGGTTGTACCTGGCTGCCGTATCGATGGCCCTTTTGTATAGTCTGATAAATGTCGTCTCGGTGCAGGCTGCGCTTATGGTGACATGCGCCCACTCGAGGATGTCG
>Ga0255334_1001052_pt1 | contig 14756 bp, 8 predicted proteins | sample EtOH5_35cm_T3_12_FD_202080 | JGI IMG/M metagenome (GOLD analysis project Ga0255334, IMG submission 202080) | Sandy soil microbial communities from University of British Columbia, Vancouver, Canada - EtOH5_35cm_T3_129 | ecosystem: Engineered > Artificial ecosystem > Sand microcosm > Unclassified ...
CGTCCGCGTCGGCGCCCCGAAAACCTCCAAGCCCGAGCCCCCGAAGGGCCGCTCGACACCCGGAACCCTCGACGTCGAGCACGCCGGACGCCCACGGCGACGCCCCCGCCTCGAGAACCCCGGGCACTCACATGAATAGCCCTTATTTCCTATCCGATGGACGGGTCGCGGCGGCGAAGGTCGTCATGGCATCAGGTGTGCGACAGCGGGGGCGGCGGACGTAACCCCGGAGGCTTCGAGCTGTGGACAAGGAGGGCTCGGAAGCTCCTGTGGAAGACGCCGCCGGCGACGGGCACCGGGCGCTCGGGTGGGGGTCGGTGCCGTTCGAACGAGAGTGCACGCGAGCCCCTCGCGCACTTCTGAGGAGCGGGCAGCGTCCGGTCCTTCCGTGATCAGCCGCGCCAGGAGCCCAGGGCGGTCGATCGAGCCGCGCAACACGAACGTCAGTCGCCGCGCCTGCCACGGTGGCAGCCCGAGTCGGTCGGCAAGAGGGCGCCACCCGACGACGGTCGTGCCCTGGCTGAGGGGCTCCTCCATCAGGGCCACCTCGGCGACGATCTCTTCGGCCTGCGCGGCGTTCCAGCCCGAGTCCGCGAGAGCGCCCGCGGCGAGGTCGAGCGCGGCCGATACCGCCGTGTGCTCCGTGCGCCAAGGTGTCGGGTCGAACGAGGCGAGCTCGAAGCCGGCGCTGTACAGCCGCTCGAGTGAGATCGGGCGGACGCGTCTCCCGGCGCGCTCCTCGACGTCCCGCTCCCACACAGGCACGACGCCAGTCGCTGACCCATCGCGATGCGAGGATCTCCCCGATCAGTGCGCGGCGGGCGGCCTGCCAGACGACGCCCCATGGCGACTTCACCGACCGTAGGTGCGGGTCGCGCAGCTGGATCCACACGGCCCCCCATGCGGTGGCTTCGGCATCCGACGCCGCGCCGCCGCGGAGGCCGAGGTCGACGGTGAGCTGGCGGATCACTCGACACCGGATGTGGGTGAGCAGTGCCGTCGCGGTCTCACCGTCCCAGCCCTCGCGGTCGATGGCCGCCAGGGCATCGAGCAAGCCCTGCTGGTCGCGAGTGGTGGGCCTGGGCGCGACCGGAGGGGTGCTGGTCGTCATCGTGTCGGGGTGCTCGTGCATCTCGTCGCCTCCTGGTGTCGAACGGACACCGAGGACGCTGCTCAGGGGCGATAGCCGGAACGATGACGCGGGCGACCCCGCAGGTCAGAGGGGCGATGACGGGCCGGGATCACGATGACGGAGCTTGCGCTGCGAGCGATGACGACCTGAGCCGGCGTCCCGTCATCGCGGAGTCGGGCCCGGTGGAGCCCATCCGTCATCGTTTCGGCTATCGGGCACGGTCACGCTGACCTGCACGAGTCGACTTCAAGGAGGCCAGCCATGACCGCAACTGCTCAGCTCCGCCTCGTTGCACCAACCGAGAAGCGGGCGCCAGTCGTCCCTGAGACCCAGATCATCAACCTCACCATCGAGAGTGACGAGAAGCTCCTGCTCACCGTCGTCGAAGCCGCCCACCGGCTCGGCATCGGGCGAACGCTCATGTACGAGCTCCTTGGCTCAGGGCAGATCGAGTCCGTGCATGTGGGCCGCCTGCACAAGGTCCCGGCCGAGGCGCTGGCGAAGTTCGTGGACCACTGCCGAGTCGGGGCCCGACCGCGTGCTCGTGACGTGGCCGCCCCGGCCAGCGACGGGGGAGCGCTCACAGAGCGATCATGAAGGACCTCAGGGTCGGCTCATGGCTCGCGTGTCCCGGACCACTTGCTCAAGGAACCCCGGAACCGCCGAACCGCCGAGCAGCAGCTGGCGATCGAGGAGTCGGTTCGAGGTCTCGCACGAGGTCTCGCTGACGAGGCTGCAGCCGTGGCAGGCCGAGAGGTTCAGCTGCGACGAGCCCTGCTTGTCGCTCTCGATGCACACGGGATCGTTGGAGCAGACGTCGGCGTCATCGAGCGCCGCGAGCACCAGCGGCAACAGCTTCTCCGGGTGCCCGAGCCGAACGAGGCCTCCCAACGTTCCCTGCGCGTCGCCAGCCGCCGTGTAGATGAGCACGCCGGCCGTCTTGTCCCTCCGCTCTGAGTTCGCGTACACGCGTTCCTGTAGAGCGGCCGACGCGTATCCGCTCTCGAACGCAAGCCTTCTGATCAGCAGATGGGCCAGCGTGTGGAGGGCGATGAACCGCGGCTCGGGTGTGTCAAGCCGCTGGGCCCAGGGATTGGCGGCGCGCCGATCCATGAGGATGGCTGCGCGCCCGCGTACCTCGGGGAGCGTCTCCCAGGCCGAGATCTCCGCCTCGTCGAACCGGAGGAAGATGCCCTCGCCGAACATCTCGACGGTGGGGTACACGGGCCGGTGATGTGGCCCGCGGTCGAGGTCGGCCGGAACGAAGTCGGCTGCGGCATCGTGCCTTCGGAAGCCGCGGAGTGCCCGCACCTCCCGGACCCGGCGAACTTGCCCGACCGCGGTGAGTCTCGCGGTGAGCGAGGCCGGTGCGGTCGGCGTCGGCCCGACGTGCCACCCGTCGACGACGAAGTCGCCGCCGGTCCGATCCCGTCCGGAGCCGAGCTTCTTGAGGAACGCCGCCCACTCGCCGTCCTTGAGGTCGAGCAGAGGCGGGCCGTCCTCGTCGGCGGACGAAGCGACGCGAAGCACCTCCTCGGGTGTGGTGCCGAGATCGGCAGCGATCCACCCGGCGACCAACTCGGCCTGCGGCCCTCCGTTATCCGAAACGACCTTCGCGAAGAACGCGTGGTTGCGGATCTTGCCGGCCAGCTCCTCCGACTGCGGGCGCTCCTCGGGGATGTCCAGCGCGGCGAGTCGCTCGGCGATGTAGTTGCCGGTAGCCCCGCGCTGGGTTGCGACGAGCCGATGCTCACAAGCCGTGCCGTCGTGTTCCTCCTGCCAAGGCTGCCGCCCGTCGCACTTGATCCCGTCCCGCAGAAGCGCGTCCCGTCCGACGAGATGGGAGAGCGGGCGGGAGCGCTTGCATCCCCCGCAGACGACGCGGAGAGAGGCGAGCCCCTCGCCGTGCTTCGTCGAGCGCACGAAGCGGAGCTCCTTGTAGGCCCGACAGAAGCGGACGGTGTCGGTCACTCCGTCGTCGTGCCCGCGGTGTGCCCACATGAACCAGGGAATGTCCTGGACATGACTGCCTTGGGTGCACACGGCCACGTAGCGCATGGGGACGAGCCCACCGCCGCAGCTGCAACGGTTGCGCCACCGGCCCTTGTCCTTCCCTGTCAGTTTGGAGAGCGATCCGCAACGCTCGCAGAACCGCCACGCCGGAAACCGCCAGTAGAGAAGGCGGGCGGTCTCCTTGCCGGCCCTGTCAGCGTGGGCCGGGGCCTGTCGGAGTACGCCGCCACCGAGTCGGTCGACCAGCCGCGGGCAACTGATCTCGGGCGCGGACTTCTTGTCCCACCAGGAAGTGTCTGGCGCGATCAACGACTCGCCGCGCACGTCCACGATCGCCCCCACGCCGAAGGGCGACACCGTCTCGGACAAGCGCAGCTCATGCTGTATGCGTTCCACCCGGCACCTCCTCCATCGGCTCGTGCACCTCGACCGCGACGTTCGGGTCGACCGAACGCATCGAGTCGGCGACCAACCAGCCTTCGCCGAGTTGGCCGAAGCGCTTGAGGAGTGCCAGATCGTCGGCCTTCCGTCGGTCGTACAGGAGGGGCGTTCCGGACTCACGGCAGGCGGACGCGCGCCTGTCCCACTCGCGGATGAGTGATCGCAACTCCGCCTCGGTCTCGTCCGCCTCGGTGGGGTCCGCGCGCCGGACGACGTCGAGCAGTGGGTCGAGCACGGCGTCGACGGCTGTTTGCAGGTGCGCTTCGCTGAGGTCGAACCTGCTGGCCGCATCGTTCGCTGCGAGGGCGGGGACGGACTGGCGAAGGACCGCGACAACCGCGCCCCCGAGTGATCGGGCACGCGAGGACACCGACCACGGCGTCACGCTCGTCGGCTCGACGCTTCGGTAGAGCGCCTCGTGGTAGGCGCGGAACGTCTCGAAGTGGGAACGGTCCCGCGCGCGGTTGGACCTGAACAAGGTGACGACGACGCCGCGGACGGCTCCTCGGCCGACGCGGCTGGTCGCCTGGATGTACTCGGCCGTCGTCTTGGGCTGGCCCACCATGAGCATGAGACTCAGGCGGGGCACGTCGATGCCGACGGACAACATGTTGGAGGACAAGACCACGTCCACCGCCGAGTCCGACTCGTCGGCGCTGCGGCTGAGCGCGCGAAGGTGCTTGGGGAGCTCCTCCGCTTCTTGGTGGCTGGTGAGTTCGACCACTCTGTCCGCCCTGACGGTCCTCGGTTCCAGCCCGAGCCGCGCTGCACGGGCCTCGAGCCGTGCGTTCACGTCATCGGCAACGAGGGCGCCGGAACGGCCGAGTTCGCGAAGGCTGTTGTGGTACAAGACAGCGGTCCAATAGGCGTCCTTGGAGCTGCTGGTACCGGGTGTGCGCGACAGGGTGCCGGGCAGTTCGAGCAGTGGTGCTGCGGCGGCCACAAGCGCGGAGGCCTGTGAGGTCGACTGCGGCATCAGGCCTACGTAGAGCCTTCCCTCGCCGGTCTCGACGGGTCGGGAGAAGAAGGTCTTGTCGTCGTCGAGGCCCGCCGGTGGGTACAGCCTCACGTGGCGTCCGTAGAGGCCGGAGACCTGCTCGGCCGACGACCGGATGGTGGCGGTGGAGGCGACGATCTTCGGCCGTGATCCTGCGCGGGTCAGGAGCACCTGGATGACGGCGTCAAAGACGGCCACGGTCGTGCCGAGCGGCCCGGAGAGGAGGTGGAGCTCGTCCTGGATGATCAAAGACGGTTGCCGGAAGGGTGTACCGATGCCGAGGATGCGACCCGCCTCCGGGCGGAACTGTATGCGGGCGAACTTGTCGACAGTTGCGAGGACGATCGTCGGTGGCTCGTCGTAGATGACCTCGTCCACCACGGCGACGGGGAGTTCATCGGCGAAGGGGCAGCTCGGTTCGGTGCAATGGATGACGGTGTCGCGGCCGTCGAGGCGTAGGCCGTAGAGGTTCCGGTCCGTCGAGCGCTTCTGCGGCAGGAGCGGGGAACCGCACCAGGGGCAGCTCTCGATCTGGAACTGGTTCGCTTCGTCGGGTCGCAGAGCCTTCAACAGTCGATCCAGCGCGCTCTTCGCCTCGGCGCGGGTCCCGGGCGTCACCTGGTTGCCGACCCACAGGCCGATTGTGAAGGGCGACATTCCCCGCACCCGCGCGTCGTGCAATCGGCCCGGCCGCCTCAGCAGCTCCATCGCGCAGACCAATGCTGCAGTCCGCTGGAACTGCTGGGCGGTGAGCAGGCGGAGCGTGTACCGGGTGATCACGGCTGTGCCGGCGCCGGCGGTTCCGTGCTCGAGACGCCTCCGGAAGATCTCGATGGCCGCCAGCGCGAGGTAGGCCTCGGTCTTCCCGCCGCCGGTGGGGAACCAGATCAGATCCACGACGTCCCGATCGTCATGGGCATCATCGAGAGTCGAGGCCAGCGCGACCAGTAGGAATCCCAACTGGAAGGGCCGCCAGCGGGGCTCGTGCGGCTCGCCGCCACCCTGCGCCCTCGCCTGGAGCATCTGCAGGCGCATCGCCGCCATACCGAGGGCGAACGCGGTCCGCGTGCTCCCGCTCTCGGGGGCACGCAGCAGCTCGACCCCTTCGCTCATCCGCTTGGCGGTCAGACGCGCGCGCGCGGCGATCCGGCGTGCAACGGACGCGTCGTTGCCGAGGGCATCGGCTCTCCGCTCTTCGGCATCGACCCACTCGCAGAAGGCGTGCAGGAAGGCGTCCAGCGAGGAGAGGACTGCACCTGCGTCGGTGTCGATCCGTGCCAAGTGCCTCAGTTCGAGGGCTTGGTCCTCGGCCGTGCCGGGGCGGAAGCCGGTCACTTCGATCGCGGGCACCACGAAGGCCGGCACGGGGTCGAGGAACACTCTCGAGCAGTCCGAACCGGTGAGTGCCCAGTCCGCGGCCATGCCGTGCCCGACCGCGTAGACCTTCCGCTTGCGGTACCTCACGCGCAGCTCCGCCGATTCCTCGTCGACGTCGAGCGAGCGCCTCACGTCGTACTCGAGGAAGCGGTGGCCGGGCGCAGCCGCAACGGAGAGGTTGACCTGGAACAGCGTCAGGGGTACATCGAGACGGTCGTCTCCGAGCGAGGTCGAAAGGACCCTCGCGTGCACGGTGACGAGTCGCGCTGAACCGTAGGTCCGCCATCGGGCACCGATCTCGACGGGCACACCCGCGACCACGATCGCCGCGGGCGGCTGTTGGTCGGAGAGCTCGAACCCTCGGACCTCGAATGGTCGCCGCCGCCACGCCGGGGGGCCGTCGCCACGGACGTCCTCGTAGGTGGCGCCGGTGAGATCGCACACGACGGACGTGCCGTCCGTGACGAAGGAGATCGCCACCGATGACGGGCGCCAGTCCTCGGCGAGGGGGACTCCCGCCGCGTCCTCCTCGACGTCGGTGCCCGGCACGTCCGCATCGACTTCAGGTTGCGCATCCGCGTCGGGACGGTCGTGCGCTTCTCGGGGGAAGAGGATGCCCACGGAGTACCGGAGGTTCGGCGGGTTCTCCACGACCTCTTCCGGTCCGCCTTCGGGGCCGACGTATGCGCCACGTAGGTGGGCCAGCGCCGCTTCCTGATCTGCCGTGAGCATCACTCCGTCACCATCCTCCGTCGGACGAGGTCCTTCAGACGTGCCATCTCCGAGTCCGAGGCAACCACGTGGAGGGCCACGCGGGCCCTGGTGACCGCGACGTAGAGAGCCGCCGTACCTCGGGCATCGAACACCTCGGGCAGACCGCACACGATGACGTGCTCGGCTTCGAGGCCCTTGGCGTCCCTGGGATTGGTGACGAGTACGCCGCGCTCGGTGTTGAAGGGTGCGGCGACGGAGCCGACATCGATGATCCAGATGTCGTCGCGCTTCACGCCGTCCCCCACCAGCTTGCTGGCGAGCTCAACGGCCTGCCCTGGGCCACCGTTCGCCGAGGGCACCCAGTGGACCTTCTCGCCGTGCACGATGCCGGGGTCGCCGACGTCGGCGCCGAGGTACTCCTGCACCACATGGACGATCGCCTTGGTGTTGCGCACGTTGAGGTCCAGGTCGACAGTCGTCGCCTCATCGGCCACCAGGGCGAGCACGTCGTCGTCGAACTCGCCGTCCACGTGGGCTTGGTTGTTCGGGTCCAGGAACATCCTCCATCGGCCGGTGGCCCGGCCGCCGCGGATCACCCGGTCGAGTCGGTCCATGGCCTCGGCGTTCATGAGGTCCTGTGCCTCGTCGACGAACACCGAGTCGAACGTCCGGTCGTCCGGCAGATCCTCGAAAGGGAGCAGATCGATGTCGCGGCCGACGATCCGCTGGGCGAAGAATGCGGACAGGCCCGGCGACCTGTAGGTGATCAGCGTGGTCCGGCCGAGGTCAGCGTCCTGTTTGGCGGCTTCAGCGAGGACCACGGACTTGCCGGTCCCCGCTCCACCCGTCACGAGAACCCTTGGATTGCGTGCAAGGGCGGCGAGCACCCTTGCCTGTGCCTCCGTCGCCCGGTTCTGCTCGTCGAGCACCGCGCCGCGGAGTGCGTCAATGACCGGGATTCGGGTGAACTCTCCGAACAGCCGGACGCGCAAGTCATCGGTACGCGCGAGCTTTCGCCCCGTCGGTGGCCGCCGTGCCCCGCCGACGACAGCGTCGAGAGCGTCCCTTAGGCCGTCGGTGCTCATGTCGTCTTTCGCGAGCCAGTGAGTGGGTGCCCACTCCGTCGAGTGCGGTGGCGGCTCGATGTCCGGTGTGATGACGACCGCCTCGTGCGCGTACCAGCCGACGCCCTCCTCGGTGAGGATGTCGCGCAGCGCAAAGGCGGCCGATCTGGCCTGCTCCATCGGAGAAGTCGACAGTCGGTGCCACTCGTCACGCCGGTCAATCGAGTACCAGGTGCCCTCGTGCTTGCGTACCCCGCCGCCCTTGACCTCGACGACGACGACGACTCCGCGCCAAAGGACGACGAAGTCCGCCTCCGCCTGCTGCTTGTAGGCGTGGGAGCGCAGCTTCACAGAGTGGAACGCGACCGCATCGGGGTCGCCCTCGACGCCCCGCAGGAGACGAGCCACTCGGCGCTCGGCGTCGCTCGTGGCGGTCCGCTCGATGTCGGCGAGGTCGGGGGAGAGGATCAGCTGCGGTGCTCCTGCCAGAAGTCCTCGTACTCGTGGTAGCCGAGGAGGTCGTTCACCTCGCCGAAGTTGTCCACGAGGTCGACGATCAGACACTCCTCCTTGCCGCCGTTCGCCGGCCCGCGGAGTCCGCGGCCGACCATCTGGATGTATGCGCCGGGGCTGAACGTCGGTCTGGCGATGTAGAGCGCCCGGACGCCAGGGGCGTCGAAGCCTTGGGTGAGCAGGTCGCAGTTCGTCAGAACCTGGATCTTGCCGTGCTTGAACTCCGTGATGATCTCGCGTCGGCGTTGCCTTCCGGTCTCGCCCGAGACCGCCGCCGAGGCCCGTCCGCGGTACCGGAGTGTCGCTGCGAGCACCTGCGCGGAGAGGACAGTCGGAGTGAAGACGAGGATGGGCCAGTCCTCGTCCAGGCCGCAGATGTGCTCGACCAGCGCGGCCATGCGGGCTTGGTCGCGCCCGATCCGCGTCATGACGGTGTCGCTGACCTTGTGGAGTGTCCTGGCGTCGTTGATCTCGGAGTGGCTGAGCGACACGTCGATGCCCCGGAGCACCTCACGCTGGACGCGGGCGAGGACCTTCCGTTCAGCGAGGTGCCGGTAGGGGTCCTCGTCGAACGCGACGAGCTTGTGCCGGCCGAAGCGACCCGCGAGCGCGTCGGTGCCGTCGCTTCCACCCTTGAACGGAGTCGCCGAGAGGCCGATGAGCGGACGAGCCCACTCGCGCCCTGCGACTCCGAGCCAGCCCAGTATCCGGGTGTACCGCTCGGAGCTTCCGGCGCGGTGTGCCTCGTCCACGAAGACCGCCGTCGCGTCGGCGAGCCAGTCGTAGTCCGGGTCGCGGCGGAGTATGTCGAGCTTTGCGTCCGTCGCGACGATCACGCTGAAGTCCGTCTCGGGCTCGTGGACGACGTTGCCCTCCCACAGTCTGCCCACCGTGAGGGAGCGCTCGTCTCCGAGCCACCGCCACACGGTGCTCCACGTTTGCACGGCCTGTTCGCAGAGTTCTTGCGACTGGGCGATCCACAGCACGGGACCGCGGAGCGCGCCATCGATGAACAGCTGCAGCACGGTCTCGCAGGCGACGCGGGTCTTGCCGGCCCCTGTGGGCAGGTCGACCATGGCCTTCCTTGCGTGACCATCTGAGTCCTGACCGGTCAGCACCTCGCGGAGGTCTCCGCTGATCCGCTTCTGGAAGTCGTGCAGACCGTTCATCTTGACGGCGCCGGGGACGACGAACTCGTCGTCTTGAGGCTGCGCGCGCCGTCCGGCGAACGTCGTGCCGAACCCCATCTTCCGGAGCCACGAGATCGTTGCTTGCCCGCCTGCCCACCTTTCGGGGACGTCGGAGAAGCCCTCTTCCCGGAATGCTTCGGCCAACATTCTGATCGAGTCGGTGCCGTAGACCGTGAGGAAGAGCTCGCCCAGCGACGTCTCGTCATCCACGAGTCCCTGTGACTCCAGCGCCCCCCAGAGCCCCTTGGGGAGTGCCTCCCGGAGGCTGTCGGGACCGAAGTAGACCTCCAGGCGCTCTGCGTCGGTCGTTGCGGTCTTTGCCTCCGCCCGGAGTCCCTCGAGCCTGTGACCGAGCCCGACCATCTGCACTCGCGCCAGCTCGGCGTTGTCCAAGCCGAGGCCGAATGCGTCGTTGACTATCGCAAGGGCTCGGTCTTCGGGCAGGTCGTCCCTCACGACGAGGTCGTTGCCGTCCAGCGACCACTGAAGTGGCTGATCCTCGACGCCGTCCTCGGTTGTGACCCGCTTCGTGATCTGCATGGCGCGCGCGATCGAGGCGTGAGCCACACTCTCGCCGACGTGACTGGAGCGAAGGCCGGTGAAGACGTCCCTGATCGGCTGGCTGGTCTGTAGGCCGTCGATGACCATCGAGAAGGCGAAGCTGTCTTCGAACCGCCGGCAACCCACGGTGTGCACAAGGGCGTCAGCGTCGGTTCCACCCGCGAACAGGTACGGCCGTCCGCGGGTCGCAAGGTACTTGCGCTCGTCCTCGGACGACGCGATGTACACCGTCTCGGGCGACCGAGGTTCGATCGCGCGCCCGACGCGCGCGGGGATGCTCGCTGGCCGAGCGCCGTCAGCGAAGGCTGCGAGCACCGCCGTGAGGATGAACTCGATGAGCGTGCCGTCGGGGATCGTGTCCGGGAAGACCGGCGCCTCGAGTGAAGTCCTCAGAACCTCTGGGGCGACCTGCCCGAGCTCGGAGGGCAGTCCGAGCGCGTCGGCAACTCGACCGGCGCCGCGGAACAAGGGAAGCAACGCCTCGAACCGAAGAAGGGATGGGTGCGCAGCCTGTCCGGGCGCTGCAAAGCCTCGGGTCGTCCTGACGATGCCTGCACGCTCTACGGCCCAACGCACAGGAGAGGGCACCTCGAACGTGCGCCCGGAATCGATGTCCTCACAGATCCACGGCCGGTCGCCGAGCTCCAGTAGCCGCACCGTCCAAGACTCCCGGAGCGTCGGCGAGGCGTCGGCAGCTCGCAGCATGAGGAGCATCGAGAACGGGCCCGGACCCTGACCCGGTTCGAGGTAGATTCGTTCTACGGCGCGGTCGCCCGGGCCGAGCTTCGAGTTGAGGCACTCGCGAACCCAGCTCCTGTAGTCCTCGCGGAGCGGCTCGTCCTCCTCGGGGTAACTCGCGACCGGCTCCTGGATGACGCCGATGCGGTGGGCGACCTCCGGAAGGCACCGCTCGCGGTCGAGAAGTCTCGGTGCCATCTCGGGCCCGAGGGTCTCCGCAATGTCGAAGACCCCGATGGGTCGGGCCCATGCTCCGTCCAGAGTGGGCACCATGACCTTGGCGCGATGCCGGTCCAGGATCTTGGCTGCGGTGTGCACGGGAACATCGAGGACCGCGTCCCACAGCGCCTCCAGCTCCGCCGCCACCGGTACGTCCGGGAGGGCAGCTACGCGCGCGTTGAGAACCGTCTCGGGGTCCATGTCACGGAAGCCGGCTTGCTTGAGCAGAGCCTCGACCCCGGTCTGCGAGAGGAATCCCGGGTCGACGAAGACCGCCCCGTCGAGGCGCACGTCGCCCTCCTGGTGCAGGAAGACGAGGTCCTTGTCCGTGATCGCTCGTAACCCGTCGGTCGTCAGAATGACCTTCGCTTGCTCGATCGACTCCAGCGATCTGTGCCCCATCACGGTCTTCAGGGCATTGGCGGCGGAGACGGGGTCCGTGCCCTCCGCCCATTCGCGCAGCCATGCAAGGAGGCCCCGCTTCGGGAGCCTCTCGAGCGCCCGCAGCTGGTCCCGGGAGCTCTCGACAGCGAAGTCGTCTTCCATGCCGGCGATGCACAGGTCGCGGAGGCGCGTCGCCCGGGTATCCGACGAGTAGCAGCGCCAGTGGGGAACGTCCTCGCCGGTGTTGGGCGACAACGACCAACCCTCGTGAACCTCGGGGGCGAACCTGACCGCGAAGTCCAGCGGGCGCAGGTCTAGGCCGAAGCACAGGGATCCGGTGGCGTCCGGGATGAGGGGCTGGCGAGCGACTGCTGCGCGAACATGCGCGATCATCGTCTCGTCGCCGAATCCCAGGGTCTCTCGGCCGCGTGCAGGCATGTAGTCGAGGTGCGCCGCCGGATCGTCACTCGTGATGACGCGAGGCATTAGGTCGACGAACGCGTCCGCAATGGTCTGGAGGATCTCGCGGTTGTAGTCGTTGCGCAGCAGAGCGGTCCGGTCGTCGTTGACGCTCCAGGGGGCGTTGAACAGCCCCGACGCCGACGTACGGTCTTGAAGCGGGAAGTAGGACCAGAACTGCCCGATACGGAGCTTCGATTGACGGCGCGGCAACGCGACGGTGACCTTCACCTCCGAGCGGGAGACCGCCTCGCCCACCTCCTTGCGGGCATGCGCGGATGGAGCATGCATCCGGTCCTGGACGATCCACTCGTCGCCGTCGCCGCCGGGACGCTCGATCCGTAGCAGGCCGTTGCCGAGATCGCGCGAGACATGGGTGACGGCGAGTCCGTCCGCGCCGAGAATCCGGAGCCGCACTTCGCGGACCGCACTCACGAAGAGCAGGAACTCGGTCGCGAAGTTCTCGATCTCGTACCGGAGTCGCTCGAGGTTCTTGGCCTCCGGGAGCCGGACCACCGTGGAGGCCCAGTCACCCAGCTCGGCAAGGATCGCGTCGCCCGAGAACTCCCGTTCGGCGTCAACCGGGACGGCCGTGCGCAAGAGCGGGTATCGGCGAGCACCCGGCGCAGCCTGGGCGAGTTCCGCCTGCGCCGATGGGCTGTTGAACTGGAACGACACGGACCGGCTGAACACCTGCGGTCGGTCTGAGACCGCGAGTACGGACTTGAAGCCGAGCCCGAACCTTCCGATCTCGTCGCCGCGCTTACCGCTGATATGGGCCATCGTGATCGACCGGAGGCCGTCCTTCGAGAAGGGCCGCCCGGCGTTGGCGCAGTAGAGGACCCCGCGGTCTGCGTCGAGCACGATCTCGACGCGACCCTCGTGCGGACCGGGCTCGCTGCTTCCAGCGATCGCGTCGGCGGCATTCTGGACCAGCTCAAGGAGGGTCCGGTTTGCGTACCCGCCGACTCGGATGGACTCCTCGTGGTTCGCATGTTCGGTGATGAGGTCAGGCTTCGCGTGGTACGACCGAAGCGTGTCCTCCATCTGACCTCGGAGGTACTCCACTAGCCCGGAGTCCGGCGCCCATGCCGTTCGGTTCACAGCCTCAGTTCCTTCCGCCTGCCGCTGCAGGACGCATCGTCGACCAGCGGCGTCCGGGACGAGGGCCTTGTGCCTCGGATTCCTTCGGCTTCATGACCGTTGGCAGTCCGACTCTGTCAGACGGCGGTGACACGAGGCCGTGCCCGACCTCCCGAGATCGGGTGAAGTGCACGTGTGGGCGTGAAGGGGCGCGTAGACGCCGCATGCGAGACAGGCCACGCTTCGTCTTCGTCACGCTGCAAGGCTCGTTTGAGTTCATCGCGTCCCGCCCGCGGCTCTCCACGAGGGCTTTGGCGGCTCGACATCGAACGGCGAGTCGACCTTGGGCGTCCTGACCCGACCGCTGCACGGGGCGGGCGCCCCCGGCACGGTGAGCGAAGCGCTTAGCGTGCTCGTCGGTGGATTGCCTCGAACGCGGCCAGGGCCTTGTCGTCGGCGTCGGGCAGGGTGTGCAGGTACTTCTGAGTGGTCATGATCTGCGAGTGGCCCATGCGCTCCATCACGGTCTTGAGGTCAGCGCCACCCGCGAGCAGCCACGAGGCGTGCGCATGCCGTAGGTCGTGGACTCGGACGTGGAAGTCGATGCCTGAGCGTTCGAGCGCGGGCAGCCACACCTTGGTTCGGAAGGTGTTGCGCGACATCGGCCGGCCGCCGGAGGTCTCAGTCGAGGCGAAGATCAGGTCATCGTGGGTCAAGCCCAGTTGCTCGATCCGGCGGGCGATCGACCGCAGCAGGGTTTCGCTCACGCGCAGCGTGCGGAACTCATTGTCCTTCGGATAGTCCTTGACGATCATGCGTTCCCCTGTGGGGGAGTGCTTGCGTGACACTTCGACGATCGTCTGCTCGACCGAGATCAACTTGCGCAGGAAGTCGATGTGCCGCGGTCGCAGGGCGATGAGTCCTTGACAGTAGGGTAACGGTGAGTGACGGCCAGCCCGGTGCGACAGCGCCCGTGCCCCGTTGAAGCGTCGAGAGGACGAAGACGTGATTCCAGCGGAGTTCGAACGCCTCCAGGCGCAAATCGCGCCGCTGGTCGGCCGCCTCGTCGAGGCGGCGCAGAACCCCAGGGTTTCGGCTGCGGAGATCCGGGGCTGGGAGCGTGAAGCGCTCGATCTGAACACCCAGATGAACGATCTGGCCGTGCGCTACGGCTACCCCAGCCTTGACATCGGCCGCGCTCAGAGCGAGGGCACCATCCTCTTCAGCGCCCTCCTCGCGCTCCTGATGCGCGCGTCAGCTGGGGCTCTGACTCGGCAGGAGGCTAAGCAACGGATCGCCGACCTCAAACAGCTGTATCTGAGGTGTGTTCGGCTGACCCCAGAGGTGGATGGCCTGAACTCGATGTTTCTGATCGACTTCGAAGAGCGCCTTGAGAAGCTGGCGGGCATCGAACGTAACCTCGACAACGTGTTCGCGGGGAACCTCGGCCGTCAGCCGAAGGCCGGGGGCTGCTACGTCGCTACCGCCGTGTACGGCTCCTACGACGCCCCACCTGTCCTGGTCCTGCGCAGGTTCCGTGACGAGCGCCTGCAACTCTCCCGCTGTGGACGAGCCCTCGTCCATGCGTACTACAAGGTGAGCCCTCCACTGGCTGGTCGTCTCCGTTCCGCGACCAGGATGAACCGGGCCGTGCGCGCTGTCCTTGACCGCATCGTGCGCTACCTCGAGCGGGACCAGCGGCGCGGCGACGACTGTTGTTGAGCGACGTCGTGGCTGACCACGTGGGGGGTGTGTTGGCGTCACTGACGGTGATGATGCGTTTTGGGCAGCCCAGAGGGGTTGCCTTTTTTCGTTGGCGACCAGAGCGTGACGACGTCCTGGAAGCGCAACGGCCCTCCCTCAAGTCCTTG
>Ga0255334_1001053_pt1 | contig 14741 bp, 13 predicted proteins | sample EtOH5_35cm_T3_12_FD_202080 | JGI IMG/M metagenome (GOLD analysis project Ga0255334, IMG submission 202080) | Sandy soil microbial communities from University of British Columbia, Vancouver, Canada - EtOH5_35cm_T3_129 | ecosystem: Engineered > Artificial ecosystem > Sand microcosm > Unclassified ...
CGCTCAATCCCAGATCAGGGAGCCGACTGACCGCCATCCTTGCCATCCGCCACACACCAACTCCGCAACGCTGGCAGAACCTCGCGAATCGCGCCTATAGCGAATTTCAGATTCAGGACACTAGAGCAATATCCGTTCAGGCGGGATCGCCTGAACGGATTCTCGCCCTGGAATCAAACACTTCTGGAACGCGAGATCGGTCCGATCGGACCGATCCTGCTCTAGGCTTCCGCCTGGGCGCGCAGCTTGTGCGCGGCGGCCCGCAGCCGCGCGGCCGCCTCCTCCTGGCCTTCGCCATGCAGGCGCAGGGCCGCGGCCTCGATCTCGCCGATCTCGGCGTCGGAGACCGCCACCACCTGGTTCAGCAGGGTGGGGCGCAGGCGCCAGCGCTTTTCCCGATCGGTGGAGGCGACCTGTTCCAAAGTTCCGCAGGCCTGATCGATCGCCTTCAGCAGGCGTTCGATGGTGCGGCGGCCGCAGCCTTGCGCCGCCATCATTTCCCGGACTGTCAGACCGGTCCGGGTGCCGCTCAGCGACATGATAAGATTGAGCGACTGGGAAAGCTTCTCGTGCCGAACCGGCATACTGTCACCTCTCGCGGGAGTCGCGCATTGGAATCACTGGTATTGTGCGCAGTTTGCTCAACGAATGGTTGTAAGATTATTACGTCCGGGGTCGCAACATGTCGGACACAAACTCATATATTGATACACTCGGACATTCTCTTAAGCCGTTGATTGCGCGACTGAACGGTCGGGTTGGATGATCATCCGACCGCTTTTGTCCTAGCCGCCGAAGGCCTGGCAGGATTCGCGTATCACGAGCTTTGTCGGCAGCTTCAACCCGCGGAACCCGGCCGGCGCCTGGCCGCGCATGCGTTCCAGCAGCATGGCCGCGGCATGCCGGCCCATTTCGGCGAGATCCCAGGAGACCGCCGTCACTGGCGGGGCGTGGAATTCGGCCAGATCGGAATCGCTGCCGGCGATCAGCGCGACCTCTTCGCCGATGCGGCAGCCCAGCGTCCGCAGCGCCCGCAGGCTGCCGCCCAGCATGTCCATGGCGGCAACGAAGATCGCGCTCGGCGGCTGCGGCAGCCCCATCAGGGACATGGTCTCGCGGAAGGCATCCTCCTGCGTCAGCACCCGGTCGCGCAGCAGCCGCGGCTCCGGGACCAGCCCCGCGGCGGCAAAGGCCTCGGCAAACCCCTGCACGCGGCTGCGCGAGGGAAAGGCCTTGGTGTCGCCGACCAGCATGGCGATGCGCCGATGGCCAAGGCCGAGCAGGTGCCGCGTCGCCATCGCGGCGCCGGCGCGATGATCGGCGGTGACGCGGTCGGCGGTCTCGATGCGGTCGCGGTCGATCAGCAGCACCGGCATCGGTGCCGCGGCCAGGGCCGCGAGCACGCCCGGATGCGCCTCGTCGCTGATCGTCATCATGACGCCATCGACCTTGCGCCGCGCGAAGGCGCGCAGCAGTTCGATCTCCACCTCCGGCCGGTTGGTGGTGCTGGAGAGCAGCAGCGTATAGCCCTGCTCGCGCAGCAGCTGCTCGGCCTCCTTGATGAACAGGGCGAAGCGGGGGATGTCGAAATCGCGGATGGCGCAGGCGACGAGCCTGGTCTGGCCGCCGCGCATGCTCTGCGCGATGGTGTCGCGCTCATAGCCCATGGCGTCGATCGCGGCCTGGACCTTGCGCCGCACCGGCTCGGTGACGGTGGGATGGCCGTTCAGCACGCGTGAGACGGTGCCGATCGCCACCCCGGCGGCGCGGGCGACATCCCTGATCTTCGCGGCGCCGCCCGCGCCGTCGCGGGTCTCGTTGGTCACCTGGCTCGCACCCTTTGGGTCGCGCGGCTTGACGCCGCTTGGATGAACCGGTTCATATCAGACCGTGTCGCGTCGCAAAAGCCAGGAAGAGCCACCCGTCCGCCGCGCGTCGGCGGGGGTGGCGGTCATCGCCCTGCTCGGGGCCATCGCCTTCGTCAATGCGATGGGGGCGACCATCGTGTTTCCGCTCGGCCCCTTCCTCGCCCGCGACCTTGGCGTGCCGCTGCAGGAGGCGGCGCTGGCCAGCACCCTCTATACCGCCGCGGCCGGCATCGGCGGCCTGGCCGGGGCGCTGTTCCTCGGGCGCTGGAGCCGGCGCGGGGCCTTGATGGCCTCGCTGGGTGGGCTCGGCCTCGGCATGCTGGCGGCGGGGCTGGCGCCGGATTTCCGCTGGCTGCTGCTGGCGCGCTTCCTCTCCGGGCTTTGCGCCGGGCCGCTGATGGCCGCGGTGGTGACGATCGCCGCCGAGGCGGTTTCCGAAGACCGCCGCGGCCGCGTGGTCAGCGCGATCGTCGGTTCCTATGGGCTGGCGCTGGTGCTGGGGCTGCCTTTCGCGCTGCTGCTCTCCGCCTCGGCCGGGGGCTGGCGGATCCCGGTGCTGACGCTGGGCGCGGCCTATCTGCTGCTGCTGCTGCCGGTCTGGCGCATGCTGCCGCCGGCCACGGGCGCCGCGGCGGGGCTGCGGGTGACGCCGGCCAGCCTGCTGCGTCTGCTGCTGCGGGGCGAAAGCCTGACCGGGCTTGCGCTGATCGCCGCCGCCTCCTTCGCCAGCCTGTTGCTGGCGCCCAATCTCAGCGCCTTCGCGCTCGGCAATGCCGGGGTCAGCGAGGCGGGGCTGCGCGGCATCTATCTGCTCGGCGGCGCCGCGGCGCTGGTGACGACGCGGGTGACCGGCTGGGTGATGGACCGGATCGGGACCCTGCAGGCCTCGCTGACCGTGGCGGTGGTGCTCAGCCTGCTGCTGGTTGCGAGCTTCCTGCTGCCGATGCCGGCGGTGGCGGCGGTGCCGCTGCTGGGGCTGGTGCTGGCGGCGCAGCTTGCGCGCAGCACGGTGGCCCAGGCCAGCGCCGTGCGCGTGGCGCAGCCGGCCGAACGCATGACCTACCAATGCCTGGTCGCCGCCGCGACCAGCCTGGGGCAGGCGGGGGGCTCGGCCTGCTCGACCCTGGTGCTGCGGGAAACGCCGGGCGGCGGGCTCTGGGGCATGGGCTGGCTGGCCGGGTTGAGCATCGCGCTGGCCTGGCTGGCGCCGCTGCTGGTGGTCCTGCTCGACCGCCAGCTGCGGGCACGTGAACCGGTTCATTGATTCCCTGCCGCCGCCTTGCCTAAACTATGCCGCCACCCCCCGGAGATCCTGTCGTGAACCAGCCCGTCATCGGCTTCGTCGGTTTCGGCGAGGCCGCACAATCTTTTGCCGGGCATTTCGCCGGCCAGGGCATCCAGGGCCAGCCGGTCTTCTGCCAGGGCAGGACCAACCAGCCGCCCTATTCCGAAGCCTTCCGGGCCATGGCGGCGGCGCGCGGCGCCAGGCTGGTCGACAGCCTGCAAGCCCTGATGGCCGAGGCCGATATCGTGTTTTCCGCCGTGGTGGTTGCGACCGCCGCCGAGGTCGGCCAGGCCATCGCCGCCGCCCTGCGGCCCGGCACGCTGGTGGTGGACATCAACGCCTCGACCCCCCGCGCCAAGCGCCTGGTCGCCGCGGCGGTCACGGCGCGCGGCGGCGACTACGTCGATGCCAATCTGATGGGCGCCATCCCGATCTATGGCCCCGGGGTGCCGCTCTATTCCTCCGGTAAGGGCATGGCGCGGTTTGTCGAAGTCTTCGCGCCGCTCGGCCTGAACATCGAGGATGCCGGCCCCGAGCCCGGCACCGCCGCCGCCGTCAAGATGCTGCGCAGCGTGGTGACCAAGGGGATCGAGGCGCTGGTGGTGGAGGCGATGACTGCGGCCTCGCTCGCCGGTGTGCGGCCGGAAGCGTTGCGCGGCATCTGCGGGCCGATGGATGCGACCAGCTTCTCCAAATTCGTGGACATGTGCCTGCGCAGCGATGTGCTGCATGCCGAACGCCGCGCGGTCGAGATGCAAGGCGTCGCCGAAGGCATCCGCGAACTCGGGCTGGACCCGGTGATGACGATGGCCACGGCGGCACGGCTGCAGGCCTCGGCCGCGCTGGGGCTGCGGGATGATTTTGCCGCGCGCCAGGGTTACGACGCCGATGCGGTGCTGGATGCCTATGCGGCGCGGGCGGCGGACCGAACAAGCTGACGGCCGGTTGAGCGTCCCGGCGCCCGAACCGCGCCCTGCGGTCAGCCGCAGCCCGACCCGACGCCATCGCAGACCGCGAGCGGCAGCGCCGCATCCAGCAGCGGGGCGCAGGCATCGGGGTGGCCGCCGCAGCAATCCTCGACCAGGAAGGCGATCAGCTGGCGGATACCGCCCAACTCGACCCCATAGAAGACCTGGCGGCTTTCCCGCCGGGCGTTGACCAGCCCGGCCCGGGTGAGGATGGCCAGATGCGTGGACATGGTATTGGGCGGAGTGCCCAGCCGGCGCGCAACCTCGCCGGCCGGCAGCCCTTCCGGACCATGCTGGAGCAGCAGACGGAAGACCCGCAGACGGGTTTCCTGGGCCAAGGCAGCGAAAGCCTCGACAGCGATAGATTCATCCATGATTCGAGAATACCCGATGTAATTTCACTTGATAGCCAAACTTGCCCCGGTCGATGCTGGCGCCGCTTCGAGCAGCATGGCGTTGACCGCCCGCAAAAGGCTCGATCCATCTCGGAGGGCACCACCACCATGGCCGAATGCGACAAGCTGGCTGAGCAGGGACGACGCTTCTTCCTGTCGCGAGGCGCCGTGGCGGCGGTCGGCGCCGCCGCCGTTGCCGGCACCATCCCGGCCGGTGCGGCCGAAGCGGCGCCCGCGCCGGCGCGGATCGCCTATCCGGTCGCGCGCCTGGCCAATGTCGCGGACCTCCAGCCCAATGAACCCATGCCCATCTCCTACCCCGATGCCGACAGCCCCGGGGTGGTGATCAGGCTCGGCACCCCGGTCGAGGGCGGGGTCGGCCCGGATGGCGATATCGTGGCCTTCAGCACGCTCTGCCCGCACAAGGGCTTTCCGCTGTTCTTCCGCGCCGACGACCGCAGCCTGACCTGCCCCGGCCATTACAGCCGATTCGATTGCGAGAAGGGCGGCTTGCAGATCTGGGGCCAGGCGACCGCGAATCTCGCGCAGTTCCGCCTCAGCATCGCGGCCAATGGCGACATCACCGCGATCGGCGTCGATGAGCTGATCTACGGCCGCGTCAGCAACGTGCTGGCCTAGGGGGGGACGGATCATGGCCTTCAAACGCAACATCGATCGCTTGCCGATCCCGCCGCGCGATGCCGCGGTGCACAATGTCACCTGCCACTTCTGCATCGTTGGCTGTGGCTACAAGGCCTATTCCTGGCCGGTCGGCGGCCAGGGCGGCACCGCGGCGACGGAAAATGCCTTTGGCGTGAACCTCGCCGAACAGCAGCCGGCCGAGAGCCCGGCCTGGTACGCGCCGTCCATGTACAACATCGTCCGCCAGAACGGGCGGGATGTGCATCTCATCATCAAGCCCGACCATGACTGCGAAGTGAATTCCGGCCTTGGTTCGGTGCGTGGCGCCCGCATGGCGGAAACCTCCTATTCGACCACGACGAACACCCTGGCCGCGCGGCTGACCGATCCGCAGATCTGGCGCTACGGCACGCTCTCGCCGACCTCCTGGGACGACGCCCTGGCGCTGGTGGCCGAGGTGACGCAACGCGTGGTCGCCCAACAGGGCGAGGATGGCCTGATCGTCTCCGCCTTCGACCATGGCGGCGCCGGCGGCGGCTACGAGAACACCTGGGCCACCGGCAAGCTCTACTTCGAGAGCATGAAGGTGAAGAACATCCGCATCCACAACCGCCCCGCCTACAACAGCGAGGTGCATGGCTCGCGCGACATGGGCGTGGGCGAGCTGAACAATTGCTACGAGGATGCGGAACTCGCCGACACGCTGTTTGTCGTCGGCGCCAACAGCCTGGAGACCCAGACCAACTACTTCCTGAACCATTGGGTGCCGAATCTGCGCGGGGCCTCGCTGGACAAGAAGCGCGCGCAATTGCCGGGCGAGCCGCATGCCGCCGCGCGCATCATCGTGGTCGATCCGCGCCGCACCGTGACCATCGCCGCCTCCGAAGCCGAGGCGGGCCCGGAGAACGTCCTGCATCTCGCGATCAATTCCGGCACCGACCTTGTGCTGTTCAACGCCCTGTTCACGGAAGTCGCGGCCAGGGGCTGGGTGGATCGGGCCTTCATCGCCGCCAGCACCAGCGGCTTCGATGCCGCCGTCACCGCCAATGCCACCAGCATCGAGCAGGCGGCCGAGCTGACCGGGCTTGCCGCCGAGGACATCCGCAAGGCGGCCGCCTGGATCGCCGAGCCGAAGCAGGGCGGCGCCCGCCGGCGGACCATGTTCGCCTATGAGAAGGGGCTGATCTGGGGCAACGACAACTACCGCACCAACCAGAGCCTGGTGAACATCGCGCTGGCCACCGGCAATATCGGCCGGCCGGGCGGCGGCTGCGTGCGGCTCGGCGGGCATCAGGAGGGGTATTCGCGCCCTTCGGATGCGCATGTCGGCCGGCCCGCCGCCTATGTCGACCAGCTGCTGATCAACGACAAGGGGGGCGTGCATCACATCTGGGCCTGCGATCATTTCAAGACCACGCTGAACGCCAGCGAGTTCAAGCGCGCCTACAAGCGCCGCACCGATCTGGTGAAGGCGGCGATGGACAGCGTGCCCGCCGGCGATCGCGCCGCACAGGTCGAGGCCATACTGGGTGCCATCCGCCAGGGCGGGCTGTTCAGCGTGGATGTCGATATCGTGCCGTCGCAGATCGGCTCCTGCGCCCATGTCGTGCTGCCGGCGGCGACCTCGGGCGAGATGAACCTGACCTCGATGAACGGCGAGCGGCGCATGCGGCTGGTCGAGCGCTACATGGACCCGCCCGGCCAGGCACTGCCGGATGCGTTGATCGTCGCACGTCTGGCACAGGCCCTGGAAAGCGCCTGGCGCGCCGCCGGCGATGCCGCCACCGCCGACAAATTCAAAGGCTATGACTGGCAGACCGAGGAAGACGCCTTCGAGGACGGCTACCGCAAGCACGAGAAGGGTGGCGAATTCGTCACCTACGCCCGGCTGCGCGCCATGGGCACCAATGGTTTCCAGGAACCCGCGACGGCGCTGGACGGCGAGCGCATCATCGGCACCAAGCGCCTGTTCGCCGACGGAAAGTTCAACAGGCCCGATGGCCGCGCCAGTTTCGCCGCGACGCAATGGCGCGGGCTGCAGGCCGAGGGCAAGCAGGCGGAGAAGGACAAGTTCCCTTTCCTGATCAACAACGGCCGCGCCAATTTGGTCTGGCAGAACGCCTATCTCGACCAGCATTCCGATCTCGTGCGCGACCGTTTCCCGCTGCCTTTCCTCCAGATTCACCCTGACGACATGGCGGAGCTTCATCTGGCCGAGGGCGACCTGGTGGAGGTGTTCAACGACAATGGCGCGACCCAGGCGATGGTCTGGCCGGTGCCCACTGCCCGGCGGCGCCAGACCTTCATGCTTTTCGCCTATCCAAGCGGCGTGCAGGGCAATGTCGTCGGCAAGGGCGTGAACGAGCTCATCATCCCCAACTACAAGCAGAGCTGGGGCAGCATCCGCAAGATCGCCGCCGCCCCCGCTTCCGTGCAGCACCTGACCTTCAAATCGCAGGACTATCGCCTTGCCTGAGGGAGGCGGGCCCAGGGGCCGCCGGCTCCTGGCAAGGGAGCGCGAGGGGACGGCGTCCCCTCGCATCGCCTAAAGCGAATGCCGCGCATAGGCCACCCCGCCATCGGTGAAGCGGCCGAGGCGGAACGCGCACAGGTCCAGCGCCGGCTTCCCCTCCGACATCCACAGCGCCATCTGCCGCCCGACAGAGGGCCCGAGCGCAAAGCCATGCCCTGAAAACCCCGCCGCGATGAACAGGTCCTTCTCCGCCCAGGGCCGATCCAGGATCGGGATGACATCGGGCGTCAGGTCCAGCCGCCCGGCCCAGGCCGTCTCCAGCGCCGGCGCGCCGAGATGCGGGAAAAGCGCGTGGAAGGCCGCGAGGTTGCGTGCGACCTTGCCCCGGTTCACCGGCGGTTCGGCGGGGGCTGCGCTGCCGGCGGCGACAAGCTGGCCGAAGAACTCCCGCCCCAGGGTCAGCCGCAGCAGCCGCCAGTTGCGCCGATAGGCCGGCAGGAAATGGCGCAGGCCGCGGAATGAATTGGGGGTCAGGTCATAATCCACGCCGACGCCGCGATAGCCATTGCCGATCACGAAGCTGCCATCCAGCCGCGGCCGATAGGCGACCTTCGGCCCCCAGAGCGCAAAGCGCGTGAAGGCCGGCGTCGGCACGGTGCGGCCGACCGAGGTGCGGACGATCTGGATCGGGATCGCGAGCCCGAGGCGGCGGCCGAGTGCCGCGGCACCGACGCCATTGGCCAGCAGCACCGCACCGGCATGATGCAGCCCCTGCGCCGTGAGCACGCCCGCGACGCGCCCGGCCTGGAGGCTGACCTCGAGCACCGGGGTCCGGGTGCGGAACACCACCCCGGCGGCGCGGGCCGCGGCGGCGATGGTGGCCGTGGCCAGGGCGGGTTCGGCATAGCCATCGCCTTCGGTCAGCAGCGCCGAGCGCCAGGCGCCGGCCAGCTGCGGCAGCCGTTCGGCCAGTTCGGCGCGGCCGAGGATGCGCGTGCGCAGCCCGAAGCCCGCGGCGTCGCGATGGCCGGTCTCGACCAGGGCTTCGTCGGCGGCGGTTTCGGCGGGGGTCAGGATGCCGGCGGGGTCGAAGCCGGTGCTGGCGATGCCGCCGTCGCGCGTCATTTCGGCCCAGAGCGCATTGGCCTCGGCCGCCAGCGGCAACTCGGCCGGGTGGCGCCCCTGCTGGCGCACGAAACCCCAGGCGCGGGAGGATTGTTCGGCGCCGATGTCGCCGCGTTCGAAGACGGTGACGCGATGGCCGCGACGGGCCAGTTCCAGCGCGGTGGCGCAGCCGGTGATGCCGCCGCCGATGATGGCGACGTCGCTCGCAGTATCCACGGACATGGGCGGTGGGGTCCTCAGGCTGTTCCGGACGCGGCGGGGAGGGGGCGCAGCGCGATCACGCTGCGGATGTGATAGCGCATTTCGGCCGCCGCGATCTCCGCATCGCCGCGCTGGAAGGCGCTGAGGATGCGGAGATGCTCGGCCAGCACCCGGTCCAGCCAATGCGGGCGCCACTGTTCCATCGCGCGCACCAGGCAGACCTTGTCGTGCAGCGTCACGAGCTGGTGGCGCAGCGCCGCATTGCCCGCACCCGCGGCGATGCGCAGATGGAAGGCGCCGTCGAGATCGTTGAAGGCATCGAGATCCTCGCGCGCCAGCGCCGCCTCCTGCGCCGCGATCAGCGCCGCCAGCGCGCCATGCGCCGAGGGATCGCGGCGCACCGCCAGGGCGACGGCCATGCATTCCAGCGCCTCGCGCAATTCGCAGAGCTCGCGCATTTCCTCCTGCGTGATCCGGATGACGCGGTAGAACCGGCCGTGGCGATCGACCAGCCCGTCGCGCAGCAGCCGTTGCAGGGTTTCGCGCACCGGCGTGCGGCTCACGCCGAAACGCTGGGCCAGGGCCTCCTCCTGCAAGGGGGTGCCGGCGGCGAGGCGCAGCGAGGTGATCTCCGCCTTCACCCGGGCATAGAGGTCCTCGCCGAGCCCGCTGGCCGGAAGGGGCGCGGCGGCGGGCGCGCCTGGGCTGTCACCCATCGGCGTCTCCTGGTTCAGTATGCCGAACTTGCGGGCAGGGACGTGGCACGGAAAGGGGCACCTGAAGATATCGCGGCTATATCGGCGACAAATCTGCGCTTGCGCAAGCCTGTCTGTGGCCTTGTATACTGAACGCCAGCCCTTTCACGGAGAGTGACATGACCGAGGCTTCGCATCCGGCCGGGATCTCCCGCCGTGGGGTATTGGGGGCGGGTGCCGGGCTTGGCGCGCTGGCCACCGGCTTCCGGCCCGCGGGCCCGGCGCTGGCCGCCCCGGGCGTGCTGCGCGCGGCGATCACCGGCTACAATGTCGTCAATACGCTGGACCCCGCGGTCGCGGCGCTGATCCCGGAATTCTACGTGATCTGGGGCCTGTACAACGGGCTGCTGAAATTCGACGCGCAGATGCAGCCGGTCCCCGACCTCGCCGAAAGCTTTCGCGTCGCCGATGACGGCGCGCTGGAATTCAAGCTGCGCCCCGGCGTCAAATTCCACGACGGCAGCACGCTGACCTCGGATGACGTGAAGTTCACGCTGGAACGGCTGATGGCCGAGGCGACGCAATCGCCGAACCGCAGCAAGGTCTCCGCGCTGAGCGCGATCGAGGTGCCCGATCCGCTGACCGTGCGCCTGCGCACCGCAGAGCCCTTCGCGCCGCTGCTGACCTTCCTCAGCAATGCCCGCACCGGCACGCAGATCCTGCCGCGCAAGCCGGTGGAGGCCGATGCCGCGGGCTTCGGCCGCAAGCCGATCGGCACCGGCGCCTACAAGCTGACCAGCTGGGAGCCGGGGCAGTCGCTGAAGCTCGCGGCTTTCGGCGATTACTTCATCCCGGGCGGCAGCCGTATCCCCGAAATCGAGATCCCGCTGATCGCCGAGGAAACCAGCGGCGTGACCGCGCTGCTCGGCAGGCAGATCGACCTGACCAGCACCGCGCCCTTCGCCGATATCCCGACGCTGGAACAGCGCCGCGACATCAAGGTGATCAAGCAGCCCGGGCTGAACACGCGCTTCCTGCAGCTGAACAACCGCAAGGCGCCCTTCGACGACGTGCATTTCCGCCGCGCCGTCTCGCTCGCCATCAACCGCGACGTGCTGGTGCGCATCGTGCTGTTCGGCGAGGGCAAGGCGACGCCGGGGCTGATCCCGCCTTCGCTCACCGCCTCCCATGATCCGACGCCGAAGCCGCTTTCGACCTTCAATGCCGAACGCGCGCGGGCGGAACTCGCCAGGTCCAAATACGGCGCCGGCACCACGGGCACCATCCTGACCTGGGGCTCGGGCTGGTGGAAGCGGTTCGGTGAGGTCGCGGTGGCGCAGGTGAATCAGGTGCTCGGCACCAACCTCAATGTCGAGGTGAATGAGGCGAACACCGTCTTCTCCCGCATCCGTGCGGGCGACTACCAGGGCGGCACCTGGGGCTGGCTCGGCATGATCGACGCCGACGAGTATTCCTACGACCTGCTGCATACCCAGGGCTGGCGCAATTTCGCCGGCTACAGCAACGCGGCACTGGACGAACTGCTGATCAAGGCACGGCGCGAACTGGACCCCGCCAAACGCGGCGCCCTCTACAAGCAGAGCGAGAATCTCTGGATCGAGGACATGCCGGTGATTCCGCTGTTCTGCTCCAATGTCCACAATCTGATGGCGAGCAACGTCTCGGGCTTCACCCAGCTGCCCTATTCCAACTTCGGCGACCAGTTCGCGAACATGTCGCTGGGCTGACCGGGGCTTGTCCTCGCTGCTCCTGCTTGGGCTGCTCCGGCGTTCGGGGGTGGCGCTGCTCACGATCCTCGCCGGGGCCATGGTGGTCTTCTTCGCCATGAAGGCGGCGCCGGGCGATCCGGCGCTGGCAGCACTCGGCGAAAACGCCCGGCCGGAGCTGGTTGCGGCCTTCCGCCGGCTGCACAAGCTCGACCTGCCGGCCGGCGCGCAATTCGCGACCTGGATCACCGGCGCGCTGCGTGGCGACTTCGGCCGCTCATTGACCCTGGCGGGCGGGGTGCCGGTCGGGCAGCTGATCGCGACGCGGCTGCCGGTCACGGCCTTCATCGGGCTCTATGCGCTGGCGCTGGCGGTGCTGGTCTCCCTCACCATCGGCACCGTCGCGGCGCTGTCGCGCGGCACGGTGATCGACACGGCGATGACCTCCTTCGCCGTGCTCGGCGTGTCGATGCCGGATTTCTGGCTGGGCTATGTGCTGGTGTTCTTCCTTGCGCTGAATGTGCCGATCTTTCCGTCCTATGGCTTCGTCTCGCCGGCGGACTCCCTGCCCGGCGCCTTGCTCTCGGGCTTCCTGCCGGCGCTGGCGATCGCCGCACCCATGGCGGCGGTGTTTTCGCGGGTGCTGCGCGCGGCGCTGCTCGACGTGATGCACAGGCCCTATGTGCAGGTCCAGCGCTCCCTCGGCTATTCCGCGCCTTTCGTGTTCGTGCACACGATCTTTCGCAATGCGCTGATCCCCTATGTTACCGTCGTCGGGCTGCAGGTGCGCTACCTGCTGGGCGGGGTGGTGGTGATCGAACGCGTCTTCGGCATTCCGGGGATCGGCTCGCTGATGGTCGATGGCGCCTTCGGGCGCGACTACCCGGTGATCCAGGCCTGCGCGCTGACCTTCCTCGTCATCGTGCTGGCGACGAATCTGCTGGTCGATCTGGTCTGCACGCGGCTGGACCCGAAGGCGCGCGGATGATGGGCCGCGCCTTCCGCCAGGGGCTGGGCAGCCGCACCTTCGTGGTCGGGCTGCTGCTGACCGCGCTGACCCTGTTCGGCGTGCTGGCGGGGCCCTTGATCTCGCCCTTCTCGGCGACCGAGATGGATTTCATCGCGGTGCTGACGCCGCCCGACATGACCCATTGGCTCGGCACCGATTCCTTCGGCCGCGACGTGCTGGCGCGGGTGCTGGCCGGCGGGCGGATCTCGCTTTTCGTCAGCCTCTGCGGTGTCGGCATCGGCGCGCTGCTGGGGGTTGCCGCGGGGATGAGCGCCGCCTGGCGCGGCGGGCTCTACGAGGCCGGGCTGATGGCCGCCTGCGACCTGCTCTTCGCCTTCCCGAGCTTCGTGCTGGCGCTGTTCATGATGGTGGTGCTCGGCTTCGGCCTGCAGAACATCGTCATCGCCATCGCTCTGGCCTATCTGCCGATCTTCGCGCGGCTGTCGCGCAACCTGACGCGCACCCTGATGCACGAACCCTTCGTGCAGGCCGCGCGGCTGATGGGGCAAGGCGGCGCGCGCATCCTGACGCGGGAGATCCTGCCCAACATCTTCTCGACCCTGCTGGTGCAGGCCAGCGTCGGCATCGCCTTCGGCATCGTGATGGAGGCGGGGCTCTCCTTCCTCGGCCTCGGCGTGCAGCCGCCGACGCCCTCGCTCGGCGTCATCCTCGCCGATGGCCGCGAGTATTTTACCCGCGGGCCCTGGGTGCTCACGCTGACGGGGCTGGTGGTGTCGGTGGCCCTGCTCGGCTTCAACCTGCTGGGCGATGCGCTGCGCGACCTGACCGATCCGCGGCTGCGCCGGGCGGTCGGCGAATGACCTTCCTGGAAGTGCGCAACCTGCGCGTCACGGCCGGCCGCCTGGCGCTGGTGCGCGGGGTCGATCTGGATCTGGCGGCGGGCGAGACGCTCGGCCTCATCGGCGAATCAGGCTCGGGCAAGACCGTCACCTGCCTCGCCCTGCTGCGGCTGCTGCCGGAGGGGTTGGACCGCGAGACCGATGTGCTGATCTACAAGGATCGCGACCTCGGCAATCTGCCCGATCGCGAGTTCCGCGCCTTGCGCGGGCGCGAACTGGCCATGGTGTTCCAGGACCCGTCCGGCTCCTTCAACCCGGCCAAGCGCATCGGCTGGCATCTGCGCATGGCGATCGCGCGCGCGGGGCAGGCCGGGCGCTGGCGCGAACGCGCCCTGGCGCTGCTGGCCGAGGTCGGCATCCAGCAGCCCGAGGCGGTGTTGCGACGCTATCCGCACCAGCTTTCCGGGGGCATGCTGCAACGCGCGCTGATCGCCATGATCGTCGCGCTGAAGCCGAGCCTGATCGTCGCCGACGAGCCGACCACCAACCTCGACAACATCGTCGAGGAGCAGATCCTCGCCCTGTTCCGCGACCTGCAGCGCCGGCTCGGCGCCGCCTTCGTCTTCATCACCCATGACATCGGCGTCGCCGCGCAGATCGCCGACCGCATCGCGGTGATGTATGCCGGCCAGATCGTCGAAACCGGCCCGGCCGAGGCGGTGCTGACCGCCCCGCGCCACCCCTATACAAGCGGGCTGATCGCGACCGCCACGGCGCTGGCCTCCCGCGCCGCGACCCTGGCCGAGATCCCCGGCCAGCTGCCGGCCCCGGACGCCTTGCCGCCGGGCTGCGCCTTCGCGCCGCGTTGCGCGCAGATGCGGCCGGGTTGCGAACTGCCGCAGCCGCTGCGCCCGATCGCGCCGGGCCGTGGGATCAGGTGCCTGCTCGATGCATGAGCCGGCGCCACCCTTCCTCGCGGTCGAGGATCTGGTCGTCGCCTTTTCCGACCCGCATCGCCCGGGCGGCGTGCTGCGCGCCGTGGACGGTGTCAGCCTGGCCATCGCGCCCGGCGAGATCCTGGGGCTGGTCGGTGAATCGGGCAGCGGCAAGACCACGCTCGGCAAGGCCATGCTGCGGCTCTACGAACCGCGCTCCGGGCGGCTGACCCTGCGCGGCCGGGACATCACCCATCTCGGCGAGGCCGCTCTGCGCCCGCACCGTCGCGCGATGCAGATGGTCTTCCAGGACCCGCTCTCCTCCTTCAACCCGCGCCACAGGATCGGCGAGGCGATCGCGGTGCCGCTGCGGCTGCATCGCCTCTGCGCCCCCGCCGAGACCGGCGCGCGGGTCGCGGCGATCCTGGACGAGGTCGGGCTGCGCGCCGATTTCGCCGCGCGCTACCCGCATGAGATGTCCGGCGGGCAATTGCAGCGTGCCGCGATCGGCCGCGCTTTGGCGCTGTCGCCGGGGCTGATCGTGGCCGATGAGGCGGTGTCCAAGCTCGACGTCTCGGTGCGGGCGCAGATCCTGAACCTGCTGCGCGCGGTGCAGGC
>Ga0255334_1001054_pt1 | contig 14740 bp, 12 predicted proteins | sample EtOH5_35cm_T3_12_FD_202080 | JGI IMG/M metagenome (GOLD analysis project Ga0255334, IMG submission 202080) | Sandy soil microbial communities from University of British Columbia, Vancouver, Canada - EtOH5_35cm_T3_129 | ecosystem: Engineered > Artificial ecosystem > Sand microcosm > Unclassified ...
TTCACCCCCGCGGCCCCGATGCGCGCGCGGGTGCTCTCGATGAGGTCGCCGGCCATGCGGTCGAGCATGCGCTTGAGCGCCTCGTTGAACTTCAGCTTCTCGATGGCCGCCGGGTATTGCTTCTCCGCTTCCCGGTAGAAGCGGTCGAAGATGGAGACGCGCTCACGGATCTCTCCCAGCTTCAGCAACTTGGCTTCGTAGCCATCGTCGAGGTCGGCGGTGTTGTAAGCGATCTCGTCGGTGAGGTCGATGAGCTGGGCCTCGAGCGGCGGGCGCTGCTCGAGCATGTACTCGGCGAGCTGCGGGTAGTCCGCCGCTTTGTACTGGCGCGAGTGCTTGATGATTCCCTCGCGCACCTCGAAGGTCAGGTTCAAGCCGCGGAAGGCGGCGTAGCGCACCTCGAAGTCCTCCACGATGCGCAGGGCGTGCAGGTTGTGGTCGAAAGCATCGCCGTGGGCGCGCATGCAGGCGTCCAGCGTCTTTTCCCCGGAGTGGCCGAAGGGGGGATGGCCGACGTCGTGCACCAGGGCCAGGGCCTCCACCAGCTCCGGGTTCAGGCCGAGCGCGCCGGCCAGGGTGCGGGAGATCTGCGAGACCTCGATGGTGTGGGTGAGGCGGTTGCGGAAGTGGTCGGAGAAGCGCCGGGTGAAGACCTGGGTCTTGTTCTCCAAGCGGCGGAAGGCGCGGGAGTGGACCACGCGGTCGCGGTCGCGCTGAAAGTCGTCGCGGTAGGGATGCGCGGGCTCAGGATGGCGGCGCCCGCGCGACCGCTCCACGCGCACCGCGTAGGGAGCAAGCATGCCGGGAGTTTACACCGGAGCGGAAGGGCAAAGGGAAAAGGGCAAAGCGAAAAAAAACGGGGAAACCGCGCCTTACTTCAGCGCGCGCAACTGGGCGAGCACGTCCGTCGACTTGGGAATGTCGGGCACGGATTCGCTGGCGCGCCGCCAGCGTTCGATGCCCTCGCGGTCGATGATGATGGTGGCCCGGATAGCGATGTCGCCGCCGGCATGGCCCTGGGTGTGCACCAGCCCGTAGGCGCGGACGGCGGAAAGATCGGGGTCGCTCAGGATCGGGAACCTGCGTCCGACCTGCTTGTCGAAGACGAGCCGGGCGTGCTCCTGGTCGTCCACGCTAACGGCCACAAGGCGGGCGCTGGCCCGGTCAAAGTCGGCTTTGTGCTCCGCGAACTCGCGGAGTTGACTCATGCAGAACGGTCACCAGTAGCCGCGATAGAAGATGAGCACCACGGGAGCGCCGCGCAGGGAGGCGAGCGCAAAGGGCTTGCCGTCCTGGTCGGGCAGCGTGAAGTCGGGAGCCGGGTTGCCGGCGTTGGACGGAATCTGGGGTTTGGGATACTGATAGAGCATCCGGTAAGCGGCCGCGCCCAGGGCGAACACTGCCACTGCCGTGAGGATGAAGAGCCAGCGCTTCACTTTCTGCCGTCGCCCTGGCGGGCCAGCCGGACCTTGGCGGACTCCAGTTTCCTCTGCACCTTGGCCACGTCGGCGGACTCGACCTCGGCAGGAACCGCGCGGCTCCACTCTTCCAGCGCGCGCTCCCAGTGCGCCGCCGCCAGCTTCAGGCGCCCAGTCTTCTGGTAAAGGTCGCCCAAGTGGTCCTGGATGGTGGGGTCGTTGGGGATGCGCTCGGTGGCCTTGCGCAGGCTCTCCTCGGCCAGGTCGTAGTTGCCCATCTTGAAATAGGCCCAGCCCAGAGAATCCAGGTAGGCGCCGTTCTGCGGCTCCAGTTCGACCGCCCGCTTCACGTGTCCCAGGGCTTCTTCCAGACGCAGGCCGCGGTCGGCCAGCATGTAACCCAGGTAGTTGAGGACGGTGGCGTTGTTGGGATCGTCGGCCAGGATCTTCTTGAACATCTCCTCCGCTGCGTCGTATTTCTTCTGGCGCTCGTACATGGAGCCCAGCATGAAGTTGACGTACTCCTTCTCTTCGTCGCGGGTGGAGAGCTTGCCGGCCTCGGCGATAGCCGCTTCGGCTTCGGGCCAGCGCTTGAGGCGGCTGTTCATCTGGGCCAGGGTGACGTAGACGTCGCGGTCCTCGGGGCCGCCCTTGAGCATGGCCTTCACCTGGGCGAGAGCGGCATCGGGCTCGGCGCCGTCCGCCAACTGGCCGGCCAGGATGAACTGCAAAGTGCGGTCCTGGGGCAGCTTGGCGACGGCTTCTTTGGCCACGGCGGTGGCCTGCGGCCACTGCTTGGCGTCGCGGTAGGTCTCGATCATCTGCTGGTAGCCGCGGGAGGCGTTCTCATCGCCCAGCTCCAGCATCTTCTGGAAGGCCTCGATGGAAAGCTGGGTCTTGTGCATGGTGCGGTACACGGCCCCCAGCCGCTCCAGAAAGACGGAGCGGTTGTTGCGCTCGCTGGGGGAGTAGCTGCCGTCGGCCTTGGTGGTCTTCTCCAGCAGCTTCTGCAGGACGGGAACGACTTCGTCGTACTTGCCCTGGGCCTCATAGACCAGGGCGATGTTGTAGGCGACCTCGAGCGAGTCCGGGACCAGCCCGGCGGCCTTCTTGAGGTTCGAGATGGCGGGCTCGAACTTTCCCATGCGGCGGTAGATCTCGGCCATGCGCAGGTAGGACTGGGGGTCCTGCGGGTCGGCCTCGGCGATGATCTTGTATTGCTCCAGCGCGGCCTCGGGATGGTTGTCGAAGACCAGGTTCTGCGCCAGGCCACGCAGCGCGTCCAGGTTCTCCCGGTCCAGCTCGACCGCTTTCTGGTAGGCGGCGACCGCCTGCTTGTAGTTTTTCTGCTGCTCCTGGGTGTAGCCCAGGGCGGAGTAGATCTTGGCGGAGCGCGCTTCCTCGGGCACGGCCTCCAGCACCGCGATGGCGCGCTTGGAGTCTCCTTCGTCGTTGTAGAGATAGGCCAGACTGGTGACCGCTTCCTCGGCGTCGGGCTGCACCTCCACCGCCTTCTGGAAGGCGGCCTCGGCCTTGAGCAGGTCGTTGTTGAGCCGGTAGAGGCGGCCGAGCAGCAGGTGGTTCTCCACGTTCTTGGGTTCGAGCCGCGCCAGAGCCTCGAACTGCTCGATGGTGAGCTTGAGCACCGACTGCGACTGCCCGGCCTGCAGATCGCCCAGGGAGCGCAGGTAAACGCGTCCCAGCAGGCGGTGGGCTTCCAGGTTGTTGGGATCGCGCTTGAGGATCTCCTGGGCTTCCAGCACCGCGTCGCGGATGCGGCCGGTCTTGGCGTAGAGCTCGGCCAGCTCGGAGTTCAGGTACTCGGAGGTGGGATCGGCGGCCAGGGCCGCGCGGTATTCGTCAATGGCCTTGCTCACGAACTCGGAGCGGCCGTACACGGTGGCCAGCTCCTCGTACACATGGGCGAGGGAGTAGTGGTAGTACGCCGCGGCGCGGTCGGGTTCGACGGCGGGCTTGCTCGCGGCGGCCGGCGGCGCGCTCTGCGCGGCAGCCGGCGGTGCGGCCGGCTTCTCCGCCGGGGGCGCAGAGGCCTGGGGCGGAGGAGGAGGAGACGCGGCGGCGCGCCGGGTCTCGGTGCACGCGGTCAGCAGCAGGGCAAACGACAGAGAAAACAGCAGGACTGTGGATTTCTTCATGGGGCCGGCGCGGTTTCCTTGTGCTGCTATTCTAGAACACGCGGACGAGACTCGCCACTCGGTGCGGTGGTAGTCTCTGCGGGGATGTCGTCCAAGCTCATCGTCGGCTGGACCTTTGCCGCCCTGGCAGGGTTCGTCTTGGCAGTGAACCTGCGGCGCGTCTATCGCAGTTACACACGCGGCTACGGCCCCTCCAGCTTCCCCCTGGTCGCGGGTATCCTGGGCGCGGTGGCCCTGACGCTGCTCTCGAGCTCCGGGGTGTACTGGTGGGTGGTCCTGGTGGTAGCGGACCTGGCCTCGGTATTCCTGTTCGCCTCCCTCATGAAGTGGGCGGTCCCCGACTGGCGGGAGCGCCGGCTGCGCGCCATGAACCGGCCGTGGGTCTATCGCTCCCGGGAGGAGCTGGTGGCCGCGGGATTCAAGTACGTGAAGGATGGACGCTGTCCCATGGCGCAGTGCGGCGCAGCACTCACCTACTGGACGACGCCTGAGAACAGCGTGGTGAGCGTGGACAAGGACACCTGGAAGCTGCACCGCGACACCTGCAAAGTCCCGCGCAAGATCCAGATGCCCGCCCAGCGCGGCTAGTGGCGGAAGTGCCGCACCCCGGTGAGCACCATGGCCAGGCCCAGGCGGTCGGCGGCGGCGATGACCTCCGCATCCTTCACCGAGCCGCCGGGCTGGATGATGGCGGTGGCGCCGGCTTTGGCGATCTCCTCGACCCCGTCGGGGAAGGGAAAGAAAGCGTCGGAGGCCGCGACCGTCCCTTTGAGCGGCAGGATGGCCTTCATGGCGCCGAGCTTGCAGGAATCCACGCGGCTCATCTGCCCGGCGCCCACGCCCACCGTCTGTCCGTCGCGCGAATAGACGATGGCGTTCGACTTGACGTGCTTGCAGACTTTCCAGGCGAAGAGCAGGGCGCGCATCTCTTCTTCCGTCGGCGGGCGCTGGCTGACCACCCTCAGGTCGGAGTCGGCGAGCGGGCGGACGTCCTCATCCTGCAGCAGCGCGCCGCCGGAGACGTGCTTGAGCGTCCAGTGGGGCGGGGCGGGAGTGATCTCCATCAGGCGCAGGTTCTTCTTGGCGGCGAAGCGGGTGCGGGCCTCGGGCTCGAAGCCGGGGGCGGCGATGGCCTCGACGAAGAGCTTGGCCATCTCCTCGGCGGCGGCGGCGTCCACGGCACGGTTCACGCCGATGACCCCGCCGAAGGCGGAGACCGGGTCGCAGGCCAGCGCCTTCTGGTAGGCCTCGACCAGCGTCTTCCCCGTGGCCGTGCCGCAGGGGTTGGTGTGCTTGATGATGACGCAAACCGGCTCGGCGAACTCCTGCGCCAGATCCCAGGCGGCCTGCAGGTCCACGATGTTGTTGTAGGAGAGCTCCTTGCCCTGGAGCTGGCGGCCGTTGGCCACGCCCGCGCCGGAGCCGTCGGCGTACAGGGCCGCCTTCTGGTGGGGGTTCTCGCCGTAGCGCAGGTCGAGGACCTTGTGCAGCGAGAGGCGCAAGGTCTGCGGGAAGCCCGCGGGCGACGCCAGCTCGAAGCCTGAGGCGTTGCTGCTGACCCGCTCCAGGGTGGAGGCGATGGCGGAGTCGTACGCGGCGGTGGTGGCAAAGGCCTTCTGCGCCAGGCGCCAGCGGGTGGCGAGGGAAAGCTCGCCGCCGGATTGCTGCATCTCCTCGGCGATGGCGGAGTAGTCGGCGGGCGAGGTGACGATGGCCACGTCCTGAAAATTCTTGGCGGCGGAGCGGATCATCGAGGGCCCGCCGATGTCGATGTTCTCGACCACCTCCTCGAAGCGCACGCCGGGCTTGGCCGCGGTCTTCTCGAAGGCGTAGAGGTTCACCACCACCATGTCGATGGGGGCGATGCCGTGCTCGGCCACCGCGGCGCGGTGCGCCGGGTTCCCGCGCACGTGCAGGATGCCGCCGTGGACCTTGGGATGCAGCGTCTTGACGCGGCCGTCGAGCATCTCGGGGAAGCCGGTGAGCTGGCTCACGTCCTTCACCGCCACGCCGGAGTCGCGCAGCAGCTTGGCGGTGCCGCCGGTGGAGATGAGCTCCACGCCCAGGGCGGCGAGGCGGCGGGCGAACTCTGCCAGGCCGGTCTTATCGGTGACGCTCAGGATGGCGCGCTGGATCTTAGGCACGTCTCTTCCTCAGGTAAGTTGTCGGGTGATGCAGTAAGGATATCAAGGAAGGGAATCGCGGTCGCGCTCAAACCTTGGCCTTGGCTTTGAGCCGCACCTGGCCGTTTTCCATCTCCACCGAGTACTCCACGGCGTGGCAGCCGTAGTCTTTGCGGATCTGCTCGGTCTTCTTCTTGACGAAGGCCTTGAAGGAATCGAAGTTAGCGGAGCCGGCGCCGGCGTCGCCGGCCTTCTGGCGCGCCTCGGTCATGGCGTTGAACAGTTGCTGGACCTTGTCGTGGTCGGCGTCGGCGTCGGAGCAGTGAGTGGAGAAGGGCTTGTCCCCCGCCGCGGCTTTCGCCGGACCCTGCTCCAGGGCCTCGGCGGCGGCCTGGGCCTCGTTGATGCGCAGCCCCTGGATGCCGAGGACGGCGTCCTGCGGCCGGCGGTAGCCTTCCTCCTTGATCTTCATCTTCTGGCGCCACAGGTCGCTGAACAGGGCGTAGCGCTGCACGATGGAGTTGTATTTGAAGCGCTGCGCGAAGTTCATCTTGTGCGCGTCCGAGTACTTCTTGATGATGTTCTGGACGCGCCACTCGGTGTCCGCGGGAGGCTTCTTGGAGCCGCCGCCGAAGTACACGTCATACTCGATCTTCAGGCGGCGCACCGTCTCTTCGAGGAGGCTGATTTCCTCGTCTACGGTCACAGATTCACCTCGCGGCGCCCGGCGGCGGCCACTCGGAACGGGCAGGAACAGCGCGGCCGGAAAGGGCTGCCGGGAACGCCGGAATATACCACATATATCACAAACGAGAGGGGTTCGGCAGGAGAGGCGCGGGGGCTATTTCGCGGAACTGGCGGCCATTTTCTTGACCATGGCCAGCACCAGCTTGCGGTCGCTGTCGTTGAGGCTGGCGGAGTAGCGCCGCACCTGGCTGAGGAAGCGTACCTGGTCCTCGCTCAGTTGCGGGATGTTGCGGGCGTGGCCGTTGTCGCGCGACTGGTCGGCGAAGAACTGCGCCAGCGGCAGCTCCATGGCGCCGGCGATCTTGGCCAGGGTGTCGAGGGAGGGAATGGTGTGGCCGTTCTCCACTCGCGAGAGGTAGCAGCGCAGCAGGCCGGTACGCTTCTCGATGTCGCCTTGCGACATGCCCCTTTGCAGGCGGAAGCTTCGGATGGTCTCGCCAATATTCATTTCAGTGATGCCGTGCACCCGGGAAGGTGGCTGCATAGTAATCAGAGTCGCATCGTCTGGCAAGTGGATTTTTTTCTGGCTTGGCGAGAACTATTTTCCCCTGCCGGGCGCGCCGCCATCGAGCTTTAGTTCCATGTAGATGGCTCCCGCAATGGGATTTTCCCGGTAGGGCGGCACTTCCCGGAAGCCCAGGGCGCGGTAGAGGGCGATGGCGGAGTCCATCTTGCCCACGATGGTGTCCAGGCGCATGCGCGCGTAGCCGATGGCGCGCGCTTCCTGAATCACTCGCTCGGCCAGCGCGCGGCCCAAAGCTTTTCCCCGGAACTCCGGACGCACGTACAGCCGCTTCATCTCGCAGATGCCGTCGCTCAATTTGTGCAGCGCCACGCAGCCGGCGATTTTTCCCTCGTGCTCGGCCAGCAGCAAGCGGCCGTCGGGTGGAGCGTAGTCTCCGGGCAGCCCGGCCACTTCTTTGTCGAAGCTCTGGAAGCACAGGCTGAAGCCCAGGGATTCGCCGTACTCCAGGAAGAGCTGGCGGGCCTGCTCGACGTGCTCCGGCGACTGGACCTGAAGAATCATGTCGTTCTATCCTATTGATTCCATTGCGCTTATTATCCTGGGCCATCCCTGCGGTTAGGCGCCGAGCCGAGGTGGGGGTGAGACGCCCCCGAAACAGCCGCCGGGACGGCGGCGCTACGTTTCGGGTCAGGGCTCATATGCGATTCCTAGTTTATTCTAAAGGACGTGCCGCGCCCGCCTGCTCCCACCCGCTCTCCCACGGCAGCTCTTCTGCTGGGCCTGATCATCACCCTGGGCGCGGTGGTGGCCTACTCCGGATACATCGTGCGGCAGATCTCGGGGCTGCGCAAGCTGCAGACCGACATGGTGGACCGCAACCGCAAGGACTCGCTGCAACTGCTGCGCATCCAGAACGACTTGAACTCGCTGGGGCTGGCCATGCGGGACATGCTGGCGGGCGACGAGCCCTATCCGCTGACCGCATGGTCAGCGCAGTTCCAGCGCACGCGGGTGGACCTGGAGGACGCGCTGCGCCTGGAAGAGGGTCTGGCCCCGGCCGACCGCACCCCGGAGCAGCGCCAATACCTGCGCGGCTCGGTGACGCAGTTCTGGGACGCCGCCGATCGCACCTTCGCGCTGGCGGGCGAGGGCAGGGAAGCAGAGGCGCGGGAGCAGATTCGCATCACGCTGCAGGCGCGGCAGGCGGCGCTGAGCACGGCGGTCTCGCGCCTGCTGGTGCAGAACAACGAGAGCGAGCAACAGGCGGCGGAGCGCGTGGCCGAGATCTACGACGCAGTGCAGCGGCAGGTGTACGTCTTCCTCCTGGCCACGCTGACCACCATCCTGCTGACCAGCCTGTACCTGATCCGCGCCAACCGCGCCATCTTTGCCCGGCTGGACGCGCTCTCCCGGCAGCGCAGCGAACTGGCGCAGACCCTGATTGCGACCCAGGAGTCCACGCTGCGGCACATCTCGCGCGAGCTGCACGACGAGTTCGGCCAGGTGCTGACCGCCACCGGCGCCATGCTAACCCGCGCCGGCAACCATGCCCCCGAGGGCAGCCCGCTTCGCGCCGAGCTGCGCGAGGTCTGCGAGATCGTGCAGGGCTCGCTGGACAAAGTTCGCACCCTCTCCCAGGCGCTGCATCCCGTCATGCTGGATGAAATGGGCCTGGAGAGCACCCTCGACTGGTATCTTCCCACGGTGGAACGGCAGACCGGGTTGGCGCTCGCTTACGAGAAGTCGGGGAAGCCCTTCCCGGTGGAGGGAGAGAGCGGAGTGCACATCTACCGAGTCGTGCAGGAGGCGGTGAACAACGTGGCGCGCCACTCGGGTGCGAAACAGGCCTGGGTGCGCCTGCGCTTTCAGCCGGGATCTTTGGAACTCGAAGTGGAAGACCACGGCGCAGGGATGGGAACTCAAACCGGGAAGCCGGGGATCGGGCTGGTGGCCATGCGCGAGCGCGCCGAGCTGCTGGGCGGGCGCCTGGAGCTGCTGAAGCCGGCGGCCGGCGGCACGCTGGTGCGGCTGCGCGTGCCCAGGGAGAAGGGGGAATCTCATGCCGGATAAGATCTCCGTCCTGCTGGTGGACGACCACGCCCTGGTGCGGCGCGGCCTGCGGCTGATCCTGGAAGACGCTCCCGACGTTGCCGTGGTGGGCGAGGCGGGCGACGGCGCCGCGGCGGTCCAGTTGGCGCACGACCTCGAACCCGCGGTCATCGTGATGGATTGCGCCATGCCCGGCATGAACGGCCTGGCGGCGACGCGCAAGATCCTGCAGCAGTCGGCGCAGGCGCGCATCCTGATGTTGAGCATGCACTCGGAAGACACGCTGGTGCGGCAGGCTCTGGAAGCCGGCGCGCGCGGCTACGTCCTGAAGAACGCCGTGGACCTCGACCTGGTGGCCGCGGTGCGGCGAGTGGCGGCGGGCGAGACCGTGCTCGATCCCCAGGTCGCCCGAGCCGCGGTGCTGAAGGGCGAGCGCAACCTCGGACTCACGGCGCGGGAGATGGAGATTCTGCAGCTCATCGTGGACGGCAAGTCGGCCAAGCAGGTCGCCACGCAGCTGGGGCTGAGCGCCAACACCGTGGCCGTGCACCGCGCCAACATCATGAACGCGCTCGGCATCCACAAGACCGCCGAGCTGGTGGTGTACGCCATCCGCAAAGGGCTGGTGAACCTGCCGTGAACCGGCGCAGCTTTCTCTCAAGCCTGGCGGCGCTGGCGGCAGCTTCGCAGATCCCGCTGGAAGAATTACTGGCCGCGCCCGCCCCGCAGGCGCCGGGCCTCGGGTTCCAACTGATCGATGTGACGGCCCAGGCGGGCATCCAGTTCCGCCACAACAGCGGCGCCTATGGCGGGAAGCTGCTGCCCGAGACTCTGGGCTCGGGCTGCGCCTTTCTCGACTACGACGGAGACGGCTGGCAGGACGTCCTGCTGCTGAACGGCATGGACTGGCCCGGGCACAAGCGCCAACGCTCGACGCTCAAGCTCTATCGCAACAACCGCAACGGCACGTTCACCGACGTCACGCGCAGCGCCGGCCTGGACATCGAGATGTACGGTATGGGCGTCGCCGTCGGCGACTACAACAACGACGGCTTTCCTGACCTGCTCATCACCTGCCTGGGGCAGAACCGATTGTTCAAGAACACGGGCAAGGGAACATTCGTGGACGCGACGCGCGCCGCCGGCCTCGAGGGCCGCGCCGGTTTCAGCACCTCAGCCCTGTGGCTGGACTACGACCGCGACGGCCTGCTCGACCTGTTCGTCTGCAACTATGTGAAGTGGTCGCCGGAGCACGACGTCTTTTGCAGCCTGGACGGCAAGCACAAGTCCTACTGCACGCCCGAGGCCTACCGCGGCGAGACCTGCTGGCTCTTCCGCAATCGCGGCAACGGCACCTTCGAGGATGTCACCGCCAAGAGCGGCATCTTCGACACCAGCTCCAAGTCGCTGGGGGTGGCCATGCTTCCCGGAGCCGAGGGCTGGCCCGACCTGCTGGTGGCCAACGATACCCAGCCCAACAAGCTCTATCGCAACCAGCGCAACGGGACCTTCAAGGACGTGGCCGTGGAGGAGGGAGTCGCCTTCAGCGCCGAAGGCAAAGCGCGCGCCGGCATGGGAGTGGATGCCGCCGACTTCGACAACTCGGGCGTCCCCGGCCTGGCCATCACCAACTTCGACAACGAGATGGTCGGGCTCTACCGCTTCTTTCGCAACGGCGCCTACGAGGATGTGGCCATGCCCGCGGGCGTGGGTGCGGCGTCGAAGAGCACGCTGGGATTCGGCTGCATGTTCTTCGACGCCGATCTCGACGGCTGGCTGGACCTGGCGGTGGCCAACGGGCACATTGATGAGACGGTGCGGCGCATCCGCGGCAACGTGGGCTACGCCCAGCCGCCCCAGCTCTTCCTCAACAGCAGCGGGAAATTTCGCGACGCGGCCGCCGAGGCCGGCGGCGGCTTCGCCCAGCCCAAAGTCGGCCGCGGCCTGGCCTGTGGCGACTTCGACCGCGACGGCGATGTGGACCTGCTGCTCACCACCAACAGCGGCCCCGCCTTCCTCTACCGCAATGACCAGAGGGCCGGGAACCGCAGCATCCGCTTCCGGTTGCTGGGCACCAAGTCGAACCGCGACGCCATCGGCGCCGTAGTGCGCATCTTCAACGGGAGCGCCGGCCAGTCCCGCCTGGTGAAGGGCGGGTCCAGCTATCTCTCGCAGTCGGAGCTCCCCGTGACCTTCGGGCTGGGCAAGCGCGACCGCGTGGAGCGCGTGACGATCCAGTGGCCGAGCGGGCGGACGGAGGAGTTCAAGAACCTGGCCGCAGGACGCGCCTATGAGTGCGTCGAGGGCAAGGGAATCACTCCGCTCTCCGGCTTCTAGTAGTTTCGCAGTATTGTTCTCCGACTCCTTCCCCGGTAGATTCGCCGATCTTCTGCACATCACAAGGGAGTGTGACATGCGCCGTTGGTTCGTTCTCGCGCTGATGCTCGTGGTTTGCTTGCCTGGCCGGGCCCAACAAGCGGCTACGGGCAGCCTGAGCGGCCAGGTCACCGACCCGCAAGGCGCGCTGGTGGCCCAGGCTCAGGTGACCGCCACCCACAAGGCCACTAACGTCTCGCGCACGGTGCGCAGCGATTCGGCGGGGCACTTTGAGGTTCAGGGGTTGCAGCCGGGCGAGTACGTGGTCACGGTTGCCGCGGCGGGATTCGCTTCGGACATCCGCGCTGTGCGGCTCCTGGTCGGGCAGAGGGTCAGTCTGGATGTCCGCTTGGACATCCAGGCGCGTGACACCTTTGTGAGCGTCAACGACACCGACAACTATCCGCTGGTGGAGACCACCACCTCGGTGGTGGACGGCGTGGTGGAATCACGGCGCATGGAGAACCTGCCGCTCAACGGGCGCAACTTCCTGGAGCTGGCTCTGCTGATTCCGGGCAACAGTCCGGCGCCCAACTTCGACCCCACCAAGACCAACACCATGGTGATCTCCTCCGCCGGCCAACTGGGGCGTGGCGGCAACGTGACCATCGACGGCGCCGATGACAATGACGACGTGGTGGGCGGGCCGTTGCAGAACCTGCCGCTCGACGCGGTGCAGGAGTTCCAGATCGCCACCAACCGCTTCTCGGCGGAGCTGGGACGCTCGGGCTCCTCGGTCATCAACATCGTCACCCGCGGCGGCACCAACACCCTGCACGGCAGCTTCGCGTTCTTCGAGCGCGACTCCGCCTTGGGTGGCCTGAATGCCAGCTTCGACCGCCAGCAGTACGCGGCCAGCCTGGGCGGCCCGCTGAAGCGCGACCGCGCCTGGTTCTTCACCGCGCTCGAATACCGCAACCAGGACGGAGTCGCGCAGGTAGGGCGGCGGGATACGGTAGCGCAGACCATCGTGCGCGAGTTCGCCACCGCGCCGCTGAATGACCTGCTGTTCACCGTGCGCGGCGACGTGGCGCTCACCGACAAGGACCGGCTCAGCCTGCGCTACACGCTGCAACGCTGGGACGACGTCGCTGCCAGCACGCTCGACCGGCCCGTCGGGTCGGCTTCGCAGCGGCAGGCTTCCGAGAACCGCTTCCAGGCGTTCGTGGCCAACTGGACGCACGTGTTCTCGCCCTGGCTGCTCAACCAGCTGAGCTTCAGTGAGAACAACTTCTTCAACGGCATCGAACCGATCGCGCCCGGACCGCAGTTCACCTTCCCCAGTATCCAGGATGGGGCGAGCTTCCGCGTGCCGCAGCAGACGCGGCAGAACCGGGCGCAGGTCTCCGACACGCTCTCCTGGACGCGGGGGCGCCACAGCATCCACCTGGGCGGCGACTTCCAGCGCGTGGACGCGGACTTCGACCTGCGCGTCTTCCAGCAGGGCCGCATCGAGTTCGTGGAGGACTTTCCCAGCTTCGACCGCAACAACGACGGCGTGATCAATGACGAAGACCTGCTGTTCGCCGTCACCCTGCGCAGCGCGTTCCCCGACCGGCCGCTGGTCCTGCCCGACGCCGACAACAACTACATCGCGCTCTTCTTTCAGGACGACATCCGGGTGAGCCGGCAGTTCACCCTGAACCTCGGCCTGCGCTGGGAGCTGGATACCGGCGTGAAGAACGTCAGCCGGGTGGACGAGTTGAACCCGCTGATCCTGCCCTTCCTGCACGGGACTCGCACCCGCGACAAGAACAACTTTGCCCCGCGCATGGGCTTCAACTGGAGCAGCCGCGGCGGGAAGTTCAGCGTGCACGGCGGCTACGGCATCTACTACGACCGCATCACGCTGGAGGTCCAGTCGCTGGAGCGGGGTCTGGACGGGCGCGCGCTGCCCATCGAGGTGCGCGCCGGCAACGTGTTCTTCACCGACTTCGTCACCGGGCTGTTCCTGCCCGGCGCGCCCACGACTTCCAATCCCTTCACCGGCTTCATCCTGCCGGGGGCGGGCGCGGGCGGCATCAACATCATCGAAAACCGCATGCAGAATCCCAGCGTGCAGCAGTTCAACCTGGGGTTGCAGTGGGAGTTCGCGCACGACTTCGCTGTGCGCGCCGACGGGATCCATAACCTGGGCACGCACTTCATCATCGGACGGACCATCGGCAGCGTCTTCAATCCCGTGGTGGGCGGGCCGGACGTGGTCAAGAACCTGGAATCGAGCGTCAACACCAAGTACGACGCTTTGCTGGTGAGCGTAAAGAAGCGCTTCAGCCGCCGCTACCAGTTTGACGCCTCCTACACGCTGTCGAAAGCGTTCAACTACGCCAACGACGACCAGATCCCCTTCAGCAACGGGCCCATCGATCCTAACAACCTGCGGCTGGAGTACGGTCCCACGCCCAACGACCAGCGCCACCGCTTCGTGTTCTCGGGGCTGGCCGAGTTGCCGCACGGCTTCAAGCTTTCCACCATCTGGACCATGGCCTCGGGCGTGCCCATGGATATCCTCATGCCCGACGGCAGCATGCGCGTGCCGCTCTTGCAGCGCAACTCCGGCGGCCGCCGCTTCCATACCGGCGCGGAGTTGAATGCTTTTATCCAGCAGGTGAACGCCGCCGGAGGCATCGGCGGCGATCCGCTGCCGCTGGTCGCGGACGACACGCGCTTCAACGACAGCTTCCACAGCTTCGATCTGCGGCTCTCCAAGGTCTTCAAGATCAGGGAGCGGGCGCAGATCGAGGGCATGGCCGAGGCCTTCAACCTGTTCAACGTCAACAACGTCCTGGGGGTCTCCAACAAGAGCTACTCCGGCTTCCAGAACGTGCTGGCGCGCGACAGCAACAATCCCCTGGACCCGGGCTTCCTGCGCTCTTCGAGCTTCGGCCGGTCGGTCACGACGGCGGGGGGCGCCCTCGGCTCCGGCGGCCCGCGCGCATTCCAGCTCGCGGTGAGGGTTTCGTTCTAGGAGACAAGGATGCGGCGGGCGGGTACGCGCGGGAGTGCGCCGATTACCCCATCAGCATCCCACCGTTCACGTTGAGCACATGCCCGGTGATGTAGGCGGCCTCTTCGGACGCTAGGAAGCAAACGGCGTGGGCGACGTCTGAGTCCAAGCCGGCGCGGCCCAGCGGGACGTTCTTCAGCATGGCCTCTTTCACCTCGGCGGAGAGGCCCTCGGTCATGGCGGTCTCGATGTAGCCGGGGGCGACGGCGTTGACAGTGATGTTGCGCGAGCCCACCTCGCGCGCTACCGCCATGGTCAGCCCGATGAGGCCGGCCTTGGACGCGGCGTAGTTGGCCTGGCCTCCCTGGCCCATCTGTCCGACCACACTGGTGATGTTGAGGATGCGTCCCCAACGCTGCTTGAGCATGGAGCTCATCACCTCGCGGGTGCAGAGGAAG
>Ga0255334_1001056_pt1 | contig 14694 bp, 9 predicted proteins | sample EtOH5_35cm_T3_12_FD_202080 | JGI IMG/M metagenome (GOLD analysis project Ga0255334, IMG submission 202080) | Sandy soil microbial communities from University of British Columbia, Vancouver, Canada - EtOH5_35cm_T3_129 | ecosystem: Engineered > Artificial ecosystem > Sand microcosm > Unclassified ...
CAGCAACGCCGGGGTGATGTAGTAGCCAATGGCGAGGATGAACACCAACAGGCAACCGGCGCCGACACCGGCATAGGTCTGCGGGAAGTACACCCGCCAGAAGCTGGCGAACGGGTGGCAGCCGAGGGAAATCGCGGCGCGCATGTAGGTCGGCGAGATGCCTTTCATGACGCTGTAGATCGGCAGAATCATGAACGGCAGCAGGATGTGCACCATCGAGATGTAGACGCCGGTGCGGTTGAACACCAGTTCCAGCGGTTTATCGATGATGCCCATGGCCATCAGGCCACTGTTGATCAGACCGCCGGATTGCAGCAACACGATCCACGCGGCGACCCGGACCAGGATCGACGTCCAGAACGGCAGCAGCACCAGAATCATCAACAGATTGCTTTGGCGCGAGGGCAAGTTCGCCAGCAGGTAGGCCAACGGATAGGCCAGCACCAGGCAAATGGCGGTGATGATCAGGCCCATCCAGAAGGTACGGGCGAAGATGTCGAGGTAGATCGCCTGATCGGGCGTGGCCGGGGCGATTTCGCCGAGGTCGTCGATACGATGATCGACCGCCGCCAGCAAGTAGTAAGGCGTGATGTTGCTGACGTTGCGGCGCACCACTTGCCAATAGGCCGGATCACCCCAGCGTTCATCGAGCCCTTCCAGCGCTTCTTTATAAGAGGCCGGTTCGGTAGCGAACGGCAAGGCGCGGGCGGTTTTTGTCAGCAGGCTGCGGTAGCCGGCCAACTCCATGTTCAAGCGTTTGGACAGGTCGCCCAAGGTCTGATTCTTGCGCGCTTCAGCGAGGTCTTCGCTGGCCGCTTTGTACACCGGCTCAGCAGGCAGGCCGCGGCCGTCCCAGCTGGCGATGGCTGCCACGGTGCGCGGCATGCCGCCGACCACTTCCGGGTTACCAACGCTTTTGTAGAGCAGCGCCACGATGGGCACCAGGAACACCAGCAACAGAAACAGCACCAGTGGCGCGATCAAGGCCTGGGCCTTCCAGCGGTTGATCCGCTCGGCGTGCTTGAGCCGCTGCTTCAAGGTGGGGTCAGTGCCCGCGTTCAGGGGAATGGCGGTGGCCATGGCGTACTCCGGAAATCTTTGATCGTTACAGAGGAGGGAATGCCACCTCGATCGTTTAGGTAGGAACGGGCTTGCTCACGAAAGCGGAGTGTCAGTCAGCAAAGATGCTGAATGTGCTGACGTCTTCGCGAGCAAGCCCGCTCCCACAGGTGGGTAAACCCACCATTACAGGGTGATGCTTACTTCGCAGCCCAGGAATTGAAGCGCTGTTCCAGTTGCTCGCCGTTGTCAGCCCAGAAGCTGACGTCGATCTGCACCTGGTTGGCGATGTTTTCCGGGGTGGTCGGCATGTCTTTCAGGACATCCTTGGCCAGCAACGGTACGGCCTGGGTGTTGGCCGGGCCGTAGGCGATGTTTTCTGAATAGGTCTTCTGCTGCTGCGGTGCCACTGAAAACGCGATGAATTTCTTCGCCGCTTCAGCACGCGCCTTGTCGAGACCTTTTGGGATCGCCCAAGCGTCGAAGTCGTAGATACCGCCGTTCCACACGACTTTCAGGTTGCTTTCTTTCTGCACGGCAGCGATCCGGCCGTTGTAGGCCGAGCTCATGACCACGTCACCGGAAGCGAGGTACTGCGGCGGTTGCGCGCCGGCTTCCCACCACTGGATGCTTGGCTTCAGCTCATCGAGCTTCTTGAATGCGCGGTCCTGACCGTCCTTGCCGGCCAGCACTTTGTAGACGTCTTTCGGCGCAACACCGTCGGCCATCAGTGCGAATTCCAGGGTGTACTTCGCGCCTTTACGCAGGCCGCGCTTGCCCGGGAATTTCTTGGTGTCCCAGAAATCCACCCAGCTGGTCGGTGCGCTTTTCAGCTTGTCGGCGTTGTAGGCCAATACGGTCGACCACACGAAGAAACCCACGCCGCAAGGCTGAATAGCGCCTTTGACGTAGTCTTCGGTCTTGCCGAACAGCGCCGGGTCGAGTTGCTCGAACATGTCTTCGTCGCAACCACGGGACAATTCTGGCGATTCAACTTCCACCAGGTCCCAGGACACGCTCTTGGTGTCGACCATGGCTTTGACCTTGGCCATTTCACCGTTGTATTCGCCGGCGACGATCTTGCCGTTACCCGCCGCTTCCCACGGTGCGTAGAAGGCTTTGACCTGCGCAGCCTTGTTCGCACCGCCAAAGGACACCACGGTCAGGTCCGGGCCCGCCGCCATCGCGTGTGCCGCACCGATCATGCCCATGACCAGGGCGGTGAATTTCAGGGATCTCAACATTTATTGTTCTCTCCACGTGCAGGGTTGGTTGAAGCAGGGGGCGATCAGTTCGCCTCTAGAAGTGGGTCGAGCGCGCGAACGTGTTCGACCTGCCAGCCAAGCGGTACCACGTCGCCGACAGCGAGCGCAGGATCGAGCTCGGCAATCGGTTGTTTCACGAAGAAGTCGGTCTTGCCGCAGACTTCCAGGCGAACCCGGACGTGGTCGCCCAGATAGATGAATTCCGCCACCCTCCCTGAGAAGCGGTTGACGCAGGACTCGCTCGAACCGTTGAGGCTCACGCGCTCCGGACGAATCGACAGCGTGACCGGCTCGCCGGTCTTGCCGACGTTGACCGCCAGGGCTTCAACCTTTTCACCGCGACCGAGTTCGACGATGCAACGGTCGCCGGTGTGGCTGTGCAAACGGCCGTTGAGACGGTTGTTCTCGCCGATGAAGTTGGCGACGAAGGTGTTCTTCGGTTCTTCGTAGAGGCTGCGCGGCGGCGCGATCTGCTGGATTTCGCCTTGATGGAACACGGCCACGCGGTCGGACATGGTCAAGGCTTCGCCCTGATCGTGGGTCACGTAGACCACGGTCACGCCGAGGCGCTGGTGCAGGTGTTTGATTTCCATCTGCATGTGTTCACGCAGTTGTTTGTCGAGTGCACCCAGAGGCTCGTCCATCAATACCAGTTGCGGTTCGAACACCAGCGCGCGGGCCAAAGCCACACGCTGTTGCTGACCGCCGGACAGTTGCGCCGGATAGCGCTGGGCGAAAGTGTCGAGCTGAACCATGCTCAGGACACGTTTGACCCGGTCACTGACATCGCTCTTGTTCAAGCCGCGCACGGTCAGCGGAAACGCGAGGTTCTCGGCGACGGTCATGTGCGGGAACAGTGCGTAGTTCTGGAACACCATGCCGATGTCACGCTTGTGCGGCGGCACGTTATTGATGGCACGCCCGGCCAGGAGGATTTCGCCGGCGGTTGGCGTTTCAAAACCGGCGAGCATCATCAGGCTGGTGGTCTTGCCCGAGCCGGACGGCCCGAGCAAGGTGAGGAATTCGCCTTTGCGAATGTCCAGGTTGAGGTCTTTGACGATCAGGTTCTCGCCGTCGTAGCTCTTCTGCACTCCACGAAAGCTGACCAGAATGTCGCTGGCCCCTGCGTTTGAATCAACCTGGCTCATACCCACACCTTTGTTATTGATGACTGCTGTGGGACTAAGCCTAGTGGACGCTGCTGACCACGCAAATCGGGGCGCAGGAGAGAATCGCCTCAGCCGGATGGAAGGTTGGGGGTAGGGATTGCCCTACAAGGATGGCGGGATTGGATAGGGTCAGCGGCAGGTTTCAAGCGGCAAACCACAAGAACGGGCAAAAGCGGGTTTTAAGGATGTCGCAAATGGACATGGCGTTGCGCGTTTCTGTAGGAGCCGGCTTGCTGGCGACGGCGTCATTGAGATCGCCATCGCCAGCAAGCCGGCTTCTACAGGGGGGATTCGGTGTTTTCAGAGGAGTTTATGTTCCATCGCGTACTTCACCAGTTCAGCCAGCGAAGTGATGTTGAGTTTCTGCATCAGCCGCGCCTTGTGGGTGCTGATGGTCTTGCTGCTCAGGGCCAGTTGCTGGGCGATGTCATTGACGTTGGCGCCCTGGGCCAGGCGTTCAAACACCGAGAACTCACGTTCTGACAACAGTGAATGCAGCGGCCGCGAATCGGTCAGGCCAACTTCGAAGACCATGCGGTCGGCCAGCTCCGGGTCAATGTAACGCCCGCCCGCCGCGACTTTGCGGATCGCTGTCAACAGCAGCGCCGGGTCGCTGTCCTTGGTCGCGTAGCCTGCGGCACCGACCTTCAAGGCCCGTGCAGCCATTTGCGCTTCGTCATGCATCGACAACACCAGGATGGCGGGCGGATTGTTCAACGCGCGGATCCGCGGAATCGCTTCCAGGCCATTGACGCCGGGCATGGAGATATCCAGCAACACCACTTCGCAGGGAACATGACGCAAGGTCTCGAGTAACTGCTCGCCATTGCTCGCCTCGCCCACCACCAGCAAGTCCTTGGCCAGGCCGATCAGTTGCTTGATACCTTCGCGAACGATGGTGTGGTCTTCGGCTACCAGTACACGGATCACGTTCTTCTCCAGATTCAAGATCATTCGCGGGCAAGCCCGCTCCCACAATGGATCGGGGTTGTTTGTGCGAATTAGTGTGGGAGCGGGCTTGCTCGCGAAAGCGTCAGTAAAACCAACACAAATTCTTCAGGCCTCATCCAACGGCACACGCACACTCAGGGTCGTGCCCTCCCCCGGCTCACTTTCAAGCGACAACTGTCCTCCCATGATCAACACCCGCTCGCGCATGCCGACAACCCCAAAGGATGTCGGCCTTCCGGTAGCGGGGACAAATCCTACGCCATCATCGCTGACCGTCAGACACAACTCGTCACCTTCAAGCGCCAACGTCAGTTCCACAGTATGCGCCTGAGCATGCCGCATGACATTGGTCAGCGCCTCCTGAAGGATCCGGAACAGGCCAATCGCCTTGGCATCACTGAGCACCGGCAAATTATCCGGCACTTGCACGAGGCACGGAATCTGCGTGCGCGCCTCGAAGCGCCGGGCCTGCCATTCGATGGCCGAGGCGATGCCGGCATCCAGAATCGGTGGGCGTAGCGCCGTGGCAACATCTCGCACCAGTTGGAACAACTGAGCGATCAAGCGCTTCATGCTGTTCAATCGTTCATTCAGACCAGGGTCGAGCTGGGCGTAGGCCAATTCGCACATCGACGTCTCCAGCTTCAACACAGTCAACATCTGACCCAGCTCGTCGTGAACTTCCCGGGCGATGCGGGCCTTTTCCTCTTCCCGCACGCTCTCAAGGTGCGCCGACAACTCACGCAGTTGCTCGCGGGAGCTGGCCAGTTCCAGTTCGATACGCTTGCTCTCGCTGATGTCCCAGACGATGCCATCCCAGACATAGGCGCCGTCTTCGAGGCGTCGAGTGATGGCTTTGATCTCGGCCCAGCGCTGCTCGCCCTGACGCGTGAGAATCCGCCCCTGCCACGACCAGTCGCTGTCGGTGTCCAGCGCGTGGTCCTGCGTCCGGTGGTAGCTGGCCTTGTCGTCCGGATGCACCAGGCTGCGCAGGCCTTTGTCGCGATGGGCCAGGGTCGCCGGCGAATAACCCACCAGGCTCTCGCTGCCTTCGCTAATGTAGGCAAAGTCGATTTGCCCCGTCACCGGCGCCCGTTCCAGGCGAAAGACCAATCCCGGCACGTTGGCGGCGATCCCTTGCAGTCGCGCCTCGCTTTCCTGCAACGCGGCCAGGGCGCGACGGCGCTCGGTGACGTCATTGAGGTAGACCACCAGGTATTCGCCGTCGCGGAAACGCAGGAAGCTCAATGAAACATCCGTCGGCAAAAGACTGCCATCGGCCCGCAGACAGTTGGTTTCGAAACTTTGCGGGCCTTCTTCGCTGGCGCGGGCGCGTTTCCACAGGTTCAGCCAGCGGTCCATGTGCAGACCGGGCTCGAAGTCAATCAGCGGCCGGTCGATGATGCCGCCCGCCGGATAGCCGAGCATGGTTTCGGCGGCCCGGTTGGCGTAGCGCACATGGCTGTCCCAGTTGACCCAGAGAATGCCGACGGTGCTCTGGTCGATGGAAAACTGCGTGAGGCGCAATGCTTCTTCACTGGCGGCTCGCAAGGCAATGTCTTCCCGCGCGGCTAACAGACGATGCTCCAGGCTGTGTTGCTGCCGACGCTGCCAGAACACGATCGCCATGCAGCTCAGCATCAGCACCGCCAACAGCAGGCTGAGGTTCTGCCAGAAACCCGGGGACTCCGTCAGTCGCGGGTACTTGGGTTGCAGCCATTGATTGTGCAGTTGCTCCAGATCCTTGGCCGGGATCGCTCGCAGCGCACTTTCGACAATGCCGGCGAGTTCCGGCCAGTCCCGCCGCGTGGCCACGCGCAGCAACTGCGGCAGACCGATGTCGCCGACGACCACCAGCCCGGCAAACTCCGGTTCGACAGACAGACGCCCCAACTGTGCTTCGTCGACCACGGCGTAGCTGGCCTGCTGACTCAGCAACAGTTGCAAGGCCTGGCGCTCCATCGGTACGCCCTGGAGGTTCAGGTGCGAATAATTACTGCGCAGGTAATCGGCGGTGGCGCTGGGCATGCGCACGGCAACGCGGGTCTGGCTGTCGAGTTTTTCCAGCTCCACCCCGCCGGCAGCCTTCTGGTCGCTGACCACCAGCTGCGGCACCCGCATGTACGGGTCGGAAAACTGCCACAGGCGCAGGCCACCGGGGGTTTGCACCAGCCCTGGCGCGATGTCGATTTCACCTTCGCGGGCGGCGGCCTCCAGCTGCGCGAGGTCGGGAAAATTGCGCCAGCTGAGCTCGACCTTCAGCGACCTGGCCAGCCACTTCATCAACTCGACATTGACCCCGGACAGCCGCTGCAAGCGGCGATCGTATTGCGCATAGGGCACTTGCAACACCAGCCCGACGCGCAATTCATCATGCTGCGCCAGCCATTGCTGCTGGCGTGCGGACAATTGTGCGACGTGCGCGGGTGGCGCAGGCGCCGCCCAGCCCATCAAGGGAAACCACAAACAGCCGATAACCCACAGGCAGCGAAAACGCTTCATCGAAGTCTCACACACTGACAAATACTGACCAACCCATTAGGCTGCCGGAATAACTTCTGGCCTGGAATATCCGATGCCCCCTGTCTACCGCCTGGCACTGCCAGCATTGTGCCTGTCGCTGATCCTGCCTTGCGCCTTTTCCGTCCAGGCCGCTGATCCCGCACCCGCTGCCGCGGAAAAACCCGCAGACGAAAAACCGGTCGAACGTCAGCCGCTGCTTGAGCGTAGCCAGGAAGAAGCGACAGCACTTGAGCGAAAAATCCCTGCTCAGGAACAGCAACAATTGCAAGCGGGCAGCGATACCTTTCTGGCCTTGTGGAAACCGGCCAATACGGCGGACCCCAAAGGCGCGGTGATTATCGTCCCAGGCGCCGGTGAAACCGTTGACTGGCCGCAAGCAATCGGCCCCCTGCGACGCAAACTGCCGGACGCCGAGTGGAGCAGCCTGAGTATCACCTTGCCCGACCTGCAAAGCGATGCCATCGCGCCACGTACCGTCGAAGTCGCGCCAACGCCCAAGGCCCCTGACGTCGGCAGCAAGGACTCGACCACCGCTGCCCCCATCGAGCAGGCGGCTGGCGGTGAAGCGGAAGTCGTCGACAAGGCCATCGCCGAAACCAGTGACGAGCAGGCCAAAGCCGATGCCGAGCGAATCTTCGCACGCATCGATGCGGCCATCGCCTACGCCGAACAGCAGAGCGCTCGCCGCATTGTGGTGCTCGGTCATGGCACCGGCGCGTACTGGGCCGCCCGTTACCTGAGTGAGAAGCAGCCTTCGCAAGTCGAGAAATTCGCAATGGTCGCCGCCCAGACGCCCGTTGCGGCGAAACCGGAACTGGCTGAATTGACACCGACCCTTAAATTGCCGACGGCCGACATCTTCTACATGGACAAGCCGCTGGACCGCAACGCGGCATTGGAACGCTTGCAGGCCAGCAAGCGTTTGAAGGCTTCGGCGTTCAGTCAGGTATCGCTCAAGGCATTGCCGGGGGATAGCAAGGCCGAGCAAGAGCAGTTGGTGCGCCGGGTGCGGGGTTGGTTGAACCCGCAGCCTGCGGACTGATAGACCGAGTTGCTCGCGAAGGGGGCATCACCGGCAACACAAACCTTCCCGGCTAGCGAAAATCCCGCCGCTGACGAATCAACGTATAGGCGCTATGCAATTCGCGCGTCTTTTCCGTCGCTTCACGCACCTGCAACGCCGTCGCCCCGCTGCCGGCAATCTTGTCCGGATGATGGCGACTCAGCAGGCGTCGATAAGCGCGCTTGATCTGCGCCGGCTCAGTGGTGGCGGACACGCCCAGCAGCATCATCGCTTCCTGATAAGTGACCGCACTGCTGACGACCGATGGCCTGGACGGCTCGTAGTCCGCCGCCAGCCCCTGAACCTGATACGACGTCCAGCCGAGCCATTTGCCCCATTGGACAATCAGCTCGCGCTCGGCATGACCGGCGCGGCCATCGGCCCAGACCATTCGCCAGCAGGCGCGCAACACGCCCTCCGCCGCATGGGGTTGAGCACTCAAGCGTCGCAGATAGCCACGCAACCGGTCATGTCCCGACTTGCCGCGATTGAACGCCGCGATCGCCCGGCGCTTTGCCGACTCGCTCATTTCCAGCGCCTGCATTTCCTGACGCGCCTGTTGGATGTGGCCATCCACCACCCGCCCGTCACACTTGGCCAGCCGCCCCAGCAACACGAACAGCAGTTCATCGTTGCGCAGCACCGGACGACCTCCGAGCGCTTCACGCAAATGCCCCCAGCTCTGCAGTTTCAAGTGCCGATCCAGCGCCTGCCCCAACAACGCGCCGAGCATGGCTCCCGGAATGCTGGCGATGGCATAGCCCGCTCCGGCTCCAATCAGAGTCCCTGGCCACAGCATGTCAGCGACTCGCTTCTATCAGCGTTTCGACTTCAGCCAGACGCTCGTGAGTGCCGACATCCACCCAACGACCGTTCAAGCGCTCACCCGTCACCTGCCCGTCAGCCATGGCTTTGCGCAACAGCGGTGCAAGCTTGAAAGCAGCGGCCGAACAGCCGTCGAACAACTGTGGATGCAACACCGCGATGCCGCTGTAGGTCAAGGTCGGCGCATCAGGCTGGCCATCGTGCACTTGCCCGTCGACCAACGTGAAATCGCCCGCCGGATGGTGGTTCGGGTTATCCGCCAGCACCAGATGAGCAAGACCGTTGATGGGCTGATGCAACACGCTGAAGTCGTAGTCGGTCCAGATGTCGCCGTTGACCACCACAAACGCCTCATCGCCCAACAACGGCAACGCACGGAAAATCCCGCCACCGGTTTCCAGTGGCTCACCTTCCGGCGAGTACTGAATGCTCACGCCATAACGCGAACCATCACCCAGATAGTCTTCGATCTGCTGACCCAGCCACGCATGGTTGATCACGATCTCGGTAAACCCAGCGGCGGCCAGCGCACGCAAGTGGTACTCGATCAATGGCACGCCGCCGGCACGAACCAGCGGTTTGGGCGTCGTCAGGGTCAGCGGGCGCATGCGTTCGCCCTTGCCCGCTGCCAGAATCATTGCCTTCATGCAGTCGCTCCAGCACGCAGACTGAGGAGCAACACATCCAGCTCGGCCAGTTCAGGGCGGCGGGCGATCACGGCATCTATATAAGCAAAGAAACGCGGCACGTCGGCCAGATAACGCGGCTTGCCGTCGCGATGGCAAATGCGCGCGAAGATACCGATGACTTTCAGGTGGCGCTGTACGCCCATCAGGTCGCTGGCGCGCAGGAAGTCTTCGAAGTCCGGCTGAACCGGAATGTCCAGGGCGCCCGCTTGCTGCCAGTAATCTTCCAGCCAGCCGCGCACACGCTCCTCGGGCCAGCTCAGGAAAGCGTCCTTGAACAGGCAAGTCACGTCGTAGGTCACCGGGCCGTAGACCGCGTCCTGGAAATCCAACACGCCGGGATTCGGCTCGCTGAGCATCAGGTTGCGCGGCATGTAGTCGCGATGTACCAGCACTTTGGGCTGCGCCAGCGCGCTGTCGATCAACAGCTCCGTCACGTTCTGCCAGAGCATTTGTTGCGCAGCGTCGAACTCGATGCCCAACTCACGTTTCACGTACCACTCAGGGAACAATTCCAGCTCGCGACGCAACAGTGCCACGTCATAACTCGGCAGCGGCGCAACCATCGGCAGCTGCTGAAAAGCGAGCAGTGCCTGTAGGGCATCCTTGAACAAATCGTCGGCATTTTCGCTGTCGATGACGTCCAGATACGTCTTGTTGCCCAGGTCATTGAGCAAAAGAAAACCGCGTTCGAGGTCCTCCGCATAAATTTTCGGAACATTTATTCCGGATTTCGCCAGCAAAAAAGCGATGTCCACGAAGGGTTTGCAGTTTTCCTGGGGCGGTGGTGCATCCATTACGACGAAACTTCTGCCTGCGCCTTCCCAGCGGAAATAGCGCCGAAAACTCGCATCACTACTGGCCGCGGTCAACGTGGCCGGGGGTACGGCGCCCCAACCTTGTTCTGCAAAGAGGGTCGCCAACTGCTCATCGAGCCAAACTTTCAGGTGTTGCAAACGTACATCTTGGTCAGGCATTGCAAGGGTCTCCGACGGCGCTAGCCGTCAAGCGGGTCATGCTTTATTATCCAGCATCTTTTTCAGACCATCGAGAGGCGTGCGGCCCACACCGCGGGCAGATGGCACGCAGGAAGCCCGGACTAATAAGATGGCATTGAAATCCCCCGCGTTTCGTAAAAAATTTCCGTTGTTGGTTACCGGCAGTCTGCTGGCCCTGCAACCTCTAGCCACTTCGTTCGTGGTCGCCGCGGAACAGTATGACTGCTCAGTCTCTGCTTCGGGTGCCTGGGACTGTGCACCAAAGACGCCGGCGGCTGCATTGCCACCGCGTCCCGTCCATGACGGCAGCGCTGTTTCCGCGACCGGTGAAGCCCCGGCCGAGAGCGCCAGCGGTGAAGACACTGGCGCCAAGACTACGCTGGTCACCGAGTCCAAAGGCCGCGGTCTCAAGTCACGTAGCGAAGACTACAGTCACCTCGACTGGGTTCCGCGCGAGAAGCTCACTGCAGCGCAATTGGCCGAAACCGGTCCTTATTGCTCTGGTTCCTATATCGAACCGATTCGTCCTGGCATGAATGACAAGACGAATAAAAGTGACGCTCCGACCTTTGTCGGCGCCAAGGCCTCCCGCTATAAGCAGGATGAGCAGATCGCGACCCTGGCGGGCGACGTGGTCTTGCGTCAGGGCAGCATGCAGGCTGAAGCCGACGAAGCGAACCTCTATCAGGCCGAGAGCCGTGGCGAGCTGGACGGCAACGTGCGCATTCGCGACAACGGCGCGCTGATTGTCGGCGACCACGCCGAAGTGCAGCTGGACACCGGGGAAGCCAAGGTCGACAACGCCGAATACGTGATGCACAAATCCCGTATCCGCGGTAACGCGCTGTACGCCAAGCGTGCCGAGAACGCGATCATCCGCCTCAAGGATGGTACGTACACCACGTGCGAACCGAACAGCAATGCCTGGCAGCTCAAGGGCAACAACATCACCTTGAACCCGGCCACCGGTTTCGGTACTGCGACCAACGTGACGCTGCGGGTCAAGGACATTCCTGTCCTGTACACGCCGTATATCTATTTCCCGATCGACGACCGTCGTCAGTCCGGTTTCCTGCCGCCGACCATTGGCACCGGCAGCGATACCGGCTTCCTGCTGGTCACTCCGTACTACTTCAACCTGGCGCCGAACTACGACGCCACGTTGTACCCGCGCTACATGAGCAAGCGCGGCCTGTTGATGGAAGGCGAATTCCGTTACCTGACCAAGTCCAGCGAAGGTCAGTTCGGCGCCGCGTACCTCAACGATGACAACACCGATCGTAGCCAGCAGACCGACTACGAAAAAACCCGCTACATGTACAACTGGCAGCACAAGGGTGGTCTTGACTCTCGCGTCTTCACTCAAGTCGATTACACCAAGATCAGCGATCCGTATTACTTCCAGGATCTGCAGACCGATCAGATTGGCGTGAAAAGCGACGATTACGTCAATCAGCAGGGCTCCGTCACCTACCGTGGCGAAAGTTACACCGCTCGTTTGAACGCCCAGGCCTATCAGCTCGCAACCGTTTCAAACATCACGCCGTATGATCGCCTGCCGCAACTCACCTTTAACGGTCAGTTGCCTGTGCATCCGAATGGCTTGAATTTCGACTACGAAACAGAAGTCGTTCGGTTTGAGCGGGACCTGGAAACAGGTCAGTTTTCCGATGAAAACGGCGTCCTGTCGCCTCGCCTGGACACCAACGTGGCAGGCCTGGCTCGTGCCAACGGTAATCGTCTGAACCTTAAGCCAGGCGTGAGCCTGCCTTTGGATTGGACGTATGGTTTCGTGAAGCCGTCGCTCAAGTATCAATACACTCAGTACGACCTTGATCTTGATAGCACCGGCAAGAATGATCTCCTGACGAATCGCAATAGAGCGTCGGCCCTCGGCGAGTCGTTCAGCAGTTCGCAAAACCGTGGCGTCCCGATCGCAAGTATCGACAGCGGCCTGTATTTCGACCGCAACACCACCTGGTTCGGCAAGAACTATCGCCAGACCCTGGAACCACGCCTGTTCTACCTGTATGTGCCTGAAGAAGACCAGAAAGACATCCCGGTCTTCGACACTGGCGAATACACCTTCAACTATGCGTCTCTGTTCCGTGACAACCGCTTCTCGGGCTCCGACCGTGTCGGCGACGAGAACAAACTGTCGCTGGGCGTGACCAACCGCTGGATCGAAGAAGACGGCTTCGAACGTCAACGCATCAGCGTCGGCCAGGCCTTGTACTTCAAGGATCGCGAAGTCCAGTTGCCGGGTATCGATGCGAAAACCCGCGAAGATGCCCAGGCCAACGTTTCTCCGTACGCGCTGGAATACGAATACCGCTGGAACCGCGATTGGCGCACGACCGCCGATTACAACTGGGACCCGGACAGCCACAGCCCTCGCTCGGGCAGCGCGATGTTCCACTACCAGCCTGAAGACAACCCGAACAAGGTCATCAACGCCGGCTATCGCTATCGTAATGACCAGGTTCGTTACGACCAGAACACCGGTCAATGGTCGGTGGGCGGCGGTGACTACGGCACTCCGGGCACCCCGGGTTACGTGAAGGATTACTACAAGATCCAGCAGCACGACTTCTCGGTGATCTGGCCGATCGTGCCGCAATGGAACGCCATCAGCCGCTGGCAATATGACTACAACCGCAACCGTACCCTGGAAGCCTTCGGTGGTTTCGAGTACGACAACTGCTGCTGGAAACTGCGCCTGATCAACCGTTACTGGGTGTCGTATGACGAGTTCAGTCAGAACGCCCCTGAAAACGAGAAAGGCGACCATGGCATCTTCCTACAGATCGTTCTGAAAGGTCTCGGCGGCCTCACCGGCGCCAAAGTAGAGAGCTTCCTCGACAAAGGCATCCAAGGTTATCGTGAACGTGAAGACCAAGCTTTCTGATTGTCTGCGCCCGCTAGTGCTGGGCGCGCTGTTCCTGGGTACTGCGGCGAATGCCGCGGTACAGTCCATCGACAGAGTGGTGGCCATTGTCGATAACGATGTGGTCATGCAGAGCCAACTGGACCAGCGTGTTCACGAAGTTCAGCAAACCATCGCCAAACGCGGCGCTTCCGCGCCGCCGGCCAGCGTGCTGGACCAGCAGGTGCTGGAGCGCCTGATCATCGAGAACCTGCAACTGCAGATCGGCGAACGCTCCGGCATCCGCATTACCGATGAAGAGCTGAACCAGGCGGTCGGCACTATTGCCCAGCGCAATAACATGTCGATTGAACAATTCCGCGCCGCACTGACTCGCGACGGTCTGTCTTACGACGACGCCCGTGAACAGATTCGACGCGAAATGGTCATCAGCCGTGTGCGTCAACGCCGTGTGGCCGAACGCATCCAGGTGTCCGAACAGGAAGTGAAGAACTTCCTCGCCTCCGACCTTGGCAAAATGCAGTTGTCCGAAGAATTCCGTCTGGCCAACATCCTGATTCCTACGCCGGAAAGCGCTAACTCCGACGCGATTCAGAATGCAGCCAAACAGGCAGACGCGGTTTACCAGCAGCTCAAGCAAGGCGCTGACTTCGGTCAGTTGGCAATCGCCAAATCCGCCAGCGAAACCGCACTGGAAGGCGGCGACATGGGCTGGCGTAAAGCCGCTCAATTGCCACCTCCGTTCGATCGCATGCTGAGCACCATGGCGGTTGGCGACGTTACCCAGCCAATGCGCACGCCGGGGGGCTTCATCATCCTGAAGATCCTCGACAAGCGTGGCGGCGAGACCCAGACGCGTGATGAAGTGCACGTGCGTCATATCCTGGTCAAACCTAGCCCGATCCGCGACGAAGCTAAAACCAAGGCTTTGGCTGAATCGCTCTATAGCCGCATCGAATCGGGCGAAGATTTCGGCGAACTGGCGAAAAGTTTCTCGGAAGATCCGGGTTCCGCCCTCAACGGTGGCGACCTGAACTGGATCGACCCGAATGCATTGGTGCCTGAATTCCGCGAAGTGATGGCCAAGACCCCACAAGGTCAGCTGTCCAAGCCATTCCAGACTCAATATGGCTGGCACGTTCTGGAAGTCCTTGGCCGTCGCGCCACTGACAGCACCACCCAGGCCCGTGAGCAGCAAGCCATGACCGTACTGCGTAACCGCAAATACGACGAAGAGCTGCAAACCTGGCTGCGTCAGATCCGTGACG
>Ga0255334_1001058_pt1 | contig 14675 bp, 9 predicted proteins | sample EtOH5_35cm_T3_12_FD_202080 | JGI IMG/M metagenome (GOLD analysis project Ga0255334, IMG submission 202080) | Sandy soil microbial communities from University of British Columbia, Vancouver, Canada - EtOH5_35cm_T3_129 | ecosystem: Engineered > Artificial ecosystem > Sand microcosm > Unclassified ...
CTTCGGCGAACAGGTTGATGCGCTCCTGATCGATGGTGAGCCATTCGGAACGTCCGAGTTCCTTGCCGACATAATCTTTGAGCTCTGCAACTGGAACATAGGGCATTGAGACTCTCCTTGGGTTCATCGGTTTTATAGTTTTGAGGTGGGGGGATTTGACCTCCCGGATTACCACTTTAGATCAACATGGCAAATGGCTCCGGTCAACTGACCATGATTTTGGCGAATGCCGGTCTATAGCGTTGGCGTGCTTATAATGCTCGGCCCGTTTGTGCGGGATGATATTGGCGGGAGATGACGGATGTTGTTACGTGGCCTGACCTGGCTGGTGCTGTTCCAATTGCTGGGCACAGCCATCAACCACTTGTTTTTACCGATACTGCCGGGGCCGATTGTCGGCCTGCTGTTGCTGTTGGTATTCCTGATCAGCCGTGGCCAGGTTGGCGAACCGCTGAACCTCGCGGCCAGCAGTCTGCTGCGTTACCTGCCGTTGTTGCTGGTGCCGCCCGCCGTGGGTGTGATGGTTTACGCTAAAGACATTGCCGCGGATTTCTGGGCCATCGTCGGTGCGCTGGTGTTGTCTCTGTTGCTGTCCATGGCCTTCGCTGGCGTGCTGATGCAGCGCATGGTCAAGCGTCACGCTCATCGTGAGGATGGCCAATGATCTTCGACTGGCACGGCGCCTGGGCGTCGGTGATTCATCATCCGTTGTTCGGCATCGGTATTACGCTGGGGGCTTATCAGCTGGTGCTGGCGGCGTTCGAGAAAACCCGCTGGATCTTTCTGCAACCGGTGCTGGTCTCGATGCTGCTGGTGATCGGTGTATTGGTGGGTTGCGGCCTGACCTATGCCGAGTACCGCAAGAGCACCGAGATCCTCAGCATCCTGCTCGGGCCTGCGACCGTGGCGCTGGCTGTACCGCTGTACCTCAATCTGCGACGCATTCGGCAGTTGTTCTGGCCGATATTTACTACGCTGGTGATAGGTGGCGTCGTCGCCACCGGCATGGGTGTATTACTGGGCTGGTCGTTTGGTGCCGAACACATGATCCTGATGACCATGGCGCCGAAGTCGGTGACGTCGCCGATTGCCATGCTGGTGGCAGAGCAGATCGGTGGCGTCGCGGCGCTGGCGGCAGTGTTCGTGTTGATTACCGGGGTGATCGGGGCGATCTTCGGGCCGAGTCTTTTGACCAGGCTGGGTGTGCGCAGCCCTGAGGCGCGCGGTATGGCACTGGGCATGACGGCGCACGCGGTAGGCACTGCGGTGGCGATGCAGGAAAATGAAGAATGCGGCGCCTTCGCGGCGCTGGCGATGAGTCTGATGGGCGTGGCCACGGCAGTTTTCCTGCCGTTGGCGGTGTCGATGGTGGTGTAAGGAAATGTCTATGAGCTTGCCGCTTTTTCCGCTGAACACAGTGTTGTTTCCTGGCTGCATCCTCGATTTGCAGATCTTCGAGGCGCGCTACCTGGACATGATCAGTCGCTGCATGAAGCAGGGCGGTGGCTTTGGCGTGGTGTGCATCCTCGACGGCGAAGAAGTCGGCATTGCCCCGGCGGGCTACGCGCTGGTCGGATGCGAGGCGCTGATCACTGATTTCAAACAGCAGGACAATGGTTTGCTGGGCATTCGGGTGCAGGGTGGGCGGCGTTTCCACGTGTTGCGCACCGAGATTCAGCGCGATCAGCTGACTGTCGCCGAGGTCGAGTGGCTGGAGGACGAACCTGAGCAGCCGCTGCAAGACGAGGACGCCGACCTGGTTGCGCTGCTCAAAGCCTTGGCCGAACACCCGATGGTCGAAGCGTTGAACATGGGCACCGAGGCAACCGGGCAGCAGTCGTTGGCCAATCAGTTGGCGTACCTGTTGCCGTTTGCCGAAGTGGACAAGATCGACCTGCTGCAACTCGATGATCCGCAGCAGCGACTGGATGCAATTCAGGCGCTGCTGGATGAGCTGCAAGGCGAGTTGTTCGCCTAGAGCCTGCCGACAGGATCAGGCGGTTGTCGGCGTTATCAAGTCAGGCGTAAAGACCACGTCGTTGGAGAACACTTCCTTACCGGCGGGAAAGTTAATCACCGGTTTGTTTGCCGCCGCCACCTGATCGATCAACATGTCGTAGTCACTCAGGTTGTTTGCGCCGGCCCATGTCCGCTCTTCGATACTGTCAGCCTCGCCTCTGGTTGAGTGGTCGGCGTGAACATAGGATTGCAAGTAGATGTCACTGACCCGTGCTGCGCGGGTAAAGGTCGAGTTGACCAGCCAGATCCGGTCTGCGCTGAAGCCGCGGCTGGATATTGAGATATGGCCTTCCAGATCATCATCGGGAAACCAGGTTTTACCGCCGGTTCTTTTCGATTCGTCGAGCGCATCCCTGTTGAAATGATAGTTTTCACGAGCCGGGACGATCTCGATGTTGCGGGTGTCGAGCAGGTAACAAAAGGCAATGTTCTGGTTGAGTCTTTTCGGGTAATAGTCCTTTTCCGTGATCCGTCCCGGTTCGCTGTCCGAGCTACTGTCGGCGTCGGAGTCTGCCGCACTGTCAACGGATTCTGTATCGCTCGACTGGGTTCGGCTCAAGTCGCCGGGGTACTTGTGGTACTGAGTGTCGTACAGAAGTTCTTCTATCCCGGATTGCTTGCCGAACTGGCGGATGTACTGTTTCGCGTCGTTCAGACTGAAGGTCGCGCTCACAGCCTTTTGTGTCGTCGAGCCCTCACCGAGATCCTGGCGCGGGAGCATATGGCCGTCCCGGGAAAATTCGAAAGGCGTGCGGTCATCGCCCCTGAACATCGCCGGTATATCGGTACGGTACAAACAGTTGTATTTATTGCGCTTGTACCCGGCGTACGCCAGTAAGCCATCGAGATAGGCGCGGGTGTAATGGGCATTGAAATCCGTAAAGCCCCGCCCGCGGTTTCGCAGGCTGAAGATTTCAGGCAGCAACTCCTCGTAGGCGTCGTCGAACCGGTTGACGTTTGTCTCGTCGATGGACGTTTGTTTATGGTTCTCGGCCCACTGCGGGGTGGTGCCGTTGGCTTGCATCTCGGCGAGCATCTGTGTGAGTTGCCGGTTCGACAGGTTGTAAGGCTTCATCGTCGCCACCACCTCGTCCAGGGTTTTGTGCGGGCCGCGCAAGTTCATCCGGACTTGAAGCTGTTCAAGAAGCTTGCCTCTTTCTTCTGCGGTTATACGCGCCATCTCGACGTAATCAGGGGTGTTTCCCGTCTCTGTGGTCGGCTGCGTATCCGGCAGACGCAGTGGTGTCGCCGGCAAATCGGGCCTCGATAGCTCCTCGATCAATGGGCGTTTTTTAGAAGGCCCTGGTTGCTCGTCGATCAGTGGCCGCTTCTTGGGAGGTGTTGCTTGAGAATGACGCTGGTCGAGCTGCACAGTGTCGAACATCGCCTTCAATTGCCCGTATGAGTGTGGCTCCATTAACTCGGCAAATTCGTCCTGCTGCTTGTCAGGTGCCATCCAGCTCATCGAGGACTCGCCAGGCAGCGACTCGGCATCCGTAGCAGCCTTCGACGATGCCAGGCGCCAGGTTCTGCTATCTGGGTTGAGCCGCAATGCCGGTCCCGAGGCCGTCAGTTCATTACGCCGTTTTGCCCGATACATTCCGACAGCGGCGTCGAACTCGACAAGCACCGTTCCACCGGACTGAATATCGACGTACCGGCGTTGTGCCTGGACTCTAAACCCGTCAGCGCCGGGTGCAGGCAAGAGGTTTGAAGAGGATGTGGACAGACGGAACAGGTGCAGTGGGTCGGAGCCGGAAGCGGCGGTTGGTGCTCCGGCAGTGGGGGTGTCCTGGACATTCAAGGCGGGCAAAGGCAGCAGAGAAGGCTGAGTCTGGGAGAGGCCAGAGATGGGTAACAAGGGGGCTGGCGGCGTAGTGTCCGATGACATGCCTGCCTGCAGATTTGGGTGAACGATTGCAGAGTGCCCTGTCCCCTGCAGTGGCGGCAGATTCAATGCGGGTGGTTCAGGTATGTTTATTTTCGGTATTGAAGATACTGGTGGTTTTGGCATGTTGGAATCCTTTCCAATAGTGACCTGAAAGGGACCGGCTCCCGGAAGTCGAGGGCCGGTCTTATTCAACGATGAGCAGAGCTGACCTTATGGAAACACAATGTCGTTAGAGTATATTTCCCCGTCAGGAAGTTTGATGACAGGTTTGCCAAAGTTTGCGGCCTGATCGATCAAGTCGTCATATTCCCACTCGTTGTGGTCACCGCTCCATGTTCTTTCTTCAATGGGTCTGCCCGCACGGGGTCTGTGCCTGGCGGACTCGGGCTGACGTAGGTACAGGGCGCAGATGTCATTGATCTTCGCTGCACGTGTCCCGCTCGAGTTGATCAGCCAGATCCTGTCAGCACTTAAGCCGCGCGCAGACATTGAAATGTGGCCTTCATATGAATCGTCGGGAAACCAGATCTTTTCACCGGGCTTTTTTTCGGTTCGCGCATAGGCATTGAAAGCCAGGTTTTCTTCGCCAGGCACAACTTCAATATTGCGGGTGTCGAGCAAATAGGTAAACCCGATGCGCTGATTTTGCCTTTTTGCGATGTAGTGTTTGTCATGGAAGCGTAAGAGCGGGTTACCTGAGCTGTCCTCATCACTGCTGGATGAACTATCGTCACTGCTGGATGAACTCTCGTCACTGCTTGATGAACTATCGTCACTGCTTGATGAACTTTTGCCTCTTTCTTCGTATCTGCGGGTTCCGCTGTAGTCGATTAATTCCCCTGGGTATTTGTGATGCTGAGTGTCATACAGCAACGCTTCCACCTCTGGAGCGCTGCGAGCATGTACATATGCCTCCGATAGACTGAACGTTGCGCTCACGGCTTTTTGTGTGGTTGATCCGACACCGTGTTTCTGGCGTGGGCGCATGTGATCCTCGAAAAACTCGAAGGGGTTGCGGTCGTCCCCCCTGAACATGGCCGGAATATCGGTTCTGTATAAGCAGTTGTATTTGTTGCGCTGGTACCCGGCCTTTGTGAGCAGGGCATTGAGATATGGACGGGTGAAGTTGTCGGAGAAGGCGATGTTGCCGGTTGACTGGTTTCTGAGGTGCAGTATCTCGGGCAACAGTTCTTCGTAGACTTCATCGAACCGATGAGGGTTGGTTTCGTCCATGGAAGAATGTCTGAGGTCCTCGACCCACTGGGGAATGCGCCCTTGGGCCTGCACGTCACTGACCAGTCGCGAGAGCTGTCGCGTCGACAGATTGTAGGGTTGAATCTGGCGGGTGATCTCCTCCCGCGATTTCGCGGCGGGTCCCGTGCTTGTCAGGGATCGAAGTTGTTCGATCAGTTGGTCTCTCAGTGCTCCGTACTCAACGGACTTCGTAATGTAGTCGGGCACTGCGGGACTATCCGCTGTGGGGGATTGTTCGTCCGCCAGGCGTGGGCGCTTTGCCTCGGCTCCGGTTTGCGCTTGCGGGTTGGCCAGCTTGCGTTTGTGTACTTCACGTTGGCGCCTGGCGACCGAATCGAGACTGACCCTGTCGAGTTGCGCCGCCCATTGCTCGACCGAATAGTTCAGAGGCTCCATTCGCCGGTTAAATTCATCCCGGCTCATATGTGGCGCCAACCAGCGGCGAAGTTCATCGAGAAGATACGATTTCTGAAGCCGCTCCTGTCGAATGGAGGCCCATTGCGGCTTCATCCCGGTGACCGTGACTTCGTCGCGGAAACGGGTGATATCACTGCCGGAAAGATCGTACATATCCCACAGGTCACGATCGGTCCACGCCGCTAGCTTGGCCGCCGGCTGGTCGATCGGGGTCGAGCCCGGTTCGACTTTGACGAACGAACCGTTGTCATCCTGAAAGGCCATATGGGTTTCGGGTCCTACGTGTGCGTCCAGGCCTCTTTTTCGATGCAGAACGACGTATCCCTGAAGGTTTGTTGCGTCCGGGTTCCAGACATAGTGTGTGCTATCAAGGTAGATGCGTGGGGCGATAGCAGTCGTTGACATGTTTACTGGCGGCGGGGCGGGAGGATTGAGGCTCCAGCTTTTTCCATCGTTGTTCAGGTGCAATACCGGTCCGCTGGGCGTCACTTCGAAGCGACGTTGTGCCCGGTATGTGTTCGTGCCTGCGTCATAGCTGACTTGGACTGTACCGTTGCCCGGGATGTCGGCGTACATGCGTTGGGCATGGATTCGCAAGCCGGCGTCGTTTGGCGGGGCCAACGTGTTTGCCGAGTAGACCGACACTCGAAACCCATTCAATGGATCATTGCCGAGAGGACGTGTCGGCACCGTGGACCCAGCGAGTGCCTGTGTTTGTATCGGCTGCGGGACGTCGGGCAACAGACCGGGTGTCAGCCCAGGCGCATGGGGCGTGCCATCAGGCCATCCCGCAGCAGGTTGCATCGCCTCCAGCCCTGTGTTCACGCGAGTGCCCGGCAGCGACGCATCCGCTTGCAGTCGCGGCGGGGTCGTCGTCGGCAGCTCAGGCAGGTTGATTTTGGGTATCGAAGATATCGGTGGTTTCGGTGCCATGTTGGAATCCTTTCCAGTGTTGAAGCGGTAGCCGCTTCGTTGTTTGAATGAAATCAGGTGTGGCGCAATTCGATCATTGATCCATTGGGGTTTCGTTCACGGGGGCGCGCGCGATGTGCATGTCCTCATGTTGCAGCTTGCGCGACCAGTCACCTTCGAGCGTCCAGTCCTCGGCGACGCTGTCGTAGTAAATGGCTTTGCTGTCATCGTCACGCAATTGCAGATGGCGGATGAGCACCAGGTCGGTCATCGGTTCGTTGCCTTGGCGATGCAGACGGATCCCTGCCTGGATTGCGTCGATGCTGGAATAGGCCTGGGCATTGATTTCTGCCAGAAGCACCACGGCAAATTCCTGTTCGACGTCGTATCGATGACCGGATGAGGTGAAAACACGCACCGTTTCCATCAGCGCTTCACCGGTCTCGTCATTGGGCAGCAGAACAAGGATGTGGCCGACCCATAGTTGTGCGCCGCTCAGGCGGATGTGCTCGCGGCCGATCGCCTCACTCAGGTGCTGTGTATGAATATTCCATGTTGAGGTACCGATGGCAGTGGCAATCGCGACCGAAGTCGACAGCCTGAGGATGGTGTCGGCCGCCGGATGAATGTCGTAGGTCGCGGCCTGTCCCTCCAGCACGAGAATGCCGGTCTGGGGCGCGGCCTGGATGTCCACCCGCAAGTCCTGCGGTTTAAGCACGGTGGGCGGGTGGGCAGCGGGTTGCTGCATCAGGTAGTGACCGCTGCGCTCAACCAGCGAGCGGGGCGTCAATACAGTCCTGTGACCCTGTTGGAGTTGGTCTTCAAGATAGGAATGGTGCGGCAGTCCTACCCGATAGGAGATTCCGTCGCGCATGATGAGCACAAAGTTGTGTGTGGGCATCAGCCCCGACGCGATCAGGTTGCCCATGACATTGCTACCAACCCCCGGGCGATTGCGGGCCATGTCTTTGAGCGTCAGGCGCTTTTGATCCGTGAAACGCAAGGTCAAGTTGACGTCTTGGTAGCGCAGGTAGTTGGAGTTGATGTTGCGGGTTGACCTGATCGTGTAGTCAGCCTCTACGGCTTCTATTTCATGACTGGCGTAGTCCAGGAATAGTGTGCTGAGCGTCGTTTCGCTCACGTGCCGGACAGCCAGTACGGTCGACGCCAAATGTCGATAGACGAAGTAGCTTGAGTGCGGTGCGCTGGAGGCGACATGGTCTCCTCCCTTCAACAGTTGCGGCGGGGTTGCAGGTTTGCCCCGCGCAAGGATGATTGCGTTGACGTCGACATTGTCATGGCCATCGAGCTGTTGCGGCAAGTCAGGTTTGATTGAGTACAGATCCCTGGTGCGCACTATCAGTTTGTCGTTCTGCAGCTGCCGTTTGTCGGCTTCCTGGCGATACACGCCTTTGACCGTGACGGTGATCTGCGGCAGTTCTCCATCTATCCCGTGAAGAGCGGACAGCACCAGCGAAGTCCCTTCGATCCGCCAGCCTTGAATGCGTTCGAGCGTCCAGTCGAGGTCGATGAGACTGGGGTCCTGGCCATCTTCGACCAGTGTGGTGGCGCCGGTTTTGTCGGCGATGATGTAATGATCTTCGCCGGGACCGCCGTTGGCCTGGCTGTTTGGCCCTTTGATCACAATCGTGTCGGCACCTGCGCCGGTGTCGGCAATGTCCGCGTTTCCGCGCAGGACGATTCGGTCCGCCTGCGAACTGCCGGTGATGCTATTCGCGGCGTCCGCCAGTGTTTCGACAGTTTCCACAGACTCAAAGCGCAGCGGCGGGGTGTCGGGGCTGGCGCGCAGGTTCAGTTGCCCTGTTTGCAGGTCAATGCGCACGCCCTGATGCGGCTTGTCGCGCGAGACCTTGCCTTCCAGTTGCAGCGTGTCATTGCCGGCACCACCTCGCAGCTGACTGCCTGACAGATCGCTAGGTTGGAGAGTGTCGGCGGCGATCCGAAAGCTGAAAATATCATCCTTGTCGCCACCAGTGAGGGTCTTTTTTCCCGCGCCGTAGCTGAACTGGTTGGGTTTGTCCCTAACCCCCACAACGGTGTCGTCGCCGCCTCCCAGTTGCCAGAGGATGGCCTTGTGCTCGCCCGCGCTGCCGATGATTGCGCCCGGGATGTGGCTGATGCCTTCACTGGCATCGAACGTGTCGTCGGTTTCCTTAATGACGGCTTCCTTTTCCTCGATGTAAGGACTTTCGCCGCCAGCATCGTCCCACTGGTATTTCCAGTGCTTGACGGTCTGCAATTCGACTTGATAGCTGCCTAACACTACCGCTTCGACAGTGTCTTTCAATTCGTTGTCCAGCCAACCTCGGGCCGTCTTTCTCAGTAGCTCGCTGTAGTTGCTGTCGGTTTTGGCGACGAGGTAGCGGTCGAGAATGTCTCGATCCATGGTTTGCCCGGTGAACGCAAACCAACCCGAGCGCAAGCGTTCGTGGGTGCTCAATGTAATGTAATCGTCGATGTCATCGACCTGGCGGGCGGCACCGTAAATTCTTGCACCCAGGATGAGCACGGCACCCGCCGCAATCCCGATCGGGCCGGCTGCACTGAAACCGGCAAGAGCCGCTATACCCAGAACAATACTCAGCCCGGCGCTGGTCAGGCTAAGCGCTGCATTGAAGTAGTGATCCTGAGCTTGTTTGCCGGTGGCGCTGGCGGCGTCGTTGAACGCTTTGATGGCGGTGTAGATATCGAAGGGAAGAGTCAGGACACTGGCAAGCAGGCCGGCGCCGCGTGCCAGGTACTTGCCGGCACTGGTTTTGCTGAACCCTGTAAACACCTTGCCGCCACTGAGCATCATGTTTCTGCCGATGTTTTCCAGACCTCGCTCGAGGAACAAAGAACCCACCTCGGCAGTGATCCCGCCTACGTTGATGCCGGCTTCAACCAGGTCGCCTTTCTTCAGTGCTTCTGCGGTGCCCATGATGCCGCTGTAGATGCCGTAGCCCTGCAGCCCGACGCCCATGCTGGTCATGCTGCGGCTTTTGACCTTGTCGGCCCAGCTCGGCAGGTTTTCAGGCAGCGATGGGGTACTCAATGACAATTGCTGGGCGGAGTCCAGCAGTTTGCCAAGGCTTTGCATGGACGCTGACAAGTCGGAGGATGATGCTGAAAGCAAAGATTGGGCGCTGGCCGAACGCAGAACGCCGAGTTCAAACAACAACCCCGCGCAGCTGTCGCTATGTTGAGGGGATTGCAGCCTGCCCTCGATCTTGGCCGGATCAAATTGCAGGGCGTTTATGAACGTCTGGTCGGGCTCAAGCTGAATCGGATGATTTGCGTTGATCACCTGGCCATTGAGTCTTGCCCCCATGTCATACAAGTCCTGGCGACTGATGGTTAATTCGCCAATGCGAACCGGGCCGTTCAATTGATCCTGGAGTAAGAGTCTGTTCCGGCGTTGTTCATCTTGGGGCGTGGATGAGGGCATCCGTGCCGAGAGAGAAGGGGGCGTTTCGGTAATACGGATATTTCTCGGCAGTGTTGGATTTTGCCCGGTGGATATGGATGGCGTGGACATGTTCGCGTATCTCTTTTTTCATATAGATGTCATTCGGTTCTTGGGCCTCATATTGGCGTTGAACAGTATTGTTGAGGTGGATGTTGCAGGTGCGGTACATATTTATAGCTTTGGTTATTTTATATGCTCTCGTGGGCGCTTTTTTTGAGGGTTTATGTATTGATGGGTTGGGAGTTTTGAGGAAGGTGTAACTTCGAGAAGGCGGCATAACTATGCTTTCGAAAAGAGGGGCGGCAGTAAAAATACCGTTGATGCAATGATGTTGTAAGTTGAGGTTGAATTAAGTCATGCCGTAAATATGGGGCGCTGTTTCATCAACTACTGCGATCTTCTGACGGTAATAACGGTCAGTCCAGGCAGTTCACAGCTTCTCTTCGAAAGGAGAAGCTGCGAGCCCTTCGCTATCAGTACGAGTAACGCAACAGAGCGTGAGGCAAATTCCACAGTGCGAAGAAGCCGAGCAATGCCATCAACACCGGCAAGACCAACCACCAGACTTTGGTCGGCATCGGATTCAGGACTGTCTGGCGCTGGGTCACGGCCAGGCTGGCCGCACAAACACAAGCTGCCAGTACCGCTCCGGCCAGGACATCGGTTGGCCAGTGCGCGCCCAGATAAACCCGAGACATGGCGATGGACACAGCCGGCAAGCAGCCGAGCAGTAGCCAGGTCAGGCGCATGCGCGTTGGCTGGCCTCGGCCAGCCAGTACCGCCAGGGTCAGGAACAGCGCAAACGAACCAGACGAATGACCACTGGGCATGCTGTAGCTGCTCAGTGGATCGGCCAGTACTTCCGGGCGCATCCGGGCGAACAGGTTTTTGGTTCCGGTGTTCGCCAGCGCGGTGATCAGCAGCGTGCTGCCGGCGAAGAGCATGTGTCGCCATTGTCGGGTAACCAACAGCAGGATCGTCAGCACCGCACTGATCACGAACATGTTTTTGAACTCGCCGAGCTGGGTGAGCATCACCGCTACTTCATCCAGTAGCGGGCTGCGGTGCTCCTGTATCAGCGTCATCAAGCCCTGATCGAAGGCGTTCAGATGCGCAAAGCCAATAAACAACCCACCGAGGATCACCAGGCTGAGGCCGGCGATGTATACGGTCACCAGGCGATGAGCGCGCACGCTGCTGTTGACGCTCAGGCCTACCAGCGCCGCGATGCTGCCGATCACCAGCCCGACCTGTGGCCAGAAACCTTCCGGCAACGGCAAGCGAATCGCCGCGCCCGTGGCCCAACCGGGTAGCAGGTAAGCGACGCTCCAGCCAGCGGCGGCCAGCAAGCTGACGGCGGCGAAGCGCGGGAAGGGCATGTCGAACATCCCCGCGACCATCGGCAGCATCGGCCGCAGCGGACCGATGAAGCGCCCGACCAGCAGGCTGGCGATGCCGTAGCGCTGGAAATACGCTTCGGCGCCGGCGATCCATTCCGGATGATGGCGCAACCCTGGCAGGCGCCGGATGTTCTGATGGAAATGTCGCCCGATGAAGTACGAAACGATGTCCCCCAGCACCCCGGCGAGAAAGCCCAGCAGCAGCGTTTCACCCAGTGACAGCGCGCCACTGCCGGCCAGGACCGCCACGGCAAACAGCAGCACCGTGCCAGGTACGATCAACCCGGCAATCGCCAGGCATTCCACAAAGGCCACTATGAACACCGCCGCGGCCAGCCATTGCGGGTTGACCGTCAACCAACCGGTCACGCTATCGAGCCATGGGCCCATAAAAACAACTCCATCGATTATTCAATTGGCCCCAAGGGACAAACGCGATCTTCAAAACGCTATAAATCCCCTGTGGGAGCGGGCTTGCTCGCGAAGGCGGAGTGTCAGTCGGCACTAATATCGACTGAAAGGGCCCCTTCGCGAGCAAGCCCGCTCCCACACTGGATTTTCATTGTTCAGGTCAGCAAAAAATAATCGCGACCTTCGACCTGCCCCCGTCGCAACGGGTTGCGCGTGCAATACGGCGCGTAAGCCGCGTCGACGAAACGGTACATCAAATGCTCATCGCGGCCGTGGGGAATGCCCAGGCGCGTGGTTTGTATGATGTGAGCGGGCGCCGGGCCGACATCTTCCACCAGCAGCACTTCATGGTCGAAGCGCTTTGCGTCCCAGACCGGAACCTTCAGGCCCAACGCTTTGCAGAGCAACGTCTGTCCGGCACAAAGTTTTTGCGAGGGGCGAGGGCGACCCTGAGCGTCGGGATTGTTCAACAGCATCTGCGCCAGGCTCGCCGGCCCGCTCAAGTCATCGACCCACGGATAGGCGGATTTGATCAGCACAGCATTGCCCGGCCCCTGGGCGCTGAAGTTCAGGGAATCGCCGCCACGGGCGTAGTACATATAGATGTGGCCGCCATCCAGAAACAAAGCCTTACGTTTTTCTGTGTAGCCGAGGGAGGCGTGGCTGCCTTTTTCTTCGAAGTAATAGGCTTCGGTCTCGATGATCCGGGCGCTGAGCCACAGGTCGCCGACCCGGTGACGAATGACTTTGCCGAGTAAATCCCGAGCCAGCGTTTGGGCATCTCTGTCGAAAAATGCATCCGCGAGCCCCTTGGGCAGGCTTGTCGCGGGCGTGCGAACAGTCAGGTTAGTCATGATGAACGGTGTTTATCAGGGCTGATTGAGCCGCGATGATAACAATTTGCAGCTTAATCACGGCTGAACGTCGGCAAATTGCCCTCCATTTCGACCATCCGCCCGTCACCGCTGTTAGTCCCGGGACGCGACAGCTATAATCTGCCGCTTTACTCTTTACCAAGACCTTAGCAAAGACCACTCCAGACCATGACTGAGTCCGTTCTTGACTACATGACCCGATTGGGTCGCGCTGCCCGCGAAGCTTCTCGCGTCATCGGCCGTGCCAGCACCGCGCAGAAAAACCGCGCCTTGCAGGCTGCTGCCAATGCGTTGGACGCCGCACGCGCCGAGCTGACGGCTGCCAATGAACTGGATTTGGCCGCTGGCCGCGCCAATGGTCTTGAGCCTGCATTGCTTGAGCGTCTGGCGCTGACCCCGGAACGCATCGACGGCATGATCGTCGGTTTGCGTCAGGTGGCGGCTCTGCCGGACCCGGTCGGCGCGATCCGCGACATGAGCTTTCGGCCGTCGGGCATTCAGGTCGGCAAGATGCGCGTGCCGTTGGGCGTGATCGGGATCATCTACGAATCCCGGCCGAACGTGACCATCGATGCCGCCAGCCTGTGCCTGAAGTCCGGCAACGCGACCATCCTGCGTGGCGGCTCCGAGGCGATTCATTCCAATCGTGCCATTGCCGCCTGCATCCAGCGCGGTCTGGCCGAAGCCGATTTGCCTGCCGCCGTGGTGCAAGTGGTCGAAACCACGGACCGTGCCGCCGTTGGCGCGCTGATCACCATGCCGGAATACGTCGACGTTATCGTGCCCCGTGGTGGCCGTGGCCTGATCGAGCGCGTCAGCCGTGACGCTCGCGTGCCGGTTATCAAGCACCTGGACGGCATCTGTCACGTTTACGTCAGTGCTCATGCCGACCTGCCGAAAGCCCAGCGCATCGCGTTCAACGCCAAGACTTACCGCTATGGTATCTGCGGTGCCATGGAAACCCTGCTGGTGGACCAGTCGGTCGCCAAGGATTTTCTGCCGTCGATGGCTGCACAGTTCCGCGAAAAAGGCGTAGAGCTGCGCGGCTGCGAACGCACCCGGGCGATCATCGAGGCTGTTGCAGCGAGCGAAGAAGACTGGAACACCGAGTACCTGGCGCCCATTCTATCGATCCGTGTGGTCGACGGGCTGGACCAGGCCATCGAGCACATTAATAAGTACGGCTCCCATCACACCGATTCGATCGTCAGCGAAAACCTGGCCGACACCCGGCGTTTCGTCGCGGAAGTCGATTCATCGTCGGTCATGATCAACACCCCGACATGCTTCGCCGATGGCTTCGAATACGGATTGGGTGCCGAGATTGGCATTTCTACTGATAAGCTGCACGCCCGCGGCCCGGTGGGCCTCGAAGGTCTGACCTGCGAGAAGTACATCGTGGTCGGTGATGGCCAGTTGCGCGGCCAGGCGTCGGACTGACTTGGGCGACCTCGACCTGTCAGCCCCGGTAACCGCCAGCGAGCCTGCGCCTCGACGCATTGGCATGCTGGGCGGAACCTTCGATCCGGTGCACATCGGCCATTTGCGCAGTGCGCTGGAAGTCGCCGAATCGCTGGCGCTCGATGAGCTGCGTCTGACACCCAGTGCCAGACCGCCTCATCGCGGTACGCCGCAGGTATCGGCGAAAGACCGTCTGGCGATGGTCGAGTGCGCGGTGGCCGGTGTGGCGCCGCTGGTGGTGGACGCCCGCGAATTGCAGCGGGACAAACCGTCCTACACCATCGACACCCTGGAACTGATGCGCGCAGAAATTGCCGCCTCCGACCAGGTTTTTCTACTTTTGGGCTGGGACGCATTTTGCGGCCTGCCCACTTGGCACCGCTGGGAAGAGTTGCTCCAGCATTGCCACATCCTGGTGCTGCAACGCCCGGATGCCGACAGCGAACCGCCGGATGCCTTGCGCAATCTGTTGGCGGCACGCTCGGTGAGCGACCCGCTGGCCCTCAAAGGGCCGAGCGGACAGATTGCATTCGTCTGGCAGACACCGCTCGCGGTATCCGCCACCC
>Ga0255334_1001060_pt1 | contig 14622 bp, 10 predicted proteins | sample EtOH5_35cm_T3_12_FD_202080 | JGI IMG/M metagenome (GOLD analysis project Ga0255334, IMG submission 202080) | Sandy soil microbial communities from University of British Columbia, Vancouver, Canada - EtOH5_35cm_T3_129 | ecosystem: Engineered > Artificial ecosystem > Sand microcosm > Unclassified ...
CCCAGCCGGCCGCTGCCGGTGTGGCTCGGCTGGGCGGGGCTGGCACTGGTGGCGACGTTCGGCATCCTGCGCAACCTCCCCCCGTTCGCCGTCCTCTCCCCATAGCCCCCTTCGCCGAGCGCATCGTCGGTCGGCGAGCGCGCATCCTCCGTGCGCTGGAACGTACGCGTTCGGTGGCGAAGGATGCGCCGGGCGAGGTTGGGTGGCGGGGGTCACGGGCTGGGCCGGTGACGGAGGGGTCGCGGGACCCCTCTACGATGGGCCCGTCCGGAACGGCCAGGGGGAAGCGCAGCGCGCCGGAGGGGTGAGTTCATGACCGTGCTCGACGACATCGTCGCCGGGGTCAGGCAGGACCTCGCCGTGCGCGAGGCCGCCACCCCGCTGGACCGCCTCAAGGAGCTGGCGCAGCGCCGGCCGTCCGCGCTGGACTGTCCGGCGCGGCTCAAGCAGCAGGACGCGGTCACGATCATCGCCGAGGTCAAGCGCTCGAGTCCGAGCCGCGGCCAGCTCGCCGTGATCGGCGACCCCGCCGCCCTGGCCGCCGAGTACGAGAAGGGCGGCGCCACCGTCATCTCGGTGCTCACGGAGGAGCGCCGGTTCCGCGGCTCGCTCGCCGACCTCGACGCGGTGCGCGCGCGGGTGGACGTCCCGGTGCTGCGCAAGGACTTCGTCGTCACGCCGTACCAGGTGTGGGAGGCGCGGGCGCACGGTGCGGACCTGGTGCTCCTCATCGTCGCCGCGCTCGCGCAGACGGTGCTCGAGTCGCTCGTCGAGCGTGTCCATTCCCTGGGCATGACGGCCCTGGTCGAGGTGCACGACGCGCAGGAGGCGGCGCGCGCCGTCGACGCGGGTGCCAAGGTGGTGGGCGTCAACGCCCGGGACCTCAAGACGCTCGAGGTGGACCGCGGCACGTTCGCCCGCGTGGCGCCGGCGATCCCGTCGGGCGTGGTCAAGGTGGCCGAGTCCGGCGTGCGCGGGCCGCACGACGTCATGGACTACGCCCGCGCCGGTGCCGACTCGGTGCTGGTGGGCGAGGCGCTGGTCACCGACGACGCGCCGCGGCAGTCGGTCGCCGACCTCGTCGCCGCCGGGGCGCACCCGTCCCTGCGGGCGGTGCGGCAGTGACCACACCCCGGGGCGCTCGCCCGGGCACACCGCAGGTCGGCGCGCCGGCCGAGGGGCCCCTCGCCACGCACACCGGCCCCTACTTCGGCAGCTTCGGCGGCCGGTTCGTCCCCGAGGCGCTGATCGCGGCGCTCGACGAGCTGGACACGGCGTACCACAAGGCGCTGGCGGACCCGCACTTCACCGCCGAGCTCGCCCGGCTGCACCGCACGTACACCGGCCGGCCCAGCCCGCTGACGGAGGTGGCGCGCTTCGCCGCCCATGTCGGCGGCGGGGCACGGGTGTTCCTCAAGCGCGAGGACCTCAACCACACCGGCTCGCACAAGATCAACAACGTGCTGGGCCAGGCCCTGCTGGTGAAGCGGATGGGCAAGTCGCGCGTCATCGCCGAGACCGGCGCGGGCCAGCACGGCGTGGCCACCGCGACCGCCGCGGCCCTGATGGACCTGAAGTGCACCGTGTACATGGGCGAGGAGGACACCCGGCGCCAGGCGCTGAACGTCGCGCGGATGCGCCTGCTCGGTGCCGAGGTCGTCACGGTCACCCAGGGCTCCCGCACCCTCAAGGACGCCATCAACGAGGCGCTGCGCGACTGGGTCGCCAACGTCGAGACCACGCACTACCTGCTCGGCACCGTCACCGGCCCGCACCCGTTCCCCGAGATGGTGCGCGACTTCCACTCGGTGATCGGCGAGGAGGCCCGCGCGCAGCTGTTCGCCGAGGTGGGCGCGCTGCCGGACGCGGTCGCGGCGTGCGTGGGCGGCGGGTCCAACGCGATAGGCATCTTCAACGCGTTCCTCGACGAGCCGTCGGTGCGGCTGTTCGGGTTCGAGGCCGGCGGCGAGGGCATCTCCTCCGGCCGGCACGCGGCACGGTTCTCCGGCGGCGAGCCGGGCGTGCTGCACGGCGCGAGGTCGTACCTGCTGCAGGACGAGGACGGGCAGACCCGCCCGAGCCACTCCGTCTCCGCCGGCCTGGACTACCCGAGCGTCGGCCCCGAGCACGCCTGGCTGCACGACATCGGCCGCGCGGACTACCGCCCGGTGACGGACGTCGAGGCGATGGACGCGTTCTCGCTGCTGTGCCGCACCGAGGGGATCATCCCGGCGATCGAGTCGGCGCACGCGCTGGCCGGCGCGCTCCAGCTGGGGCGCGAGCTGGGGGACTGGGGCCTGGACCACGACCCGGTGCTGCTGCTGAACCTGTCCGGCCGTGGCGACAAGGACGTGGCCACGGCCGCGGCGTGGTTCGGGCTGCTCGACGCGCCGGGGGGCGATCGGTGACCACCGCTGTCGCGTCCCCGGTCGAGGCGCGCCTGGACGCGCTCGCCGCGGACGAGAATCGTGCGGCGCTCGTCGGCTACCTGCCGGTCGGCTACCCGAGCGTGGCGGGCAGCGCCGACGCCGTGCGCGCGATCGTCGACGCGGGTGTCGACGTGGTGGAGCTCGGCATGCCGTACACGGACCCCGTGCTGGACGGGCCGGTGATCCAGCGGGCCGTCGAGGCGGCCCTGGCGCGCGGCTTCCGGGTGCGCGACACGCTGCACGTCGTGGAGCAGGTCGCGGGCCGGGGGGCCCCGATCCTCGTCATGACGTACTGGAACCTCGTCCTCCGCTACGGCGTCGAGGCGTACGCCCGTGACCTCGCGGCCGCCGGCGGTGCCGGGCTGATCACGCCGGACCTCGTCCCCGACGAGGCGGCCGACTGGCTCGCCGCCTCCGACCGGTACGGGCTGGACCGAGTGTTCCTCGTCGCCCCCAGCTCCACGCGGGAGCGGCTGGTGTCCACCGCCGCGGCGTGCCGCGGGTTCGTCTACGCGGCCTCGACGATGGGCGTGACCGGGGAGCGGGCGACCGTGGGCACGCGCGCCGAACAGCTCGTCGCCGACACGCGCGCGGCCGGTGCCCGGCGGGTGTGCGTGGGCCTGGGCGTCTCGCGGCCCGAGCAGGCGGCGCAGGTGGGGGCGTACGCGGACGGCGTGATCGTCGGGACCGCGCTGGTGAGGGCGTTGCAGGAGGCGGACGACGAGCCCGCGGGCGTGCGCGAGGTAGCACGCGTCGCCGCGGGCCTGGCACAGGGAGTGAGGAGCGCGCGATGAACGGTGTGCTGACCGGCGTGATGACGGCGATCCCGAGCCCGCAGCGCGGGACGTGGTACCTGGGCCCGTTCCCGGTCCGGGCGTACGCGCTGGCGATCCTCGCGGGGATCGTCGTCGCCTACTTCATCGCCAAACGGCGCTGGGCCGATCGCGGCGGCGACCCGAACCAGGTGCTGGACGTGGTGTTCTGGGCCGTGCCGTTCGGGATCCTCGGCGGGCGGATCTACCACCTGATCAGCTCGCCGCAGGCCTACTTCGGCGCGGGCGGGGACCCGATCCGGGCGTTCTACATCTGGGAGGGCGGCCTCGGCATCTGGGGGGCGATCGCGCTCGGGGGGCTCGGTGCGTGGATCGGCGCCCACCGCGCCGGCATCCGGCTCGCGCCGGTCGCCGACGCGCTCGCGCCGGGTCTGCTCGTCGCGCAGGCGGTGGGCCGGCTGGGCAACTGGTTCAACCAGGAGCTGTTCGGCGGTCCCACCTCGCTGCCGTGGGGCCTGCGGATCGACGACGCCAACCTGCCGCCCGACTTCGTATCGGGGCAGTTGTTCCACCCGACCTTCCTCTACGAGCTGCTGTGGAACCTCGCCGCGGCAGCGGTGCTGATCTGGGCCGACCGCCGCTACCGCCTCGGCCACGGGCGGGTGTTCTGGCTCTACGTCGTCCTCTACTGCACGGGCCGGATCTGGATCGAGTACCTGCGGATCGACACCGCGAACGAGATCCTCGGGCTGCGGCTCAACGTCTGGACCTCCTTCCTGGTCGGCCTGGGGGCGCTGGTAGCGTTCGTGCTGGTCGGTCGCCGCCACCCCGGACGCGACCAGATCCTCCTGCTGGCCTCACCGGCGGCGCAGGACGAGGACGAAGAGGCGCCCGAGAACGCGCGGTGAAACCCGCGCCACAGGGCGCGCAGGGGCATCGCGATGCGGCCTCCGGACGTTCCGGACGGTAGTGTCGCCACACGCACGCGGGCCGACGACGTCCCCAACACTCAGCCAGTTGGACGGGTGCGCACCGGGAGCGGCCGGCGCGCACGAAGGGCGGTGCAGATGTCGAGGTCGAGCGTGACCGGCGGATGGCCGGGCATGCCCGAGGCGGGTGGGTTGTACGACCCGTCCGCCGAGCGGGACTCGTGCGGCTTCGCGTTCGTCGCGACGCTGCGCGGCACCCCCGGCCGTGACATCGTCGACGCCGGCCTGACGGCCCTGCTCAACCTCGACCACCGCGGTGCGGTGGGCGCGGAGATCGACTCCGGCGACGGCGCCGGCATCCTCACCCAGATCCCCGACGCTTTCCTGCGCGACGTGGTGGACGCGGAGCTGCCGCCGGCCGGCTTCTACGCGATCGGCCTGGCCTTCCTGCCGGTGGACGACGAGGAGCGCCGGCAGGCCGTGCGCCACGTCGAGGCGATCGCGGCCGACGAGAAGCTGGACGTCCTCGCGTGGCGCGACGTGGTCGTCACCGCGGACCTCGTCGGGCCGACGGCGCGCGAGAGCATGCCGGTGTTCCGCCAGCTCGTCGTCGCCGACCCGTCACGCGAGCTGTCCGGGATCGACCTCGACCGGCGCACGTTCCGGCTGCGGCGCCGCGCGGAGAAGGAGGTCGGCGTCTACTTCGCGTCGCTCTCGGCGCGCACGCTGACCTACAAGGGCATGCTGACCACCGGCCAGCTCGAGCCGTTCTTCGCCGACCTCTCGGACCCGCGCTACTGCACCGAGATCGCGCTGGTGCACTCGCGGTTCTCCACCAACACCTTCCCGTCGTGGCCGCTGGCGCAGCCGTTCCGGCTCGTCGCGCACAACGGCGAGATCAACACCGTGCGCGGCAACCGCAACTGGGTGGCGGCGCGCGAAGGGCAGATGCGCTCCGAGCTGCTGGGCGACCTTGCGCCGCTGCTGCCGATCTGTACGCCGGGCGGGTCCGACTCCGGCAGCTTCGACGAGGTCCTGGAGCTGCTGCACCTGGCGGGCCGGCCCCTGCCCCACGCGATCATGATGATGATCCCGGAGGCGTGGGAGAACCACGCCCAGATGGATCCCGCCCGCCGCGCGTTCTACGAATACCACTCGACGCTGATGGAGCCCTGGGACGGCCCCGCGGCGATGACGTTCACCGACGGCACCCTCGTCGGCGCCGTCCAGGACCGCAACGGCCTGCGGCCCGGCCGCTACTGGGTGACCGAGGACGGTCTGGTGGTCTGCGCGAGCGAGGCCGGCGTGCTGGACCTCGACCCCGCGTCGGTGGTGGCCAAGGGCCGGCTCGAGCCGGGGAAGATGTTCCTGGTCGACACGAGGCGCGGGCGCATCGTGGACGACGAGGTCGTCAAGTCCGAGCTGGCGGCGCAGCGGCCCTACGCGCAGTGGCTGGCCGACAACCAGGTGCACCTGTCGCAGCTGCCCGAGCGGGAGCACGTGGCCCACTCGGCGGCGTCGGTCAAGCGGCGCCAGCGCACGTTCGGGTACACCGAGGAGGAGCTCAGGATCCTCCTGTCGCCGATGGGCGCCTCAGGCGGCGAGCCGCTGGGCGCGATGGGCTCGGACACCCCGGTCGCGGTGCTGTCGAACCGGCCGCGGCTGCTGTTCGACTACTTCACCCAGATGTTCGCCCAGGTGACCAACCCGCCGCTGGACGCGATCCGCGAGGAGCTCGTCACGGCGATCGGCGGGGCGATCGGCCCGGAGCCCAACCTGCTGACCGACGGCCCGGACCACGCGCGCAAGATCGTGCTGCCGTTCCCGGTGCTCGACAACGACCAGCTGGCCAAGATCATCCACGTCGGCCGCGCGCCGAGGTTCGGCTTCCGCGCCACGACGATCCGCGGCCTGTACAAGGTGGACGGCGGAGGGGCGGCGCTCGAGGCCCGGCTGGAGGAGATCTTCGCGGAGGTCGACGCCGCGGTCGCCGACGGTGTCACCCACGTGGTGCTCTCCGACCGGAACTCGGACGCGGACCTCGCGCCGATCCCGTCGCTGCTGCTCCTCTCGGCGGTGCACCACCACACGCTGCGCCGGCGCACGCGCACCAAGATCTCGCTCGTCGTCGAGGCGGGCGACGTGCGCGAGGTGCACCACGTCGCACTGCTGATCGGCTACGGCGCGGCGGCGGTCAACCCGTACCTGGCGATGGAGACGGTCGAGGACCTCGCGCGGCGCGGCTACCTGACGGTCGCGCCGGAGAAAGCCGTCCAGAACCTGATCAAGGCGCTGGGCAAGGGCGTGCTCAAGGTGATGTCCAAGATGGGCATCTCCACGATGGCGTCCTATCGCGGCGCGCAGGTGTTCGAGGCGATCGGCCTGTCCAACGCGCTCGTCGACCGCTACTTCACGGGGACGACGAGCCGGCTGGACGGCATCGGGCTGGACGTCATCGCCGCCGAGGTGGCCGCCCGGCACGCCGACGCGTATCCCGCCAGCGGCAACCGGCAGCCCCACCAGCACCTCGCCGTCGGCGGCGAGTACCAGTGGCGCCGGGGTGGCGAGGAGCACCTGTTCGACCCGGAGACGGTGTTCCGGCTCCAGCACTCGACGCGCACGGGCCGGTACGACATCTTCGAGCAGTACACGCACCGGGTCGACGAGCAGTCCGAGCGGCTGATGACGCTGCGCGGCCTGCTGCGGCTCAACGAGGGCGTGCGACCGCCGGTGCCGCTCGACGAGGTCGAGCCGGTCTCGCAGATCGTCAAGCGGTTCAGCACGGGCGCGATGTCCTACGGCTCGATCTCGGCGGAGGCGCACGAGACGCTGGCGCGGGCGATGAACTCGATCGGCGCGCGCTCCAACACGGGAGAGGGCGGCGAGGACCCCGAGCGCCTGTACGACGCGGAGCGCCGCTCGGCGATCAAGCAGGTGGCCTCGGGCCGGTTCGGCGTGACGAGCGAGTACCTGGTCAACGCCGACGACCTGCAGATCAAGCTGGCGCAGGGCGCCAAGCCGGGGGAGGGCGGTCAGCTGCCCGGCCCCAAGGTGTACCCGTGGGTGGCCAGGACGCGGCACTCGACGCCGGGCGTCGGCCTGATCTCACCGCCGCCGCACCACGACATCTACTCGATCGAGGACCTCAAGCAGCTGATCCACGACCTGAAGAACGCCAACCCCCGCGCGCGCGTCCACACCAAGCTGGTCAGCGAGTTCGGGGTCGGCACGGTCGCGGCCGGCTGCGCCAAGGCGCACGCCGACGTGGTGCTGATCTCGGGCCACGACGGTGGCACGGGCGCCAGCCCGCTGACCTCGCTGAAGCACGCGGGCACGCCGTGGGAGATCGGCCTGGCCGAGACCCAGCAGACGCTGGTGCGCAACGACCTGCGCGACCGCGTGGTGGTCCAGGTGGACGGCCAGCTGAAGACCGGCCGGGACGTGGTGATCGGCGCCCTGCTCGGCGCCGAGGAGTTCGGCTTCGCCACGGCGCCGCTCGTCGTCTCCGGTTGCGTGATGATGCGCGTGTGCCACCTCGACACCTGCCCGGTGGGCGTCGCGACGCAGAACCCGGAGCTCCGGGCCCGGTTCTCCGGCAAGCCCGAGTACGTGGTCACCTTCTTCGAGTTCATCGCGCGACAGGTGCGCGAGTACCTGGCCAGGCTCGGCTTCCGCACCCTCGAGGAGGCCGTGGGCCACGTCGAGGCGCTGGACGTGCGCGGGGCGGTGGACCACTGGAAGGCGGCGGGCCTCGACCTGACGCCGGTGCTGGCGGCCCCCGAGCCCAGGCCCGGCTCGGCGCTGCACCACGTCACGTCGCAGGAGCACGGCCTGGAGCGGGCGCTCGACAACCGCCTGATCGCGCTGGCGGGCGACGCGCTGGAGCGCGGCGAGCCCGTGCGGATCGACCTGCCGGTCCGCAACGTCAACCGCACCGTCGGCACGATGCTCGGCTACGAGGTCACCCGCCGGTACGGCGGCGCCGGCCTGCCGGACGACACGATCGACGTCACGCTCACCGGTTCGGCGGGCCAGTCGTTCGGCGCGTTCCTGCCGCGGGGCATCACGCTGCGGCTGTTCGGCGACGCGAACGACTACCTCGGCAAGGGCCTGTCCGGCGGCCGCGTGGTGGTGCGGCCGGACCGCTCGTCCGTCCTGTCGAGCCAGCACAACGTCATCGCCGGGAACGTGATCGGCTACGGCGCCACCGGTGGCGAGGTGTTCCTGCGCGGGCTCGTCGGCGAGCGGTTCGGCGTGCGCAACTCCGGCGCGACCCTCGTCGTCGAGGGCGTGGGCGACCACGCGTGCGAGTACATGACGGGCGGCACGGTGCTGGTGCTCGGCCGGACCGGGCGAAACTTCGGCGCCGGCATGTCCGGCGGCACGGCGTACGTCCTCGACCTGCAGCGCGACCTGATGAACACCCAGGCGGTCGCCGGCGGCGAGCTGGCGCTGGACCCGCTGGAGGACGCCGACTGGACGCTCGTCGAGCGGCTCCTGCGGGCGCACTCCGAGGAGACCGGCTCGCCGGTCGCGGCCCAGCTGCTCGAGGACCGCACGGCGACGCGCGCCCGGTTCACGCGCGTGCTGCCCACCGAGTACGCGCGGGTGCGCGAGGCGCTGGCCAAGGCCGAGTCCGAGGGCCTCGACCCGGGCGCCCCCGGCGTCTGGGACGGGATCCTGGCGGTGGCCCGTGGCTGACCCCCGCGGCTTCCTCACGGTGCGGCACCGCGAGCTGCCGCCCGACCGGCCGGTGCCCGTGCGGCTGCGGGACTGGAAGGACGTGCACGCCCGGCTCCCGGAGGGCCAGCCGTTCCTGGTGGAGCAGGCCGGCCGGTGCATGGACTGCGGCATCCCGTTCTGCCACAACGGCTGCCCGCTGGGGAACCTGATCCCCGAGTGGAACGACCTGGTGTGGCGCGGGCAGTGGCAGGACGCCGCCGAGCGGCTGCACGCCACCAACAACTTCCCCGAGTTCACGGGCCGGATCTGCCCTGCGCCGTGCGAGACGAGCTGCGTGCTGGGCATCAACCAGCCGCCGGTGACGATCAAGAACGTCGAGGTCTCGATCATCGACGAGGCCTTCGAGCGGGGGTACGTCACGCCGCAGGTGCCGCAGCGGCTGTCCGGCCACACCGTGGCCGTCATCGGTTCCGGGCCCGCGGGCCTGGCGGCGGCGCAGCAGCTGACCCGCGCGGGCCACACCGTCGCGGTCTACGAGCGCGACGACGCGATCGGCGGCCTGCTGCGCTACGGCGTGCCGGACTTCAAGCTCGAGAAGCGCCACATCGACCGGCGCATCGACCAGATGGCCGCGGAGGGCACCCGGTTCCGGCCCGGCATCGAGATCGGTACGGACATCTCGTGGGCGCAGCTGCGGGAGCGCTACGACGCCCTGGTGATCGCCACCGGCGCGACGGTGCCGCGTGAGCTGCGGCTGCCGGGCCGCGAGCTGGCGGGTGTGCACGTCGCGATGGATTACCTGCACCAGGCCAACGAGGTCGCGAAGGGCCGCACGGTGCCGGACCAGATCACCGCCGACGGCAAGCACGTCGTCGTCGTCGGCGGCGGCGACACGGGCTCGGACTGCGTCGGCACGGCGCTGCGCCAGCGTGCGGCGTCGGTGACCACGCTCGCGATCGGCCGCAGGCCGCCGGAGGAGCGGACGGCCGGCCAGCCGTGGCCCACCGACCCGGTGCTGTTCGAGGTCTCCAGCTCCCATGAGGAGGGCGGCGAGCGCGCGTACCTGGCGTCGACCGTCGCCTTCGTCGGCGGCGAGGGGGACGACGAGGGCCACGTGCGCGCGCTGCGCCTGGCCACCACCGAGTACCTGCCGGACGGCCGCCGCGTGCCGGCCACGGGCACCGAGCGGGACATCCCGGCCGACCTGGTGCTGATCTGCATGGGCTTCTCCGGCCCCGAGACCGGCGACCTCACCGAGCAGCTGGGTGTCGCGCTGACCGAGCGCGGGCTCGTCGGGCGCGACGACTCCTTCGCCTCGAGCGTGCCCGGGGTCTTCGTCGCCGGCGACGCCGGGCGCGGTCAGTCGCTCATCGTCTGGGCCATCGCCGAGGGCCGCGCCGCTGCCGCGGCGGTCGACGAGTACCTCAGCGGCGCGACCGAGCTCCCGGCGCCCGTGACCGCGTCCACCACGGCCCTGCGGGCCTGACGGAGGACTGCCCCGTACCCACCACCTGATCGTGCCGACCGCCGCCCGGTGGTCGACAGACCATGACCGCGCCCGGCGCCACGTCCGGGGGCGAGCGCACCGAGTGAGAGGCATAGGCTCCGAACCATGCGGAGAGCGAAGATCGTCTGCACCATCGGCCCCGCCACCGAGTCCCCCGAACAGATCCAGGCGCTCGTCGACGCGGGGATGGACGTGGCACGGATCAACCGCAGCCACGGCGCGCAGGAGGAGCACGAGCGCGTCTACCAGAACGTGCGGGCCGCGGCGAAGGCCTCGGGCCGGTCCGTGGCCATCCTGGTGGACCTCCAGGGGCCCAAGATCCGCCTCGGCCGGTTCGTCGACGGCAAGCACTTCCTCGAGGTCGGTGACATCTTCACCATCACCACCGAGGATGTCGAGGGCACCAAGGAGCTGGTGGGGACCACCCACAAGGGCCTGCCCGGCGACGTGAAGCCCGGCGACCCGATCCTCATCGACGACGGCAAGGTCCTGGTGCGCGTGCTCGAGGTCGACGGCCCGCGCGTCGTCACCCGCGTGGAGGTGCCCGGTCCGGTCTCGAACAACAAGGGCCTCAACCTGCCCGGTGTCGCGGTGTCCGTGCCGGCGATGTCCGACAAGGACGAGGAGGACCTGCGCTGGGCCCTGCGCATCGGTGCGGACATCATCGCGCTGTCCTTCGTGCGGTCCGCCGCGGACTACGCCGACGTGCGGCGGATCATGACGGAGGAAGGCACGATCGTCCCGGTCATCGCCAAGATCGAGAAGCCGCAGGCGGTGGACAACCTCGCGGAGATCGTCGACGCGTTCGACGGGATCATGGTCGCCCGCGGCGACCTCGGCGTGGAGCTGCCGTTGGAGCAGGTGCCGCTGGTGCAGAAGCGGGCCATCGAGCTGGCGCGGCGCAACGCCAAGCCGGTCATCGTCGCCACCCAGGTGCTCGAGTCGATGATCACCAACCCGCGGCCCACCCGGGCCGAGGCCTCGGACTGCGCCAACGCGGTGCTCGACGGCGCCGACGCGGTGATGCTGTCCGGCGAGACCAGCGTGGGGGAGTACCCGATCGAGGCGGTGCGCACCATGGCCAGGATCATCGAGTCCACCGAGGACCTGGGCCGCGAGCGCATCGCGCCGCTCGGTTCCGTGCCGCAGACCCGGTCCGGTTCCATCACGCGGGCGGCCGCCGAGGTCGGCGGCGCGCTGGGCGTCAAGTACCTGGTGACGTTCACGCAGTCGGGTGACTCGGCCCGGCGGATGTCCCGGCTGCGTTCGGCGATCCCGCTCGTCGCGTTCACGCCGTTGGAGCAGGTGCGCAACGTGCTGTCCCTGTCGTGGGGCGTCCAGACCTACCTGGTCCCGAAGGTGGAGAGCACGGACGTGATGGTCTACCAGGTGGACCAGACGCTGCGCGCCAACGGGCTCGCCGAGGTGGGCGACACCGTGGTCGTGGTCGCGGGCACGCCGGTGGGCGTCACCGGCTCCACGAACTCGCTCGTCGTACATCGGATCGGCGGCGAGGAGCCGGCGCTCCACCTCTCACGCACCGGCCGCTGAGCCGGCCGGGGCCCGCTCGCCCTGCGGGCCCCGGGCTCAGGCCGTGTACGCGCGGCGCTGCGCCTCGATCTCGACGCAGTGCGAGCAGCGCGGCCGGTCGTCGGTGCCCGGTCGCCGGTTCCACCACGGGATGTCGATGCCCGCCGGGCACTCGTCGTCGTCGTGGAAGACCTGCAGGTCCACAGGGTGAGCCGAGTGGTACGGCCTGACCTTCATGCACGGCCTCCTCGCCGTCGCGCCCCCACCTGCGGGTCGCCTCACTACAGGTGATGGGACGACGCTAGGCGCTGCGGCAACCGGCACCTGAGACTTCGGTCCCGTGACCCCCGACCTCCCGGCTTCGCCCGGCCGCGTCGATAGCCTTGGCACACACGTCGCGACGTCGGGAGGGCAGATGCGGGTGCCATGGGGTCGGCGCAGTCCGGCGTTCGGGGAGGAGAGCCCGGCGGGCGGCACCGTCGAGAGTCCGGTCCCGGTGGTCGACGAGCGGCCGTCGCCCGTCCTTGAGACGGTCGGGCCCGACGAGCCCTGGTGGGCGATCCGCCCGCCGCGCTGGCTGGCCCGCGCGCTGGCGATGGCCGTGGTGGCGGTGTTCCTCGGCATCGGCGCGTGGAACGCGATGCGGTCGCTGCGGGGCGTCGGGGTCAGCCTGCTGCTGGCCGTGTTCCTCTCGCTCGTCCTCGAGCCGACGGTCGTCCGGCTCGTGCGGCACGGCTGGAAGCGCGGTGTCGCGGCCGTCACGACGCTGGTGGGCTCGATCATCGTCATCGCCGGGGTGCTGGCACTGTTCGGGAACCTGTTCGTCCAGCAGGCGATCCAGCTCGTCGAGGCGGTGCCCGGGCTCTACGAGCAGGTGGCGGACTGGCTGGAGCGACGCTTCTCGCTCGACCTACCAGGCGTGCAGGAGCTGATCGGCGAGGCGACCAGCCGCTGGGGTGACGACCTGGCCAGCGGCGCGTTGCTGGTGGGCGGCGCGCTCGTCGGCGGCATCTTCTCGGTCCTGACGATCCTGCTGGTCACCTACTACCTGCTCGCGGCGGGGCCGAGGTTCCGTGCCGCCGTGTGCGAGTACCTGACGCCGAGCCGGCAGCAGGAGGTGCTGCGGCTGTGGCAGATCACGCAGGCCAAGGTCTCGGACTTCATGAACACGCGCATCGTGCTCGCGGCGCTGTCGACCGTCGCGATGGCGGTCTTCCTGCTGATCCTGGGCACCCCCTACGCCCTGCCGCTGGCGCTGTTCACGGGTGTCATCTCGCAGTTCGTGCCGACGATCGGCACGTACATCGGCGGCGCGTTGCCCGTGCTCGTCGCGCTGACCAGCCAGAGCCCGGTGCGGGCCCTGGTGGTCGTCGCGTTCGTCGTCGCCTACCAGCAGGTGGAGAACCTGTGGCTGTCGCCGAGGATCTCGGCGAGGGCGCTCGAGATGAACCCGGCGGTGGCGTTCGTCTCGGTGCTGGCGTTCGGCGCCGTGTTCGGGGCGCTCGGGGCGTTCCTGGCGCTGCCGATCGTGGCGACGATCCAGGCGGTCTGGAGCACGTACGTCCGCCGCCACGAGCTCGTCGACTCCCACATGCTGCGCGACCCGGAGGCGCTCCCCACCACGCGCCGCCCCCGCTGACCCCACCAACCCCCCGCAGCGTCCGCACTCGTCGTTGTCAGGACCACAACGAGTGCGGACGCACCGAACCCTGGGGCGCAACGTCCGCACAGGGTGTTGCCGGAGCACCCACGAGTGCGGACGTTGCGGGGGAGTCAGGGCGTGGGGGCGGGGAGGGTCAGCGGGGGCGGGAGGAGCGGGGGGAGGATGGCGCGGATGCGCTCCTGGAGGGCGGTCACGCGGCCGGGGGACATCCGTTCGACGGGCGCCGTCACGCTCACCGCCGCGATCGCGGTGGCGCCGCGGAGCACCGGCATCGCCACGCATGCGATGCCGGGCTCGTTCTCCTCGGTCTCCACCGCGTAGCCGGTGCGCCGCGCGGCGTCGACGACGTCCCACACGTGCCCCACGTCCACCGCGAGCCCCTCGGCGTAGCCGGCGAGGGAGTCGGGGCCGGTGACGCGGTGCGCGAGCAGCGCGCGCCCGAGGGCGGTCGTGACGGCCGGGCTGCGCCGGCCGACGGCGGACCAGACGCGCACCGGCCGCTCGGGCTCCACCTTGTCGAGGTAGAGGATCTGCCGGCCCGAGAGCACGCCGAGGTGCACCAGCTCGTCGACGTCGGCCGCCAGCGCGACGAGGGCCGGGTGGAGCAGCACCGCGAGGTTGTCCTGCGCGAGGTAGGACTCGCCGAGGGCGAGGGCGGCGCCGCCGAGCGTGTAGGCGCCCGTCGCCGGGTCCTGCGCGACGAAGTCACGGTGCCGCAGCGCCGCGAGCGTGCGGTGCACGGTGGGCTTGGCCAGGTCCAAGCGCTTGGCCACCTCGGCGAGCACCAGCCCGCGCGGGCCGGCGGTGGCGAGCAGGTCGAGGGCGGCCAGCGCCCGGTCGACGGCCTCGATGGGCGGCCGGGTCTCCATGCCCCGAGCGTAGGGGATTCCGCTGAGCGGAACGGCGAGGCCGCCTGGCGAACCACGGCCTCGGGTGGTGATCAGGCCGTCGCTGCGCGTGCGGGAGTCGACCGCAACGGTCTTCAGTCGATCGCCCGAGACGACCGCCTTCGCTGCTGCGGCCCTCTGCCGCCGCGCGATGCGAGCAGCTTTGTCCATTCCCACCTGTGGTTGTGGTGGTGGTAGTGCCCCGGGCGGGATTTGAACCC
>Ga0255334_1001061_pt1 | contig 14622 bp, 12 predicted proteins | sample EtOH5_35cm_T3_12_FD_202080 | JGI IMG/M metagenome (GOLD analysis project Ga0255334, IMG submission 202080) | Sandy soil microbial communities from University of British Columbia, Vancouver, Canada - EtOH5_35cm_T3_129 | ecosystem: Engineered > Artificial ecosystem > Sand microcosm > Unclassified ...
GCCATGCCGATTGCTGGCTGAACTGCCATGCCGATTGCTGGCTGAACTGCCATGCCGATTGCTGGCTGAACTGCCATGCCGATTGCTGGCGAACTACCATGCCGATTGCTGGCTGAACTGCCATGCCGATTGCTGGCTGAGCTCCCATGCCGATTGCTGGCTGAACTGCCGTGCCGATTGCTGGCTGAACTGCCATGCCGATTGCTGGCTGAACTGCCATGCCGATTGCTGGCTGAGCTGCCATGCCGATTGCTGGCTGAACTGCCATTACGATTGCTGGCGAACTGCCATTACGAATGCTGGCGAACTGCCATTACGATTGCTGGCGAACTGCCATGCCGATTCCCTGCGGGTACCCTGCAATTGCTGACCTTCCCCTTCAGAATGGGGCATACCCTTCTCGGCTGCGCGAAATAACGACTCGGGAGATCGCTATTTCGACGAAAGTGCCCAATCCGAGCGAAATAATGATTCGGGAGATCGTTATTCTCGCTGGAGGAACCATAAGTCGGGCGAGGTGCGGGATTTAACGCCCTGAGAAATCGTTATTTCGGCGAAAGTGCCCATTCCGAGCAAAATAATGATTTGGGAGATCGTTATTTTCTCAAAAGGGAGCGGAATCCAGGCCAGGTGTGGTGAGCGGTTCTGGCGGAGCGCAATTTCGATCAAGCCCCGAGCGGGCAACCTATGTTGAGGAGTGAAACCTGTGTCTGACGCATACAAAAAGGCGGGAGTCGACATCGCCGCAGGCAACGCCGCCGTCGAACGTATGAAAAAGCATGTGCAGCGCTCGCTGCGTCCCGAAGTGCTGGCCGGTCTCGGCGGCTTCGGAGCTTTGTTCGGGCTGAATAAGGACAAGTACGAGGAGCCGGTGCTCGTCTCCGGAACGGATGGAGTTGGAACAAAGCTGATGCTCGCGTTTGCCATGGACAAGCACGACACCATCGGCATCGACGCCGTAGCCATGTGCGTCAACGATATCGTCGTGCAGGGCGCGGAGCCGCTTTTTTTCCTCGATTATCTCGCGACCGGCAAGGTCGTCCCCGAGAAGATCGAGGCGGTCGTCGCCGGAATCGCCGAGGGCTGCGTCCGCTCAGGCTGCGCCCTGATCGGCGGCGAAACCGCCGAAATGCCCGGCATGTACGGAGCGGATGATTATGATATCGCCGGCTTTGCCGTCGGCGTCGTCGACCGCAAGCGCATTGTCGACGGCTCGCAGATCAAGCCCGGCGATGTGCTGATCGGGCTCGCTTCGAGCGGCGTGCACAGCAACGGGTACTCGCTGGTGCGCCGGCTGCTCCTGGAGGAAGCGGGCTTCGCGCTCGACCGGCCGCTCTCCTCCATTGAAGGGTTGGAAAGCTTGGTCGCACAGGCCGCGGCCGCCGGTCAACCCGGCCGCACGCTCGGCGACGCTCTGCTTGAGCCGACTCGTCTCTATGTGAAGCCGATCCTCACCATCCTGGAGCAGGCCCCCGGCGCCATCAAAGGGATGGCGCATATCACCGGCGGCGGCTTCACCGAGAACATTCCGCGCATGCTGCCGGCGGGTGTCGGCGTTGAGATCCAATTCGGCTCCTGGCCGGTTCACCCTTTGTTCAAGCTGATGCAAGCCGTGGGCGAGCTCACCTACGACGACCTGTTTCGCACCTTCAACATGGGCATCGGCATGGTGCTCGCCGTCGCGCCCGAGCAGGCGGATGAAGTGGAGCGCCTCGCCCGCGCGAACGGCGAAGAGACCTATCGCATCGGCCAAGCCATCGCTGGGGATCAGGCTGTGTCCTATAGGGGAGTCGCCGTATGACTGCTGCCGCGTCCGCCCGTTCTCCCCGCGAGTACCGCATCGCCGTCTTCGCCTCGGGCAGCGGCAGCAACTTCCAGGCGCTGGCGGACGCCGTCGCCTCCGGAAGCATTCCGGGCGCGCGCATCGTGCTGCTCGTCGCCGACAAGCCGCAGGCGGCGGTGGTCGGCCGCGCCGAGCGGGCGGGCGTCCCGGTCTTCGTCTTCCGCCCCCGCGATTACGCCTCGCGCGAGGCGTACGAAGCCGAGATCGTCGCCCGGCTCCGCGAGCTCGACGTCGAGCTCGTCGCGCTCGCCGGCTATATGCGGCTTGTCACCCGCACGCTGCTCGAACCTTTTGCCGGCCGGATCATCAACATCCACCCGGCCCTGCTTCCAGCCTTCCCCGGCGTAGACGGAGTCCGCCAGGCCCTCGAATACGGCGTGAAGGTGACAGGGGTCACCGTTCACTTCGTCGACGACGGCCTCGACACCGGGCCGGTGATCCTGCAGCGCGCCGTCGACGTCCTCGACGGCGACACCGAGGAGACGCTCGCCGCCCGCATCCACGCCGTCGAGCACGAGCTGTACCCCGAGGCCATCCGCCTGCTGAGCGCCGGCCGCATCGAGCTGGCGGGACGCAAGACCCGCGTTCTGCCGCCGCAGGAATCCTCCGGCTGATCATCCGATCTCCTGCCCTTTCTGATCTTTCATCGGCAAATGGCAGGCGTCACATAGACGCCGATAGGCGTTTATCCTTGGAGTAAATGCAGGCAGCAGCACGTGTAATACCTGTGCGTGTGTTCTGCGTGCGCCGCGTGTGCTGCGTGCGCCGCGTGTGCTGCGTGCGCCGCGTGTGCTGCGTGTGCTGTACGTGCTGTGTGTGTTCTACGTGCTCCGCGTGTGTGCTGTACGTGCTGGGTGTGCTCCGCGCGTGTGCTCTACGTGCGCCGCGTGTGTGCTGTACGTGCTGGGTGTGCTCCGCGCGTGTGCTGTACGTGTTGCGTGCGCTGCGAGTGCTGCGTGTGCTCTGCGTGTCCGCATGGGGTGAACTTTTACAGCTGGAATTTCTTTTAGAAGGTGGACACGGCCGGATAGAGAGGGTGGCGGAGTCCCCCTCAAATTAAGTACAAGATATGGGGCGTTCCGAGTTAAAAGATACTAGATAGGCGATTCTTCGGGAAACTGAGGCTCAATCGCTCTACTAGAAGAGTGTCCACCTTATGAAAGACAAACAAGCATGAATTGTCCACTGTGGAAGGACGATGCGGGGAACGTTTACCTTTTGCTATAGCCGATCCTCATCTTGGGGTTCGGAATGGGCGAGACAATTCGGCGGCAATAGACACGATAGGCGCTAATCCTTATCTGCCTGCTCAAGAGCCGAATCATTCATTTTACCGTTCGCCGCGGCACCGTCCGTTGTCCCGCATCGACCGCGGACCGCGCCGTTTGCCTGCACCCGTCGTCCCGTTACCTTTTTTCACCATCCCACAATCAGGAGGTTTCCACCTTGGCCATCAAACGCGCGCTGATCAGCGTGTCCGACAAAACCGGAATCATCCCGTTCGCCCGGGAGCTCGCCGGGCTCGGCGTCGAGATCATCTCCACCGGCGGCACTTATAACCTGCTCAAGGAGAACGGCATTCCCGTCACCGGCATCTCCGACGTGACCGGCTTCCCCGAGATCATGGACGGCCGCGTCAAGACGCTGCATCCGGCTGTTCACGGCGGCCTGCTCGCCGTCCGCGCGAGCGAGAAGCACCGGCAGCAGATGGAGGAGAACGGCATCGGCTACATCGACCTCGTCGCCGTCAACCTCTACCCGTTCGCGGCGACCATCGCCAAGCCCGACGCGACCTATGAGGACGCCGTCGAGAACATCGACATCGGCGGTCCGACCATGCTCCGCTCGGCGGCGAAAAACCACCACGACGTCACCGTGCTGGTGGACTCGGCCGATTATCCGCAGGTGTTGGAGGAGATACATGCCACCGGCGACACCGAGCTCGCCACCCGTAAGCGCCTCGCCGCCAAGGTGTTCCGCCACACCGCTCACTACGATTCGCTGATCGCCGATTACTTGACCCGCAAGACCACCGGGGAAGCTTTTCCGGAAACCTTCACTGTCACCTACGTGAAAGCCCAGGACCTCCGCTACGGGGAAAATCCGCACCAGCAGGCCGCTTTCTACGAGAAGTCGCTCGGAAGCGCCGGAACGCTTGCCGCGGCCGAGCAACTGCACGGCAAGGAGCTGTCCTACAACAACATCAACGACGCCAACGCCGCCTTGCAGCTGCTGGCCGAATTCAGCGAGCCCGCCGTGGTGGCCGTCAAGCACATGAACCCCTGCGGAGTCGGCATCGGCAACGACATCGACGAAGCCTACCGCAAGGCGTATGACGCCGACCCTGTCTCCATCTTTGGGGGGATTGTCGCCGCCAACCGTCCGATCAACAAAGTGACCGCGGAGCGGATGCACAGCATTTTCCTCGAGATCATCATCGCTCCGGATTACACAGACGAGGCTCTCGCCATCCTCAAGGCCAAGAAGAACATCCGCCTCCTGAAGCTCAACATCGCCGAAGCCGAAACGGGACCCGAGCTCGCCTTCACCTCCATCCGCGGCGGCGCCCTCGTTCAGGAGACGGACAAGCACCGCATCACCGCGGAGGATCTCAAGGTCGTCACCGAGCGCAAGCCGACCGGGGAGGAGCTGAAGCAGCTGCTTTTTGCCTGGAAGGTGGTCAAGCATGTGAAGTCCAACGCCATCGTGCTGGCCGCGGGCGACATGACGGTGGGCGTGGGCGCGGGGCAGATGAACCGCGTCGGCTCCGCCAAGATCGCCATCGAGCAGGCCGCAGGCTCGGCTTCGGGCTCGGTCATGGCCTCGGACGCCTTTTTCCCGATGAGCGACACGCTGGAGTTGGCCGCCGCCGCCGGCATCACCGCCGTCATCCATCCGGGCGGCTCGATCCGCGACGAGGATTCGATCAAGGTGGCCAACGAGCACGGCATCGCCATGGTGACGACCGGCATTCGTCATTTCAAGCATTAATCATCAACCATGTGAAAAAAATGCTCCGTCCGAAGCGCCCGATCTATAACGGACGCCTCGAAATAGGCGGAAGCGGGAGGTTAACCCCATGAACGTATTGGTCGTCGGCCGCGGAGGCCGGGAGCACGCGCTGGTCTGGGCGATCGCCCAAAGCCCGCGCGTCGACAAGCTTTACTGTGCGCCAGGCAACGGCGGCATCGCCGCCCTCGCCGAGTGCGTGCCGATCGCGGAGCTGGACTTCGCCGGGATCGCGGCGTTTGCCAAGGAGCAGTGGATCGATTTCATCGTGATCGGTCCGGATGATCCGCTCGCCGCCGGCATCGTCGATCATCTGGAGGCGGAGGGCCTGAAGGTCTTCGGCCCGCGCAAGAACGCCGCCGCCATCGAAGGCAGCAAAGCCTTCATGAAAGAGCTGCTGCGCAAATACGGCATTCCGACGGCGGCTTACGAGACTTTTGACGATTACGACAAAGCGCTCGCTTACCTGCGCACCCGGCCGCTGCCCGTCGTGATCAAGGCCGACGGGCTCGCCGCCGGCAAAGGCGTCATCGTGGCTTATACCGCCGAGGAAGCCGAACGGGCGCTGGCGGACATCATGGTGGGCAAGACCTTCGGCGCTTCCGGGGATAAGGTCGTCATCGAGGAATTCCTCCAGGGCCAGGAAATGTCCCTGCTCGCCTTCGTAGACGGCAGCACCGTGAAGCCGATGGAGCCTTCCCAGGACCACAAGCCGGTCTTCGACGGCGACAAAGGGCCTAACACCGGCGGCATGGGCACGTACTCGCCGCTGCCGCATGTGGACCCGTCCATCGTCGCGGAGGCGATCCGCACCATCGTCCAGCCGGCGGCCGACGCGCTCGTCGCGGAGGGGCGGCCCTTCCGCGGCGTGCTGTACGCCGGGCTGATGCTGACCGCCGACGGCCCCAAGACGATCGAATTCAACGCCCGCTTCGGCGATCCGGAGACGCAGGTGCTCCTGCCCCGGTTGGAGACTGATCTCCTCGATATCTTGCTGGCCGTGGCCGAAGGCCGGCTGGCGGGCATGGAGATCCACTGGAGCGATTCCGCCGCCGTCTGCGTGATCCTCGCCTCCGAGGGCTACCCCGGCGGTTATCCGCAAGGGCTTCCCATCACCGGCATCGAGGCTGCCGAATGGGACGCGCTCGTCTTCCACGCGGGCACCGCCCTCGCCCCGGACGGGAAGGAGGTCGTCACCTCCGGCGGGCGCGTGCTCGGCGTCGTCGGACGCGGAGCGGATATCGCCGAAGCGCGGGACCGCGCCTATGCCGCGGCGGGACGCATCCGCTTCGACGGCGTCCACTACCGCCGCGACATCGCGGCGAAGGCGCTCGCCGCCTCGCCCCAGGCAGAATAGCCTCCGGCGCCGATCTGCCTGTTCCCGCGTCAGTCGCCAGGCGCGAATTCCCGCCCCAGTTGCCGGACGCGAATTTCCAAATGCCAAAGCCGCTTTCTTCCTCGCAAGAAGAAGGGAGCGGCTTTTGCCTTTTTTCGCGGCTTTGGCCTTTTTCGCGCGGCTTTTTGCCCCTTTGGCACAACCCATCCTGAAACCAATCCGTGCTTTTGCCGCAGAGGAATGCTATACTGATCATAAGCATGCTCCTCCAAATTAACCGAAAAAGGTGGGAACCCGATTGGATTTCCAACAACAGCAAGCCCTTGGCATGGAACGAGAGTATAATACCTCCTTCCACAAGCTTCTCAAGATGTTCACCCTGACGATCCTGGTATCCTTCATCGGAACTCTGGCCGGAATGTTTGTCCCTCCCGACCTATTCCTTCCGCTCGTCGTGGTGGAATTCGTGATGATCCTTTCGGCTTTCTTCATCCGCCGGCGCAAGAAAGCGATCGGATACCCGTTCGTCTTCGCCTTCTCGTTTATTAGCGGGATCACGCTCTATCCGACCGTCGCCCACTATTCGACCATCGGCGGCTTCTCGCTCGTCAACGCCGCCTTCCTGATCACGACTGCCATGTTCGTCGGGCTTACGGCTTACGCGTATTATTCCAAACGGGATTTCAGCTTCCTCGGCGGCTTTCTGATCATGGGCCTGATCACCTTGATCGGCTTCAGCCTCGTCGGCCTGTTTACCGGCGGTTTCGGCGGAAGCCTGGGTCTTGGCATCGCCATCGGCGGCACGCTGATCTTCTCCGGCTATATCCTGTATGACATCTCGCATTACAAGCATGGACTCGAAGAAGAGATGATTCCGATCGCCGTACTGAACCTGTACCTGGACTTCATCAACCTGTTCCTCTACGTGCTGCGGCTTTTGGGCCTTTCCCGCGACTGAGCCGCTTCTTGAAGCGCGCCGTCCGGTTCGATCAAGGCAGGGCAGACCGTCCGTCCAGCGGGCGGTCTTTCGTTTTCATAAGGCATCCTGTCCAAAAAGGAGATTTATCCGTCATGACATCAAGCTCTACCGCCCGAAACACCAAGCTGTTCACCGCATTGCTGCTTTTCTCCGCCATGACTCTTGCCCTCTCCGGCTGTGGCAAGGACGCGGCCGAGACCGGCGGGAAGGCGGCGGCCTCCGCTCCGCCGGCGAGTGCGAGCGTCTCGCCTGGGTCCGCTGCTCCAATAGAGACCGATGCCTCCGCCGCTCCGTCAACCGGAAGCCCCGCTCCCTCTGCGCGCGAGGTCGATACCGATCCGGACAGCGCAGCCGTGCTCGTCAATAAGCAGTACGCCTTGCCGGACGGATACAATCCGCCGGACCTTGTCTATCCCGACGTCCCTTTCCTCTTCAAGGATAAGATCGAGAAACGGATGATGCGCAAGGACGCCGCCGCCGCCCTCGAGAAGCTGTTCGCGGCCGCCAAGGAAGACGGAATCGTTCTTGCCGGAGTCTCGGCCTACCGTTCCCACGCCACGCAGACTGCCCTTTTCCAACAATATGTGGACAAGGATGGCGAAGAGAAGGCCAAAACCTACAGCGCCGTCCCCGGACACAGCGAGCATGAAACCGGCCTCGCCATCGACGTTTCCGGCTCCGACGGCAAATTCGCCGCCGAGCCGGGATTTGCCGGGTCTCCGGAAGCCAAGTGGCTGAACGATCATGCCGCCGATTACGGCTTTATCATCCGCTATCCGGAAGGGAAGGAAGCCATCACCGGCTACACCTATGAGCCCTGGCATATCCGCTATGTCGGAACTGCCATGGCCAAGGAAATCATGTCCACCGGAAGCTCACTGGAGGAATATTACGGCGCTGTGCCGGCAGCGGCGCAATAGAGATCAGGCAACAGCTTGCCGAACGCACTAAAAAGCCGCAATCGCGGCTTTTTTCCGAAGGCCGAGGATTCCCGGACGTCGGCACCGGCTGGTATGAGCGCGCGCGATTCGCCGCGAATGCGGGTTCGGGGGACGACCGGATTCGGGTCTGCCCTCTTCCGGCCCTTCCCCGGTCCGGGAAGTACCAGGTCCAACCCTTCGGCAGCCTGCTTGCGGCCCAGACTTGGAATGCGGATCTGCCGCCGTATCTCTTGTTCGACAAGGCCTCGTGGACCTGGTAGGAGCTGCCCGCGTCCAGGAAGGATGCTTTCCTTCCGGTTCAGTTCGAGAGCTCCCTGTACCGGCTATCGGTTAGCAAATAGCTGCATCATTGCGGCGACATGCACAGGCGCGCAGACCCGCGGGATTCGCGGCTCGCGCGCCTGTCGTGTCACTTCCTGCTCTTGCTGCTCTTGCGCTTCCAATAGCTGCGCTTCTTGCCGCGCCGGGAGGAAGCCGGCCTGTAGACGGTTTTGCCTTTGCGGCGTTTCCGGCGCTTGCGTTTCACCGGCGCAAGCCCGTCGCCGTCCCCGCTATCCTTGGTGGAGGCTTTGCCGAGGCTGGAGAACAGCTTGAACATCGGCGCAATCTGCTGCACGGTTCCGGCGATCTTCTGCATCTTGGTGAGCGTGGCGAGAATGCCGTCGATGCCGCCCATCTGCTGGATGAAGCTGCCGATCCCGCCGGCGCCCAGTCCTCCGGCTCCGCCCGCGGCCCCGGCAGCTCCCGCGCCTCCGCCGCCGAACAGGTTGCCGAGGAGGCCGCCTATTCCGCCGCCTCCCCCTGCGGCTGGCGCCGCGGGAGCGCCGCCAAAGCCGAAACCTGCGCCGCCGCCCGGCAGAGCGGGCGGTCCGCTCCCGCCAAAGCCTGCCCCGGGCGCCATCGGAAAGCCGCCGCCCATGCCCATTCCGGGCGGCATAGGCGGCAGCCCCAGACCGCCCATGCCTGCGCCTAAGCCGCCGCCCATGCCTGCGCCTAAGCCGCCGCCCATGCCTGCGCCTAAGCCGCCGCCCATGCCTGCGCCCAAGCCGCCGCCCAAGCCGCCTAAGCCGCCACCGAAGCCTCCGCCGAAAGCGGAGGAGCTATCCAAGAAGCCGGTCGTCGCGGCCGTGGGGCTTACTGCCCGGGCGGGACCGGCTGAAGGAACGGCCGGATAGGATAGAATCGGCCGGCTGCTCCCTGCCCGTGTTCCCGGCCGTTGCCGGGAATAGTCCGGATGTTGTATAGTCATCTTGAGTCACAACCCTTTTCCTTTTATGGGTGTTTGTATATAATCTATGAAGTAGGCATTTGTTTCGTATGGACGGATGCCCGTTTTCTCCGTCTTTGCCGAATTTAACGCGCTAACGCTTAAAAATTTTACAGACCGAAACCGGATCAAAGCAGGAATTATCCGCACCATATCGAATGATAACGCTATTCGCGCTATGAAGGAGACCGCACAATGCAGCTCAAAAAACTCAACGACAAATCCATCGACCAGCTGTTCGAGGCCGTTTTAACTTTGAAGGATCTGGAGGAATGCTACACCTTCTTCGACGATCTCTGCACGGTCAATGAAATCGAATCCCTCGCCCAACGTCTGGAAGTCGCCCGGATGCTCCGCAAGGGCAATACCTATAACCAGATCGAGGCCGAGACCGGAGCCAGCACGGCTACCATCTCCCGCGTGAAGCGCTGCCTGAACTACGGCAACGACGGGTACAAAATGACCCTCGAGCGGCTGGACCGCTGAGCGGAGACGGCCATGCAGACATTCGGTGTACTTATCGTCAGCCACGGGTCCCGCGATCCCGAATGGGTCCGGTTGGTCGACCTTGCAGCGGCTGGGGTTACTTTTCCCGAAGGAATGCCGGTTTCTTGCTGTTTTCTGGAAAATGTGCCGGGGCGCCTCATCCCGGACGGTATCGGCGAGCTGGAGAGAGCCGGCGTCACGGACATTCTGGTCATCCCGCTGTTCCTGTCCTCCGGCAGCAGCCACGTGGAGGCGATCGCGGAGTCTCTCGGCGTCGTCTTCCGTCCTTCGTACCTGGAGGATGAGGAGTGGACGGAGGAGCTCGCCATCCCGAAGAGCAGCAGTTATCGGGATATATCTGCACTCCCGCCGATTCCCCATCGGTCCCGCATCCATTTCGGCAAGCCGATGGAAGACGAAACTACCGTTGCCCAAATCATTTATGATAAAATAGTAAAGCAAAACGCGGATCCCTCGAACGAAGCGCTGCTCCTTGTCAGCCATGGAAGCTCCAATCCGCGGCTGGAGAGGCGCTATCGCCGCACAACCCGCCTGCTTGCCGCGAAGGTGCAGGCTATGGGCGGCTACCGGGAAGCGAAGACCGCGCTCCTTCTCCCGGATAAGGGCGAGGTCGAGAGCAAGACGGAGCGGCTGTATGCCAAAGACCCTGCACGCACGGTGCGCGTCTTTCCGGTTTTCTTAAGCGAGGGTTATTTCACGCGAGATGAGATCCCTTCGCGCCTTTCCGCGAGCCGCAGCCGCATCGCCTACGCGAATTGCGCCCTGCTGCCGCATCCGCTCGTCTCCACCTGGCTGTACGATCAATTCATCGAATTAGTGAATCAAGCGAGAAGCAGTCGTGGACCGGCCGCATAGACAGGGAAGAAGAGGCGACCGCCTCCTCCGCTTTCGCGGAAGGGGGGGTTCCGCCAGGGAAACCCCTGCCTAGGCAGGGTTGACGGAGGTTCCTCCTTTAGCGCGAATGGCCTTATCTTCGGCGGAATGCTCACCAGCATCCTCCATTCCAGCAATGCAGCGCTGAAGGAGAAAAGGCCGCGCGAACGGACAAACTGGGTATAGGGTGATTGGAATGAGACAACGGGCAAGGTTGATATATAATCCCACATCGGGCCGCGAGGAGATGCGGCGGAGACTGCCGGATATTCTTCATCGGCTGGAAAGTGGCGGGCTGGAGACGTCGACCCATGCCACCACAGGCGAGGGAGATGCCGTTCTCGCCGCGCGGGACGCGGTTAGCCGCGGCTTCGATATCATCATCGCCGCCGGCGGCGACGGCACTTTGAACGAAGTGATCAACGGGCTGGCGGAGCAGCCGCATCGCCCCCAGCTCGGCATCCTGCCGCTCGGCACGACCAACGATTTCGCCCGGGCGATGGGCATTCCTCGCAACTACGAAGTGGCTTGCGACCTCATCCTACGCCAGAGCACCGTGCCGATCGACATCGGCAAGGTGAATCAGAAGTATTTTATCAACATCGCCGGCGGTGGTTCCCTCACGGAATTGACCTATGAGGTTCCGAGCCGGCTGAAGACCATCCTCGGGCAGTTGGCCTACTACGTCAAGGGGCTGGAGAAGCTTCCCTCTCTGAAGCCGATCAAGGTCATGGTCGAGACGGACGAAGAGACGCTGCAGGAAGAGATCATGCTGTTCCTGGCGGCCAACAGCAACTCGGTCGGAGGCTTTGAGAAGCTGGCTCCCGAAGCGAGCCTGAGTGACGGCAAGCTCGATTTGCTCCTGCTGCGAAAGTGCAACCTGGCGGATTTCATCCGCATTGTCACCGCAGCCATGCGCGGAGATCACATGAACGACCCGTACATCAAATACATTCGAACCTCCAAGATCAACGTCACGTCCACCGATTATGTCCAACTGAACCTGGACGGCGAATACGGCGGCACGCTGCCGTGCGAGATTTCCGTGCTTCCTTCGCATCTGGAGGTTTTTGCCGACGAATCGGGAAAATTGTCCTACAAAACCGGAAGCCGCCCTCGCGCCATTCCATCCCGTTTATTGGAGGAACTGGAGGAGTAGGAACTTTGAGGGCACTGCGAGTCTCATCAGCGGAAAACATGGGTTGACCCTCGTTTTCCCGCTGTGTGCCGCATGTCAATCTTTTCGGTCTCTCCCGCCGAATCATGGAATCGATCACAGAACGATCTGCAAGCCGGGGGCCTTGATGCTCCCGTTTTTTCTCATTTTAGGAAGGAGGGGTAATCCGCATGGCCAAAAGAACAAGAACCGGTGGCCCGCACAGGCTGAAGCGTGTCGATTCCCCGGGAAATAACAGAGACGCAGGCAGCAGCGCCGCCCTCGCGGAGCGAAATCTGCCTGTTGCCAAAAATGCCGACTATGAAGCGGACATCATCGGTTTGACGCATGATGGGGAAGGGGTCGGCCGGGTGAACGGCTTCACCCTGTTTGTGGCAGGCGCATTGCCGGGAGAACGGGTGCGGCTGAAGGTGCTGAAGGTGAAAAAGCAATACGGCTACGCGAAGCTGCTGGAGGTTCTCAAAGCCAGCCCGGACAGGGTAATGGCTCCCTGCCCGATTCACAAACAATGCGGCGGCTGCCAGCTGCAGCATTTGAGCTACGAAGCCCAGCTCCGCCACAAGCGGCAGATCGTCGTGGATGCGCTTGAGCGCATCGGTAAGCTTCCGGTATCTGCGATTGAGCAGGGGGGAGGAGTGGACGGCGGGATGCGGGCAGCAGGACACGGGACGGATGCGTCTTCGCCAGTCCTGCTGTCCGAGGGATCGCCGACGGCACCCCCGATCCAAGCAGAGGTTTCGGTCAGCCCCGGTGCTTCGCATCCGCCGATTCCCGTTCATCCCGTGATCGGAATGCCGAATCCGTGGAACTACCGCAACAAAGCCCAGGTTCCGCTCGGCGAAGTGGAGGGCGGCTTGGTCGGCGGCTTCTACGCCCAGGGCAGCCACCGGATCATCGACATGGACGCCTGCCTGATCCAGCACGAAGCGAATGACGACGTGGTGCGCAAGGTCAAGGATATCGCTCGCCGCTTCGGCGTGAGCGCCTACCGCGAGGAGACCGGACAGGGGCTGCTGCGCCACGTGGTGGCCAAAATCGGCTTCCGCACCGGCGAGATCATGGTCGTCCTCGTCGTGAACGGAGACAAGCTGCCGCGGCAGGAAGCCTTCATCGACGAGATTCGCGCGGGGATTCCCGGCGTCAAGAGCATATGTCTAAACCGTAACACGCGCCAGACCAACGTCATCTTCGGCGACCACACCGATGTGCTCTGGGGCAGCGAGACCATCTACGACTACATCGGCGACATCAAGTTCGCCATCTCCGCCCGTTCGTTCTACCAGGTCAATCCGGTGCAGACGGAGGTGCTCTACCGCACCGCTCTTGATTACGCCGCCCTGACGGGAAGCGAGACCGTCATCGATGCCTACTGCGGCATCGGGACGATCTCGCTCTTCCTGGCGCAGCACGCCCGCCGCGTCTATGGCGTCGAGATCGTCGCCGAAGCCATCGCCGACGCCCGCCGCAACGCGGCGTTGAACGGCCTTGCCAACGTCGAATTCGCCGTCGGCAAGGCCGAAGAGATCATCCCGGCGTGGCGTGCCGACGGCATCACGCCGGATGTCATCGTCGTCGACCCGCCGCGCAAAGGCTGCGAGTCGGAACTCCTCGACACGATGCTGGCCATGCAGCCAGCCCGCATCGTATACGTTTCCTGCAACCCGGCGACGCTCGCCCGCGATCTCCGGGTGCTCGTCGACGGCGGCTACCGCGTCATGGAAGCGACGCCGGTGGACATGTTCCCACAGACGAGTCATGTGGAGTGCGTAACTCGGATGGACTTTATCGGAAAAGGGTGAAAACCACAATATGTAGCGGTTTTTAAAGAGGACATAGCATTACATGTTGATTTTTATTTACATTATTTGGTTTGTAGTTTTTGGGCCAAAAAGTGCCCTTTCCATGGATGGACTTTTTTATTGACACAAAACAGGGCGTTTAAGCAAGATATTTACAGGATCATTAGGGCGAAAATCCGCGGGCTTTTCCGACGGAGCTTCGCCCTTTTATTTTTATGGTTCAGTAACAAATCACGGGGTAGTCGACAAAATCCAACATGAACAGGGGACGGAAATAGAAGAGCAGATCGTTCGTGTCGAATGCTGCTTTAGCATAACTTCTTTTGTAAGCGATCCTGATGGACTCGCCATCGGTTCAGAGCCGTCTGCTGTTCTTTCAATTCCATCCGGGCTTTGAGAGAAGGGATGGAGTAGCCAAACCCTTGCTTATTCATAGCACGAATCTGGTTGTTCTTCCCTTCCGTCTTGGCATTGGAGATTTTGCAAATAAAGCGGTTCATGATCTCAGGAAGCCAATTCCAAATGGTTTTCAAAAGCCGGTGGAAAGGCTCCAAATCCGTAGCCAATACTTCGTTCTCCCAGTCAGCCAAAAGCGCTAATGCGTCTTCGAAGTCTCGGCAACGATACAGCGCGCGAAGCTTCTGGTGAAGGGAGATGGCTTTAGCCAGTTCGGGAATGGCCTTCTCCCATGCCTCTAGCCGTTCTTTTTCTTCCGCGCTGAGCTCTTCAATTGGCTTGGCGAATAAGTCTTTCTCTTGTTTCATACTGGACAGTGAAAAGTTCTTGTCGAAAAGCAGATAGATAGAAAAATAACCCAATCCGGCGATTATATGATATCCTAAGGTTCTCATACCAGAAAGGAGATCAGATCGCAGAAAGGGTTACTCTGCT
>Ga0255334_1001063_pt1 | contig 14602 bp, 13 predicted proteins | sample EtOH5_35cm_T3_12_FD_202080 | JGI IMG/M metagenome (GOLD analysis project Ga0255334, IMG submission 202080) | Sandy soil microbial communities from University of British Columbia, Vancouver, Canada - EtOH5_35cm_T3_129 | ecosystem: Engineered > Artificial ecosystem > Sand microcosm > Unclassified ...
CCGCTGGCCGCCCTCCACAGCGTGTTTGCGCCCCAAGGGCAACCCACCGAACGGAGCCACTCGACGACCCTTTGCCGCCCACATCCTGCTGCGGCTTCCATGGTAGCCTCATCGATCAGACCCGGCATATGGGCGTGCACCCATTGCAGGATGTGCAGATGTCCATTATGTGCAGCCTCGGTACATACATGCGACGTGACCATCAGGGGGTGCTGTTGCAACAGGCGCAAGCGGCCTGTTCTGCCGGCCCACTCTAGGGCATCGTCGTCCATCGGACGCCCATGAGCGAGGGACCACGCGATGGATGCGTCGGTCGCCGTTTCACCGCTCGAAAGCGCGGGCACCGTGGGCGGCCATGGGCACCCGTTGGCGTGCGCCCACTCGAGAATGTCGATGCGATCCAAGAGGATCGCGTTCCACGGACAACCAACAGAGCGCAACCACTGGAGTATGCCCAGGTGCCCGCCCCGGACAGCGGCGGCACACGCGTCCTCGTCAAAGTCGTACCGTTGCGCAAGCATCCACTCTAGGATATGGAGGTGGCCGTGGCGTGCCGCCATGGCAGCGAGAGACGGGTCTGCCGTGGGACTGATGCCATGCGCCCAGGCGACAATGTCCACATGGCCGTGCTTGACGGCCTTTTCGCGTACGCCATAGATGCGAACGAGGGACCCTCTCGAGCGCATCCATTCGAGTATGGGGAGGTGACCCCTTGAAGCGGCCTTGGCGGCCGTGCGCTTTTCATTGCAGGGGCAGCCTTGGCCGACCGCCCACTGGAGCACCTCAAGATGGCCGCCGGCGGCCGCGGCCACGCACGTACTCTCTTCCCACGAGTACCCTCGCGCGAGGAGTGCCTTTAGTATGACCATATCCCCACGGGATGCGGCGCCCGCACATACCATGGGTTCGCCCTCGTGCGGAAAGCGCCACAGATATTCGAGGATGTGTTGGTGGCCGTAAAACGATGCTCTGGCAGCGATGCCATGCGCAATGGGACAGCCCCTCTTGTGGAGCCATTCGATGACATGCAGGTGACCCTGTTCGGCAGCAGAGACCATAGTCGTGGCGTTCCACCCGTACCCACGCCTGGCCATGTTCTTGAGGCGCGCCAGATCGCCGTCGCGGGCGGCCGCATTGCACGCACCCGCACCGACCCGTTCCGTCACCTCGTGACCCAGATGGTCCAAAAGGTGCCACATGCGGGCGCCGACAAGGCGCTCCGCGTACACGGCGAGGCACACCTGCGGGTTACTCTTGCACCTGCCCCCGTGCATTCTCTGTGCGACGGCGTGCCATAGGCCACTTACGAGGGCCAACTGGGGGCGCATCAGTCGGGGCGTAAAGCGCACGATCATGACCAGCAACTCGTTGGACAAGGCGTCCATGTCTGTGGCACCGCACACGTCCATGTGTTCCTCTTTCGACAACCTCTGTGGGCCCACGTGCCTTTCAAAAGATCGGCTTGCTTATTGGGATGGAACGCACCTATTGGTCGAAACCCTGTTTTCGTTGGGGTGGTAAGGATGCCAACATCGTATCCTAGCTATGGGCCGTGTGTCGGACCACAATTTATGCGTGTGAACTGTTTGGTGGGCCCACCGTCGGTTCCCATAGGGTTCGTACCTATACAATGGCAACCAAATGAACCGAAAAGTGCGGACAAGCCAATCCCATGCTTGCGTCAATGCCATTGGCCACAATGTGTCGACATTTGGGGTAGAAAAGCATCGCCGTGGCAGTGTATGTTTTCCACTGCACAAGAAGACCACAACAACAACAACGACAACATGTCCAGCGTATTTGCGAGAATCAGGGCTGAACGTGAGGCCAAACGCGTGGCTGCCCTTGCTCTACAATCCAACCAGCCTTCTGCCCCGTTGCCTTCGGCGACACTGGCTCCGGCTCCGGTCCCGGTCTCGGCCCCGGCGGTGGTAGCTACTCCAACCGCCGCACCGGTGCCGACACCACCCGTGGTCCCTCTAACCGTGACGACGCCAGCTAGAGTTGAGGACGAAATCCCTCTTACCCCGTGCGACACGCGCTCTGCGTGGGGTAGTCGCATACTCGAGCAGGCGCCCACCGTTGTACCCGTGGCGCGCCCTGTTTCGGCAGCACATGCGAGGGCTACGGCCCTATTACAGAACAAAACCGCCACGGCTCCGCGCCTGTTTACTGGAACCAAACGCCCTGCTTCTGCCCCAAGGCGCCCTGACCTTGTTGCCAAGCGCCTGCATGCGGTTCCCGCCGCCAATGCGCCCGCACCCATTGCACAGCCGACGGCCGCTCCAGAGACCATCCCCACCGTCGAGCCTCTTGTCGCGGACGGGAAAGAGCCCAAGCACAGCGAGACCGTCGCCAACGACCGTGGGCATGAGGGAGAAGGATCATCGCAAGAGGTCGACTGGCCGCCGGTGCCCACATCCTTTCACCCCCTGCGACCTTCGACCGTCGCCCGCACCACCGCCACCGTGGTCGATGCGTTTGCCTCGATGCTGCCCTCTGGTGACAGCGGCACGACCCCCGATGAGATACCGACGGTGGTCGAGGTTCGACATGAGCCCGTCGCTCTTGTCGTACCTAGTCCTGCGCAACACCAAGCGAGCACGATGGTCGATCTTACGCAGGAGGAAACCCCCACAGAGCCGTTGCGCATGGTGGCCGTCAAGACCGAACCGTTGCCTCTACCAGAGAGCCCGGGCGATGCGCACCTGATGGCGCAACTCGCGCAGCAGCAGGCCCTCGTATCGCGCATTTTGGCTGCGGTCTATGCATGCCCCCACCCGGACGTCCACGCGAGCGTGTCTCGCGCTCTCGCCGAACCCATCGTGTCGCCATCGCGCCACTCTCTAGGGGATGCACCGATCGCATTCACCCGACCCGACGTTGTGCGCCTGCACATCACCGTCGACAACAAGGCCAGGACTGGGACGTCTCTTGCCAAGGAGCAGCGCCGAAAGGCACTGGGCGTGCGCCGACCATCGCCGCAGCGCCGCCACCACCATCTTTCCGTCCCCTTGTCTCAATAAACCCCATCCTTTCCCAAAATATACTTTTTTCCGATTGTTTTTCTCTTTGTGGGGGAAAGGGGCACCCTCGCGATTCAGTTCTACAGGGTATGATAATGGCCTTGGCGACCTTCGCCTTGCCCCAAAGCCATAGTCGATGGCCCTCCAGCCGAATCTGGCTCCAGATTCAGACGAGACATTCTTGTGCGCCGTTCGAGAACGGGCGGGGGTGTCTCAATCTGATTCCAGATTGATTTGTGCTGCGTCAACCTGGCGCCAGGTTCTACATTGTGAGGTCCAGTGTACCCTCTGCGTGGTGCCCAACCGACCCCGGCAACCTGTGATGATAAACAAGCCAACTCAAAGAGCGACCGCAAACCGCGACCATGGCTCACACTGACAGAGTTTAAGCTTGCACCCGCATCGGCCTTGGTAGAGCACACGTTTGGCACCAAAAAGTTGCGCGCGGCAGGGCGCACAATGGGGTTCGTGTCTACGAGAACGACTATGAGCCAGTATCCGTTTGCTCCTTCTGCGGCTAGAGTCCGCCGTCAAACGCGCGATCCCCGACACCGTTACGGTGGAAGCCCGCGTATTGGGCACCACCGGCTCAAGTGAACCAATGGTGAACGATAGTTGCGGTAACACGCCATTTAAAAGCATGTGCCAAGGCCAATGGTTACTCGGCCAAACAGCAACACACCGACGCCGCCCGTTCCTGTACGGCACAAAGAGACGGCTCTATGCCCGATTACGGTTTCGATATCGCCACGCCTCTGGGCATCGTGTGGAGTCTGGGACCTGCCCAGATCACGTACGCCATCGTTGGACCCACCACTCTAGCCTATGCGCTGTGGGGCACTCTGTCTCTGCCGTGCCAGGCCGCGACCGGTCAGGGTGACGACACGCTGACCGACCACTGGAGACCTTTTGGGATTGCCACCGTCAGTTTGGTCCCTGTCTATGGAGGCATACTAGCCGGCAGAATGCTGCCCTAGCGGAATATGCTTGTATAGATGACGTTCTTTTTTTGATAAACATTGATTTCTACGTGCACACACACATAATCGGGGCGTCATTCTCGTACCCAGACTTGCTTGGGAGGCGCATTTTGATACAATCAACAGGGACCTCCCATCGGTAGTTGGTTTGCCTGGGCAAATGTACGACCTGACCGGCCGACTCGAAAAGCGCCAAGTCACGATCCTAGTGCCGGTCGGTGCCAGCCAACTTGTTCCGACAATGACAAACAGGCACCGATTGCGCATGCTTTGGCCGCTCTTGTTGCGAGACGCGTTGCGCGTACGTGTAGAGCCGACGAAAACGGTAAACCAAGAGATCAACAATGGTCTCTCTTTTATTGCAAATAACGAATCAGCCAGGACAGGACTGGTCGGTGAGGATGGCCTGCAAAGGGTTGACCTCGATGGTGGGTCCGCCATAGAGCGTGAGGTCGAGACGAAAGCAGAGTTCCGACCGAGCCAGGGATGCCGCGAGCCATTGATCAACGCGGGCTCGCGTGGTGCGCGCGCTCTGGTCGCCGTCAAACACGCCCGTACCTACCGCAGGTGTCGAGACACAGGAAAGTAGCCGCCGCTGCGCACTTATCCGCTGTCGTGGCGTCACGGCTATGGGTTCGGGCAAGATGCCCCCGGACGTGTGGCGCGGCACCGCCCTGCCGGCGCTCAACTGCATCGCCTCTGGGGAAAAGGGCCTCAATGTGCGTGGTAGTTGTGCGTCCAGGTCGCCGTCATCGTCCGAGTCGCACGCTGGCTCCCGGCACTCAAGGAGATCCTCGGCCTCTAGCGCCAACGAGGCGATGGGCGGTCGCGTGAGATCGATCGAGCGTCGTCCGGGTGAGATCGCCGTCGACGGCGACGACGACGTGGTCTCGTCCTTATCGAGATCGATAACCATCCGTTCTAGGCCGAGTTTGCCATAGGGCGGCGGTGGCAGATGTACGCGTGTGATGAGAGGGAGCGCGCGCTCGCGCGACCACTTGCACTCGAGGCGCGTGCCGTCAGGCGTGATGACGTGGCCGCGCCCGCGAGGCCGAATGCGCGCTATACCCGACGGATCGCCTGGTGAACCGCTCGTGCCGGCATTGAGCGTGGTGGCACACTTCCACCCTTTGGCGCAGATGACGTAGCCGCCGACAAAGAGCGTGCCCGCGTCGGACGGCATGCCATCCTTGAGCCACCCCCTGTAGAGCAGGGTGCCGTCCAACTTGTAGAGCGTGCCATATCCGGCAAGGACGCCATCGAACCACTCACCCTTGCAGACGGTCGCGCCGGCCGAGGTCGTGACGTTGCCCTTGCCAAACTGAACGCTCCCGTTGAGCACTCCCCGGTACACGGAACCGCTCGCCTGGGAGCGAATAAAGCCACGGCCGTAGATCCTGGTCGAAATGGTGCTGAATGACCACGTCTCGTACTTGCCGGTATGATCTATCGGACCGCAGGTGACAGTGTCTTGTGACCGCCACAAGACGGCGACCGCTGCTCGCTCGTTCGTGCCATTGTCGTTGTCACTGTCACCAACGGGATGCAAAGGAGGGATCGCCACCGCCATCCACGAGGTGCGGTCCAGTCGCTGTTGGTGGGCCAAGAACGGTGGATCGAGGGGCGCCTCGGCGAGTATGTAGATAATAACGCCGGTAGAGTCTGCCAGACGCACGTTCATGGCAAACTTGCTCTCGTCGTACGTCTGCGAGTCCGTTACGACCGACACCGTGCAGGGCCCGCCCTTTTCGCACCCTGGTCGCTCGGCCTTGCGTGCATCGTGCTCCCAGGAAAAGTGTCCATAGAGGCGTGCACCATCCTCACGGGCATAGGGCGTCGAGACCCAGCACGTGTGCTCGCCTATCCATGTCTCGCATCGCGTGGCATTCCTGGTCCTCGTCAGGCCATAGGCGGCGCCCCACCCTAGCCGCTCCGCAATCGATGAGGGCACGTGCTGGCATGCCTTGTGCGCCGACGAAAAAGACAGCTGCGGTGGCGGCACTGCATCCACTCGGGGAGGGTTCTTGCGGTACTGGCCCTCGATGCGAATGCAGACGCTGAGTGCAGGACTGGCAGTGCGGCCGCCCTTGGAGGACGAGACGAGGAGGCCTGCTACGTGCGCGCAGGACGAGGCCACGCGGTGCCCGAGTTGCGCCATCCACTCGGGCGGCTGACCGTCGGCGATGGCCTGAGATAGCTGTTCCGCAAGAGTGACATCACGGGGCATTCCCACGCAGTCAAATCCCTCTGTGAGAAAGGCGGGGTCGACCACGTCGGTCGCGTACGCCACACACGTACGCTTGTCGGCGCATGGCGGCAGCATGCGGTCGTAGACACGCTTTTGAACGATCGGGTCGCTGGCAATGCTGTACAGCCATTGGCACACCAGCGTCAGCCTCGACAGGTCTCCCATGCGACAAAACGATGCGAGGATGTAGACGACGAGTTCAGGGGGCAGGTCGGCGAAACCAAGGGGTCTGCTCTGCCCTTGGTCATGGCGAGCGCGCTTGGCCGCAGGTCGGGCGTCATCGCCAGCGGCAACATCGATAAAGGCCTCTCGGTGGGGGCGACGCTGGCCCCGTTGATTGTTGTCTTTTTCCCAAACGCGGTCCACGTGAGCGTTCATGTCCAGCGCCATAGGTATTGTGTTGGCGAAATGAACGCGTTTTCCTTTTTAACCGTCCCTTTGGGCGAATCCCATTGGCTTGTCTTGTTTTCGGGCGATGTGACCAATCGATTCTGGTATACCTTTTATAGCGGTACCCCTTTGCCACACAGGGGCAAAAGGGCGTCGCCTAGATGCGATCGTTTTCCTACCTCTGCGCCGTCTCTATGCGACTGTGTAGGTCCAATGGACATGGCAGGTGCATGGCTTTTGTCTCGCATCCAATGCCCGACAATGACCTCGGTCTCAAATAGCATGTCCCACCGTTTGAGATCATCATCCAGCAAAACATCGACAGTGACAGCAACAGCAATCCACTACCGAAGCAAGATGGCAACCTTTCTGTGGACCACCCTGGTTCTCCTGCTGGCCGCGGCGACCGTGGCCCATGCGGGCAACTTTTGCACCATCCAGGTGTGCTCGTGCGCGAGCAAGGACTGCACCACGTACACCGGCTGCTCTCTCTACAACCTGACCGATGGCGCTTGTGGACCTCAAAACATGAAGTGCGACTGCGCGGGCCACATCAACGTCTACGCCAACAGCACCTGCACGGGCTCGCCCGTCAACACGTACAATACGTGCTCGGGCACACCCGGTGGTACCCACGACACCAACGGGTGCTACAACAAGTCGACCTGCTACTATGCGACATGTGTGGCCGTCACCTCTACGCCCTCGCCCACCCCGAGCATCACGCCCTCACCCAGCCCCGTATCCAATTCGTGCTCGTGCTCGTGCACGGCGTCGGGATGCAGCTGTATCCCGCCTGGATGCAACTGCCCTTGATTCGTCCCCTTGTTCTCTTTTCGTGCGCGCCCAGGCGCACCTTGCTCTTGTGCGTGCGCGCGCAATTTCTTTTCCATGATGTTGACCGAGTAAAACCAGTAAACATTCTCTGTTTTGCCGATGACCGACGCCATCCTGAATTGCTTTATCCTGGTGGCCGACAGTTTGGCAGTGGGCCAACTCCCTGACGCTCGGAAACAGGTCGGTTGCGGCTCTGGCCTGAGCCAGGCGTTCTCCTTTACGAAAACACAGAGAAAAGGCAATAGCGCAGTAATCGTGCTCGATGTGAGCGCGTCTCTGGGCAACTGTGAGAATGCAACGACCGGCACTTCCCATTCAGCAGGTGGGCCTTGTAAAAAGAAACGAAAACGTTTCGTTTTCAGCACACATTGTGCCGTCGCACATGCTCTTTGAGTCGCGGCTGGCGCTGGGTGCCGGGCTCGGGATTGCCCCGCAAAGCAAGGATTTATCCAGACACAGTACGTGGTCAGGCGTGGATTTGGCGTAGACAGGCTAATCGGCCACCCATTGCCCACCGTCAGCCACGGTCGAGTTGGCAAGGTCTGTCCAAACCAACCCTGCACCGGCACTATTGGCCATCCTTCCTCAGAGTATGATCCACGTGAACGTCCACGCCCGATGTCGGCGGGTTTGTGCAAACGAGATGAATGTGTTTTGCCTTTCAACTCCCCCATCTTGGGCAGGTACCATTGGGCCGTTTCTGCTTTAGGGCGATTTGGTTAGTCAAAGATCGCATACCTTTTGTGGGAATACCGCTTTGTCGCATAGGAACGTTGGAGGACATGAGAGGAAAAGGTCACCCTGATGCCATGGTTCCCGCTTCCGTGCTGTCTCTATGCGACTAGGGGAGGGCCCAATGTACGCGACAGCTGCATGGTTCTTGATCAAGGGCCAATCCATGACGATGACACCGGCCTCAAATACCGGCTCCCGATCTCTTTTCAACCATTGTTCATCCGACAACATCGACGGCGCTTCGTGACTAGCCACAGATGACATCCTTGCCGTGGACTGCCCTCACCTTCCTGCTTGCTATGGCATCTGTAGCCTACGCGGGCAACTCGTGCACCATTCAAATGTGCTTTTGTGCAAGCCAAGAGTGTACCACGTACGCCGGCTGCGGGACCATCTATCTGGACGACGGCGCCTGCGGCCCGCAAAACATGAAGTGCGACTGCGCGGGACACATCAACGTCTACGCCAACAGTACCTGCACCGGTTCGCCCGTCACCACCTACAACACATGCTCGGGCACGCCCGACGGTGCGCACGACAACAATGGGTGCTACAACAATACGACGTGCTACTATGCGACCTGCGTGGCTGTCACCTCTACGCCCTCGCGGACCCCGACCCGCACGCCCTCGCCCACGCCTTCGCCCAGCTTCATCTCCACGTCGTGCTCGTGCTCGTGCTCGGCGTCGGGGTGTAGCTGCATCCCGCCTGGATGCAACTGCCCTTGATTCTTTTCGCTCTCCTTTTACCCATGTTTGAGCGCATTTATGCAACCTTTTTTCCTCGGTGCCAAACGAGCAAAACACCTCTTTTAGCAAACGACCAACGTCCGTCTCATATACATCTTTGAACATTGCCGTGGCCTGCTCCTTGCGTATGGCGGCTGTGCAGCTTGCCTTTTGCGCACGCGATATGGCTTTTGCAGGGGGGGGGGTGTGCGGGATGCATTATGATGAAACGGGAACCGAGTCCTTTCGTTCTTGGGCGAGCCCATCAGCGTTGGCTGTAAGACATCGCGACTGAAATGCGCTGTGACCGGCACCTGCGGTAGGCGCGCTGTAGGCGTTTCTCCATCCCTATCCTTTTGGCGCAGAGAGGCGCTCACAAACCTTTAATACTTTGTCCCCCAAATGGGGCGCCGGCAGACACGTGCGAGCGCGGTATATCGTCGAGGTCGGTCCTCAAGGCAAAGGAGCGATCGTCGACGATGATCGTGGCCAGAGCGGCGCCCGACTCTCGATCCCAGATGACGCCCACGCTTTCGATCGTGCGCGTCCAGCTAGCAAACCTGCGGATGCGGTCGGCCGTCGCCAGGACATTGACGGTGGGCTTTTCCGTGACAAAGTAGGAAAAGAATCGGTGCTGCCCACGCGAGTCAAACTCTGTGACCTCGACGAGGCGGTCGCGGTACGACATTTTCGGAAAGGTGACGGCAACGACAATGATGATGATGCGAGAGAACGAAAGCGCGTCGGCGTTTGTGATACAAAAGTGGTTATTGCGTGTGTATTGTCTCTTGCCATGCTTTTCTTTCACCCGGGCAATTGGGCCAAACCGTAAAAGTCCATTTGGCGCGCCTACAAAGCGTTGGCTGACCTCGCCAAATACGCGTTTCGCACCGCTCCAAAAAAGTCGACCTTTGCTTAAAGATGCCACCCCGAACCATTGGTCGCGTGCGCCCTAATCGCATCACACAAGATAGAGGTTAAATGGCACGCACCTGCGTTTCGCGGCAAATGGTACACGCGATAGAGGCCACAAGTACGCAATTGGACCTCGTGAACCTGCCAAGCGAAGTGCTGCTCGCTATACTGTGTCGCCTCGAAAATCCTTCCGACCTTGGACGGGCTGCGGCGACGTGCCGCCAGTTATGTCGCTTGTGCGACGACAGCGCCGTGTGGCGAACCATCGCCTCGCGCGTGCCTCGTGAGCCTAGGTGGAAAACTGCCTTTGCCGCTGCCCTAAAGGCACCGGTAATACCGTACGGCCTCGCTCGCCTATTATCCTCAACGACCCTGCACGTCCAAGTGCACTATCAAAAGCAGGCTTACGCAGGCATGCACTCGATACCCTCAATGCCGCCGCTTAAACTAGATCAAACGCCTTCAAGGACTGTGTCTATCTATCTAGGCCAGGCACAATATGCTCACTCATTATTGAGCAATGCTGCATGGATTCACAATGAGAGCCTAGATCACGTTCATGTGTGGCGACTTCCAGATAGAGAGGCACCAACCAGTGCGTATCTCTTGTACGCTCCATGTGTAGCATCATTTAATCGGTCATGCCAGATAGGTTGGTGGGAAGATACCATCGCTCAGGCCTTGGGACACACGGTCGACATTCGCCTGCTCGTGGTGGCGCTCCATGGGGACATCGTGCACCGCGGCAGTGCGCTCTTTGTGCCCGTTTGCGTTGATAATGTACATCATGATGGCGCGCTCCCCTATGTGGCAACCTGGTATGCCCCCGATGCACTCGAGTTGCGCCACAGAGAGTCATGTTCCTGTTATATATAACCATCATTGTTGTCTCTTGAAAGTGTGTTATGCTTTATGTTTGATAAAATCCCATCTCTCTTAGTGTTTTCTATTGTCCGTGTATCGGCCGCTACAACAAAACGACAATGTGATGTTTGGGTCGGTGAAGAGCAGGTCTTTTCCGCTCGCATTACAAAATCATCACTACAGAGACTCTGCAGATATATTTGGCCCTGTGAGATACTCAAGTGCCACATGGCAGCAGTGTCAACCATTTGCCATTGATGTTTTCGACAATGTCTCCAAGGAGGCCCATGCAAAGACCAAAACTGCAATTTAGTGATGAAGCGGTATCGTGCTATGCGCAAGCTGCAACTTGCGACCATCAGTCGTCCACAGATGCCACAGCATGATCATCAGTACGTTAAAAGTCATATTGAATTGCATTGAATCGCCCAACTATCGTCCATGACAAACGCTGCGGATCAAGTCTGCTTTGGTTGCGTGAATGTTCAAGGACCCTCCTTGGGCACGCCGTTCCTAACAAACTCCCTGATCGTAATGACTCCTATCGAGGCCCCGCGCGGATAGCGGGCGGCAAGATACAGTCCCGCAAAGCCACACGCCCAGCCCGTTACAACAGCCACATGATCGATCCATGCGCCATCACCACCAGCGTGCCTATATACAGCCCCTCCCAGGTCAAGGCCTGTCGCTAGGCCCACCATAGCGCACACGGTCATTGCGAGGTCTCTTGCGTCCCCGACATGAGGTGGTGGCGGCGACGGCGATGTTGTCGTATAAAGCCGTCGCGAGCCTTCCCCAAATCCGTGGCGCGTGGATCGTTGGAATGTCCCCGTCTGTCGTGCCAACACAGTTGTCCTTTTCATGCCGTATCTCTAAAAGTGTGTGTCTGATCGCCTGTGTTGTGCAGTGTGCCGTGCGTTTTGCTTGTGTTCTGGCATGGTGCTTTTTATCTAGAGTTTGGGCCAATCGCTGTTCATGCAGTTTACCTAATGGAAGCCCACGTTAAAGTGAATGAGAATCACTGATTCGGGTGTCTACACAAAAAGAACCACATCTATTGGGGCACGCAAGCCAATCAAACAATGACGCGCAGCGTATTTAAGCGGAACAAGAGTAGAGTACAACACAGACTCTCACAATACAAGCCGCAACAGCGATGCAAGAGGCAACCATCGAGACGATTCCCATCGAGTGCGCTCTAGAGATATTCAGTTATGCGGCTCCCACGCGACGCGGACTGGCCACGCTCGCACTTGTCTCCCGCTCCTTTCATCGATTGAGCGAGTACGACGTGCTGTGGAAGAGCGCCTTTGAACGCCTGTCGAGCGCCCATCTCGTCGCCCGCATTCAACGCGAGGTTTTGGACCAAACGCAAAGCACGGGCACTAGTAGTGGCACCTGCCGTCGGTCTAACCTGAACGTTTGCGTGGACCGGGATGGCATAAATGGTACCAGACTCCAAAAGTCGGGGTGGAAGGAATGGACGCGCCTGCTCTTTCATACCAAGGTCGAGATCAACGCGTTCAGTACAACGGCGACATCTACGATCGGCTTCCGTACCCCGCGCAATATCCCCCTCTCTGGAGGCAAATGCGCCAAGGTGTGTCTGCGCAAGGTGCGCCTAGCGCGCGTATTTGTCAATGCCGCCCTATCCACGATCGGCATGCCATCGAGAAAGGTCCACGTGTGGCTCGTGGAGATGCCATCCAAGTGGAAACGCCTGCAGAGTGGTACATCCAAGGACGACGCATCCTCTTTTCTTCCGTGGCGGCTCCTGTGTGCTCTGCAGAGTGGTACGGTCAAGGACGACGCACCCTCTTTTCTTCCGCGGCGGCTCCTGTACGCTCCGGCGACCGACCGACCTCTTGCCTATGATCAAAACGGATTTTGGTGGGAGTCGCTGTGGACGGACGCGCTACTCGAGCACCAGAGAGGATCCGACTGCACCACGACCGATATCGTTTTGCCCGTCAACGTTCTCATTCAGTGTTTCGAGTGCGCGCACGCTCCCAAGTTAACGGTGCTGCCTTGCGTGCTGGCGCTCAATGCATCGCCTCTTGACCACAAGGACCGTCTGCCCCGAGAGTGGCACCTGTCGTGGTACGACGACAGCTTGCAGGCATCAGAGCACGGCCTGTTTCTGTCCCACACCAATCGCTGTGGCGGTCTCTGCGGAGCAGATTCATAAAAGCACTGTGCTTTTTGTTCCACCCACCATTGGCCTAGTGATTCCCATGTAGGAAGCAGGTAACCGAAACCCACTGATTCACGACAGGGCAAACCATGAGGGCGCGCGCTCCGAAACGAAACGTCCATGCGGGACAGTAATCAAAACGAAAGGAGGGGGCAGAGCGGCAACAGAGTGTCTCAATTCAACGTAAACAGTGCTCCCAAGAGGCGTCTCGATCCCACCCGAACGTGACGTTGAGCGCAATCAAACGAACCCTTTGTATTTATCGGCGTGTTAAAATGTGCGGGTGAAAAGGCCATTGGCCAACAGCAGACGTTGCGTCACCCCCAAGACAATCCATGATAAAGAGACACGTCCCCAGAAGGAGTCACGCTGTGCGGCGCGGAAACGTCCCAGCAAGCGCGCAACCAGATTGCTCCCTCTTGCTCCCCCGCAATTCCGTGCCAGCCATCGGCATGGGAAAAGAATCGCCTTCTATTGGCCGCGACTTTACCCGCCATGTGGTGTCTAGCCTCTGACTGCGAGAGGGTGTGCATATAAAAGGGGCCATTTCAAGCACCAACGTCAACCATGGAGGGTCACGATCATCTGGCCACCTTGCCCGACGAGTGCATGCTTTGCGTCATACGTTTTGTCGGTGTCACGCGGCTTCGGTTGGCCACGCTGGCCCTCGTGTCTCGCCGCTTCTATAGGCTGAGCGGCGACGATACCCTGTGGGAGCCCATCTTTCGGCGCCTGTCTAGCGTCCATCTGGTTTCCCGTATAACAAAACTGATCCGTGCGCGCTCCATGTACATGGACGCGACTTACGTCCGGGATGGTACAGCGGGACTCGACGGCACAAACGGTAGCGTGGCCTTTTGCTCTTGTGGGTGGAGAGATTGGGCGCGGCTGCTCGCCTCGACCACGGTTGCGCTTACAAGCCCAGCGCGAGACTTTGGGCATGGTCCAATCCCCGTGTCGATCAGCGTGCGTGTCGTCGTGCGTAAGATCAAAGTGCCCCTTCGCATGCTACGCACGACGCGTATGCTAACCGATACGGTGGTTGGGCTACATGGGCGGAGAATCATGCCACACGTGTGGATCGCAAGGCCACGATCCCTCGGCGAGCGCGAACCAACGGCGTTTATCGACGACACGCCGCAGGCGTTTGATCTGCAGCGGCTCCTGCATACTCCCCACAAACCAGAGCGTGACAATGAGGGCTTTTGGTGGGAAGCCATGTGGCTCCATGCTCTAACGACCTCCCGCGTGCCCCATGCTTGTGCCGACCCTGTCCCCATAACCCTACACGTCAATGTCCTGTGCATTTGTTATCCGTACGGCCGACCTATGCCGACCGTACCATCCTGTGTATTGGCCCATAGCGTCTGCCCCACCGACCCGGATGACCCAGTGTTTTGCACCAGAAAACTGGCATGGTCCGACACCATGCTCAAGGTGCACTCTACAGACTGTAACGGCCTTTGTATGGTCCACGCCGAATAAACAAGGCCCCTCGACTCTGTCCTCTATCGATCCATGGCGTTTTCCACAAACACAAGTCCCAACAAAGCGAGGCCTAACCACAGTCATGCGATTGCTCTTGAAAACGATATAGTATCAATATGCCGAGTACCAAAGCAGCCGAGGACGGCCACCTAGGGCGCCAAAGCCGGCACGTGCCCACCGATACACGCCAAACGACG
>Ga0255334_1001064_pt1 | contig 14590 bp, 15 predicted proteins | sample EtOH5_35cm_T3_12_FD_202080 | JGI IMG/M metagenome (GOLD analysis project Ga0255334, IMG submission 202080) | Sandy soil microbial communities from University of British Columbia, Vancouver, Canada - EtOH5_35cm_T3_129 | ecosystem: Engineered > Artificial ecosystem > Sand microcosm > Unclassified ...
TGTCGAATCAAACAGGCTCACGGTTGTTCCATTGTCGTAAGAGACGGCACCGGATTGCGGTCTGATGCTATAGCCTCGGGAATCGCTGTCGCACTACGCTGGGTGACGATGCGCATCACCCAGCGTGTTGGCTTTTACAGAATGTTCATCGGGTAGCTGATGATCACCCGATGCTCGTCGCTGTCACGCTGGGTGGACACTTCGGTGCGCAGTGAGGCGTGGCGTAAAGCAATACTCAGATCCTTTAGCGGTCCTTGCTGGATCACATAACTCACCGTCAGGTTGCGCTCCCACTCGTTCTTGTCGCCGGTGGGGGTACGGATGTTCGAGCCGCTTTCGTACATGCCCAGGAAACTCAAGCCAGGAACCCCAACCTTGGCGAAATCATAGCCGTAGCGAACCTGCCAGGTGGTTTCTCCGGCGCGCTGGAACTTACCGATCATCGACTCCGTCATGAAGTAGGCGGTAGAACCGTCACCCTGGTTCAACCAGACTGCATCACTGTCGCCGCTGACTTGCTGCAGGCCGGCAGCGAAGGTATGACCGTTCACCAGGTAGGTGAATTGCGCGCTGCTCAGGCGACTGTCGACCTTGCCTTTGGTGACCCCGTCGCCGTAGTAGCCGAAGGTGTAGAAGTCAGGGTCATGACCGTTGGCGCCATCGGAGCGGTTGTCGAAGTGGCGCAGGTCGGTACGCAGGGTGCCGGGGCCGACCTGCCAGTCGTATTTGAGGCCCAGAAAGTTCTGTTTGTAGAAGTCCTGCAGGTTGCCGTAGTAGTACTGCAAGGTCAGGTCTTTGGTTGGCTTGTAGTCCACACCGCCGTAATAGAACTTGTTGACGAACTCGCCCGTCTGCGCGTTGTTTGCACCGGGGATGGACATGCCCATCTGGTTGCTTGAACCGCGACCTTTCACATGCTCCAACTGGCCGAGGATGAAGGTGAAGTTCTCCAGGTCTTTGGACTGGATCTGCCCGCCGTTGAAGGTTTGTTGCAGCATGCGGTCGGTGGACATCACCACCGGCAACATCGGGACCAGGGTGCCGTATTTCAGTTCGGTGTTGGAGAACTTGGCTTTGGCTGTCAGGCCCAGGCTGCCGAACTCATCGACCGCACGGCCATCGCTGTCGGTCGGGAAGATGTTGCCGTTGAAGGCGCTGCTTTCAGGGTTGTAGTGCCGGCCTTTACCGGAGTCGAGGCGGACCCCGAACATGCCAATGGCATCTACGCCGAAGCCGACCGAGCCTTGGGTGTAGCCGGACTGAAAGTTGGCGATGAAACCCTGGCCCCATTCCTGGGTGTAGTTGGGGTCGGCGGCGCCGCTGCGGTTGTCGGCATTACTGAAAAAGTTGCGGGCCAGCACGCTCAGCTTGCTGTCTTCTATCAGGCCTGCGGCAAAACCCTGTTGAGCGATGATCAGGCCACAAATGCCGGCCACTACTTTAGGTGCGCGATTGAAAAGCTCCATCGGAGTCATCCCCATGAGTTGTCGAATGTTGTGAGAGGCAGTCAAAGGCGGCAGTAAAGGTTTTTATTGTTTTTCAGGAGCGACGGTGGCCGGCAAGACGTTCAGCCTCACGGGCGGCAAGCGGTACAGAATGAACAGCGCCAGCACGCCGATGCCGGCGCACAGCAGCAGGCCGACGCCTACCGACTGGGCCAGGGCATCACGGGCCAGGTTCAGCCATTGCGGATGTTCGAGCAGGGCGGCATTGGGGCGTAAAAGGACCTGCGGGTCGGCATACAACGCCAGCCCGTCAGCGTGCCCTTGGGCGATAAAAAGTCGTTGCAGGTTGGTGCTGTAAAGCAGGTTGACCAGCACGCCCATCGAGGCGGTTCCGAGCAGTCCACCCACCAGTCGCAAGGATTGCGTCAGCGCCGTGGCGATCCCCAGAAACTGCCGCTCGGCGAGGGTCTGGGTGAAGACGGTCAGGTTAAGCAGAATGAAACCCAAGCCAAGACCTGCCAGCAGGATCAAACCGAGCAACAGGTTGAAAGATGCGTCGCGTCCGGCAATGGCAAGGCTGAGGCAAGCCAGCAACAGCGCGACGAACCCTCCCAGCGGCAACCAGTTTGGATTGTGCAGGCGAGTGACGATGCGACTGTTGACGATCGCCCCCAGCGTGATACTCAGTGCCAGTGGGGTGATCAACAGCCCTGCATCCTGCGGCGAGTAGCCATAGCTGCCTTGCAGTAACAACGGCAGATAGAACAGCAGCGAAAACATGATCGCCCCGGCCGCCACCGACAGCAGAAACAGCAGGCGCATGCTTGGTAGTCTGAGCAATGCCGAGGGCAGCAGTGCGTGCTGGCAGCGTCGCTCCCAAAACCACAATGCACCGATTGCAGCCAAGCAGGACAAGCCCAGCGCCACACTCAACATCAGGCTGGAATGCCCCAGCCATTCGACGAACAGTTGCAGGCTTCCCAGCGCCAGGGCAATCAGCAATGCTCCGGGCCAGTCGAGGCTGATTTTTGTCGGTTGTTGAGGGCGGTAGTAAGGCAGGTAGCGCCAGGCGAAGAACAGCGCCAGACAACCCAGCGGCAGATTGAGATAGAACACCGAGCGCCAGCCAAACGCTCCGGTGAGATAGCCGCCCAATCCGGGGCCAATAGCGTTGACCACACTGAACAGGGCACTCAGCAACATTTGCCAGCGCAGGCGTTGTCGGGTGTCGGGAAACAGTTCCGGGATGCAGGCGAACGCCGTGCCGATCAGCATGCCACCCCCGACACCCTGCAAGGCGCGGCCGATCACCAGCAACAGCATGCCACTGGCCAACGCGCAGGCCAGTGACGCCAGGGTGAAGATCAGCGTGGCGGCGATCACGAAGGGCTTGCGCCCGTAGTAATCCCCTAATCGACCGAAGATCGGGATAGTGACGATTGACGCCAGCATGTAGCCCGTGGCAACCCAGGCATAGAGCTCGAAGCCCTTGAGCTCGGCGACGATGCTTGGCAAGGCGTTGCCGATCACCGTCTGGTCGAGCGCCGAGAGCATCAGCACCAACGAGATGCCGAGCATCGCCAGCAGGGCCTGTTTGAAGCTCAGGGGAGGGTGGGTCGCCACGGCCATCGTCGGTCCTCAGCTCAACGCTGCAACGGCAGCAGCAATGCGCGAGCAACCTTCGTCGAGGGTCTTGATGTCGGTGGCAATCGACATCCGGAAGAACGGCGCCAGGCCATACGCGGTACCTGCTACCACCGCCACACCTTGGCTTTCCAGCAGGTACATGACCACGTCGTAGTCGGTGTCCAGGCGCTTGCCTTGAGGGGTTGATTTGCCCAGCAGCCCGGAGCAGTTCACATAGAGATAGAACGCGCCATCGGGCTTGCGGCAACTCAGGCCATCGATGGCGTTGAGCAGGTCCAGGCAGTGATCCCGACGTTGCTGGTAAACCGCCACGCTGTACTTGACGAAAGTCTGGTCGCCGTTGAGCGCTTCGACCGCGGCGGCCTGGCTGACCGAGCAAGCGTTGCTGGTCGATTGCGATTGCAGGGTCGCCATGGCGCCGATCAGGTCGGCCGGACCAGCCGCGTAACCGATTCGCCAACCGGTCATGGCATAGGTCTTGGACACACCGTTGACCACCAGGGTGCGCTCGATCAACGCCGGCTCGACGGCAAGGATGTGCGGATTGGCCAGGCCTTCGTAGCGGATGTGTTCGTAGATGTCGTCGGTCATCAGCAACACTTGCGGATAGTCGAGCAGCACATCGGCCAGGGCGCGCAGTTCGGCAGCGCTGTAGCTGGCGCCGGTCGGGTTGCTCGGTGAATTGAGCAGCAGCCAGCGAGTACGCTCGGTGATCGCGCCGCGCAGTTGCTCCGGGGTCAGCTTGAAAGCGTGCTCTTCCGGGCAGGCGAGGGTGACCGGTTCACCTTCGCAGGCCAGCACCATATCCGGGTACGACACCCAGTACGGTGCCGGAATCAGCACTTCATCGCCCGCGCCAAGGGTGGCGGCGAAGGCATTGAAGATCGCACTCTTCGCGCCGCTGGTGACCAGGATTTGATTCGCCGCGTAAGTCAGGCCGTTTTCCCGTGCCAGCTTGCCGACGACGGCCTGCCGCAGTTCCGGGGTGCCGGCATTTTGCGTGTAACGGGTTTCGCCACGTTCGATGGCGGCGTTGGCCGCTTGCCGAATGTTCGCCGGAGTATCGAAATCCGGCTCGCCGACCACCAGATTGATGATGGATTTGCCCTGCCGGCGAAGTTCGTTTGCACGGTCGGAAGCGGCGCTGCTTGGGGACGGCTTGATGCGTAGCACACGGGCGGCGATGCGGGAGGCGGTCACGTGTCGTTCCTCGTTGATGACGTTGACGAGGCCCTACAGTACGAGTCGCTACACGGGCAGCCATAAGATGAGATCGTTCTGGTCGGATAGGCATCGCTTATGGCTGGAACTGAACAGCCGTTGCACCAAGGCGGTGCGATCAAGCCTGGCTGCCCGTGGCGGGTGTCATTCACGGCCACTACGATCCAGCCATAGCAAAGGCTTATGGTTCGAGTCTTGCCGTTAACCCCGCGCGCGACGTGTCGGGGCTGGCCTGGCTCTTGCTAAAGCCTATGGGCTGTCTTCCTTTTTCGAGCAAGAGCACCGCCACCGTGAACCTGCGCCGTTTGAAGTATTTCGTGAAACTCGTCGATATCGGCAGCATGACCCAGGCCGCTGACGTGCTGCATGTCGCGCAACCGGCACTCAGTCAGCAACTGGCCACGCTGGAAGCGGAGCTGCAGCAACAATTGCTGATTCGGACCAAGCGCGGCGTTACCCCGACTGAAGCAGGCAAGGTGCTCTATGGGCATGCCCAGATTATTCTGCGTCAATGCGAACAGGCGCAGAGTGACATCAATGCCACGGGGCAGGCGTTGTCCGGGCAGGTCTCGGTCGGCCTGGCGCCAGGCACTGCGGCATCGACGCTGTCACTGCCGCTGCTGCGCAGGGTGCGCGAACGCCATCCGGGCATTCTGCTGTACCTCAACGAAAACTTCGGCACCACCTTGAGCGAGTTGATCATGAACGGCCGGATGGACATGGCCGTGCTCTATGGCGGGCGCGAAGTCCATGGCTTGAGCTTCGTCTCGCTGCTGCGCGAGCACCTCTATCTGGTGAGTGCCGATCCTTCGATCAGCTCTCTCGAAGAGATCCCACTGGCCGAACTGGCGGACATGGACATGCTCCTGCCGCGTCCCTACAACGTCATGCGGCGACTGGCGGATGAAGCTTTCCAGCGCATTGGCCTGAGCGCGCGGGTGGTGGCGGAAATCGAATCATCGATCACGTTGACCGCCGCCGTCGCCGAGCACTTTGGCTCGACCATCCTGCCCGAATCCTCGGCGCGGGTGATGGTCGCGGCCACGTCGGTGCACATGTGCCGAATTGTCGAGCCTGAAATCGAGGCGCCCCTGGCGCTGTGTCTGTCCGGGCATCTGCCGCTGTCGGTGCCGGCTCAAGCGGTCAAGGCAATCCTGCTGGAACTGGTCGCGGAGATGCGCGGCAGCTTGATCTGAACGGTCATAAGGACGGCTTATCACCCCAAAGCCAAAGCGTCTTGGTCGCCGCTGGAAGGGCTCGCTACATTGACCCCATCCACTTAAGACATGCTCGACAGGCAGGGGCTCACGCATGGATTCAGAACGCATCAAGGGGTTGATCGATTTGCTCGCCGAATCCGATCTGCTCGAACTGAGTCTGACTGAAGGCGACAGTACGATTCGCCTTTTCAAACAGGCAGGGAAGGTCGTGACGACCGAGTCGACGGCAGAGCCTTGGCCGACACCGACCGCGGATTTGTCCAAACCAGGCACCCTGGCGATGGCCGCTACCGAGATCAGGGCCAGCCTGTATGGCGTCCTGCACCTGACGCCCGCAGCAGGAGAGGCACCGTTTGTCGCGGTCGGCGATCAGGTCGAACCAGGGCAAACCCTGGCGGTCCTCGAAGCGATGAAAATGTTCCATCCGGTCAAGGCAAAAATCGGCGGTCGGGTCACCGCGATCCTTGCCCACAGTGGCGACGAAGTCGAAGCCGGACAGTCGCTGTTCCGTCTCGACTGATCCCAAGCCCATCCTCTTTCAGGTGAATTCAATGTTCGACAAAGTGCTGATCGCCAACCGTGGCGAAATCGCCCTGCGCATTCAGCGAGCCTGCCATGGCCTGGGGATACAAACCGTGGTCGTGCACTCTGAGGCTGATCGTCACGCCCAGTATGTGCAAAGCGCTGACCAGGCCCTGTGCATCGGACCGGCGTCACCGGGCCAGAGTTATCTGAACCAGACGGCGCTGCTGTTCGCGGCCAAGGTCAGCGGCGCTCAGGCGATTCATCCGGGTTATGGTTTTCTGTCAGAGAACGCCGGGTTCGCCGAGCGTATAGAAAACGCAGGACTGACTTTCATCGGCCCTGGCGCGGCGTGCATTCGCACGATGGGCGACAAGGTCGCGGCCAAACGGGCGATGCGTGAAGCCGGTGTTCCCTGCGTACCCGGACCGGATTCAGTGATGCCCACCGACGATGCGAGCATCCTCGCCATCGCTCGGGAAATCGGTTACCCGGTTATCGTCAAGGCGGCCGGCGGTGGCGGTGGTCGCGGCATGCGCGTGGTGAAAGAAGAGGGCGAACTGCTCGATGCCATCGCCCTGACCCGCGAAGAAGCACGGCTGGCCTTCGGCAATCCGGAACTCTACATCGAGAAGTTCCTTGGCCATCCACGGCACGTGGAAATCCAGGTGTTGTGCGATGCCCATGGGCATGCGATCTGGCTGGGTTGCCGCGATTGTTCGTTGCAGCGCCGGCACCAGAAAGTCCTGGAAGAAGCGCCGGCCCCCGGGATCGATCCGGAACTGATCGCCAGGGTCGGTGAACGTTGTGCCGCTGCGTGCCGACAGATCGGCTATCGCGGCGTCGGCACCTTCGAATTTTTGTACGAGGACGGCGCGTTCTTCTTCATCGAGATGAACACCCGGCTGCAAGTCGAACACCCGGTGACGGAGATGACCACTGGCATCGATATTGTCCAACAGCAATTGCGCATGGCCCGTGGCGAAGTGCTGGAGCTGCGCCAGCAAGACGTCCAGCTCAATGGCCACTCACTGGAATGCCGGATCAACGCTGAAGACCCGATCACCTTTATGCCCACGCCGGGGTTGATCCAGCGCTGGGAAGTTCCCGGTGGCTTCGGTGTGCGGGTCGACTCCCACGTCACCACCGGGTATCGGGTGCCACCGTATTACGACTCGATGGTGGCCAAGGTCATTACCCACGGCGCGACGCGCGATGAGGCCATGGCCCGCATGCGCCTGGCCTTGAGTGAGCTGGTGGTGGAGGGCATCTCGACCAATGTTCCCTTGCACCGGGACATTCTTGACGACCCGGCCTTCTGTGCTGGCGGCGTGGACATTCATCACCTGGAGCGCTGGTTGCAACAACGGAGTACGACATGAACACAGCATCTGTATCGCCGCGTCCGCACATCAGCCTGCTGGGGTCCACGGCCTTGCTATTCGAGGCGCCGGGCGAACTCGATCTAGCGCCGCAACAACGCATTTGGAGCTTGGCTTTGCAGGCCGGGGAGTGGGCCGAGATCCACGAAGCGGTTCCGGGCATGAACAACCTGATGCTGACGTTCATCAAGCCGCCACGCGACATCAATGGGTTGTGCGAGCGATTGCAGGAGGCGTGGGAGGCCAGTCGGCCATTGCCACTGGAAGGTCGAATCGTTGAATTGCCGGTGGTCTACGGTGGCGAGTTCGGCCCGCACATCAATGATGTGGTGGCGCACACCGGGCTGGACATCGAGACCATCGCCAATCTGCATTGCGAGCCGTTGTACCCGGTATATGCCTTGGGCAGCCATCCCGGTTACTGCTACCTCGGTGGCATGGATTCGCGCCTGGCCACGCCACGACGCCAAGTGCCGGTGATCAGCATAGCCGCCGGCTCGGTATCGATTGGCGGGGTGCAGACCGGCGTCTCCGCCTCCGCCGGCCCCAGTGGCTGGAACACCATCGGCCGCACCGAGATGGCGTTTTTTGACCCGACCCAAAACCCTCCGGCGATGCTCAGGCCGGGCGACATGTTGCGCTTGCGCATCGAGAGGATCATTCGATGATCGAGATTTTATCGGCCACCGCCCTGGCCACGGTGCAGGACTTCGGCCGCTTTGGCAGCCTCGGTTACGGTGTCGGAACCTCCGGCGCGATGGACCATTTGGCGCTGGCGTTGGGCAATCTGCTGCTGGGTAATCCCGAGGGCGCGGCGGCCATCGAAATCCCGCTGTTCCCGTTTGACGTACGGTTTGTTCAAGACTGCGCCTTTGCGGTGACCGGCGCGGCTTGCGAGGCCTCCCTCGACGGCCAGCCATTAGCGCCATCCTGGGTGACGCAGGCTCGGGAAGGCCAGGTGTTGAACCTCGGCTTTCCGACCTGTGGCAGCCGCGCTTATCTATGTCTGGCCGGCGGTGTCGACGTGCCGCAGGTGCTGGGTTCGCGCAGTACTCAATTACGCGGTGAATTCGGTGGCCTACAGGGGCGAGCCTTGCAGCAGGGCGACCGGGTTGCAGCGCTGCGTCCAGGCATGAGTGCACTGCCTACGGATTTCGGCGTTGTATCCCCGAATCAGGCGCTGGCGTTGCAACTCGATGGATTACCGGCCATGCGCGTCCTGCCTGCGGCCGAATACGAGTGTTTTCTGGACGAATCCCGTGCGGCGTTCTGGGCGGGCGAGTGGAAGGTCACGACCCAGAGCAACCGCTACGGCTACCGGCTCGAAGGCGCGCCGATCTTGCCCAAGGCGCCGATGGAGGTCCGTTCCCACGGCATCGTCCCCGGCGTGATTCAGGTGCCCCACGGTGGCCAGCCGATCATTCAGATGCGTGACGCGCAACCGAGCGGTGGTTACCCGAAATTCGGCACGGTGATCGAGGCCGATCTGTGGCGATTGGGTCAGGCGCCGATTGGCAGCAAGGTGCGGTTTATCGAGTGCAGCTATGCCGAAGCCGTTGCGGCCTTGGAAGATAATTCGCGCTATCTCGCGGAGGTCAGCCGCTTGGCCGATCTTCACGGGCTGGCCTCGCGTTAAGGACATTCGACCATGACAAATCAGGAAATCCGCCAGTTGGCGGTGTGGCTCAAGGAGACCCACCTGGCCGGCGCAGAAATCCGCCGTCCGGGGCTGCATCTACTGCTCAAGCGCTGTGTCGACGAGGTGGTAGCACCCATTCAGATCGCAACACCCATGGTGCCAAAGGTTACAGATGAATTGTTGTTGAAGACCCCCGGCCTGGGCCAGTTGTTGCTAACGCATCCGCAACAGAACGAGGTGCTGGTATCGGTCGGCAGTCGAGTGGAGCAAGGGCAGCTGGTGGCGTTGTTGCAAGTCGGCGATCTGCTGTTGCCGGTCCGCAGCCAAAGGACCGGACGGCTGGCTGCGGTGTTGACGGCATGTGGCACGACCGTCGGTTATGGAGAGGCGTTCATGCGCCTGGATGCGGCATGACGAGCGAGGGCAAGAGATGAAAATCGATTTGAACGCTGATCTGGGCGAGGGTTTCGGACCGTGGCGCATGGGGGAAGATGAAGCGTTGATGAGCCTGATCTCATCGGCCAACGTGGCGTGTGGTTTCCATGCCGGCGACCCGCTGATCATGGACAACACCGTGCGTCTGGCGAAGGCCGGGGGCATCGATCTGGGGGCTCATGTGGGCTTCCCCGATTTGATGGGTTTCGGCCGGCGGCAGATGAACATCGAGCTCAAGGAGCTGGCGACCTATGTGGTTTATCAGCTTGGCGCGCTGGCCGGGATGGCGGCGGTCAATGGCCATCGTATGACCCACATGAGCTTTCACGGCGCGCTGGGCAATATGGTCGCAGCCGACGCGGCACTGGCTGAGCCTCTGGTCCGTGCGGTGGCGGCGTTCGATCCGACGCTGATTATCAGCTCATCGAGCAGTCGGGCCATCGAAAACGCTGCTGACAAATGTGGGTTGCGGGTCGCCACCACGTTTCTGGCCGACCGCGCCTATGACGATGACTGCCTGCTGGTGCCGCGCAAGGTGCCGGGCTCGGTGATCAAGGAACCGGCGGCCGTGCTGCAGCGGGTTCGACAGTTGCTGGAGGAGGGTACCGTGACCACGCTCAACGGCACGCACATCGCGGTGCCGGCGCATTCGATCCTGTTGCACGGCGATACGCCTGGCGCCGTCGAACTGGCCCGCACCATCCGTCGAGAAATCGAGCTGGCGGGTGGTTGCATCACACCCATTTCGCAGCTGTTGGCGTAACGGTTGCACGGTCATAAGCAGGGCTTATTGCCACACAGTCATTCCGTCTTGGTCCTCGGCTTCAGGGCTGGATAGAGTCGAAGTCATCGCGATCACCGAGTGATCCGCACACGTAATACGAGGACAACTTCATGCCATTTTCAGATTACAAAACCGCGCTGGTGACCGGTGCTTCTTCCGGGATCGGCGCCGCCGTCGTCGAACGCCTGTGTCAGGAAGGCGTGCAGGTACACGCATTGGCCCGCAGCGCCGACAAGCTGCAAGAACTGGCGGCCAAGACCGGCTGTATCGCACACGCCATCGATGTCACTGATCTGGCCGGGCTGACCCGTTTGTTCGAAACCCAGCAGTTCGACATTCTGGTGAACAACGCCGGTGTCGATAAACCGGGCTCGATTCTCAAGGCGGACGCCGAAGGCATCGACTTGCTGATCGACGTCAACCTGCGGGCGGTCCTGCACCTGGCACGCCTGGCGCTGCCGGGGATGGTCGAGCGTGATTGCGGCCATATCATCAACATCAGTTCGATTGCCGGCGCTTACAACTTCGGCGGCAACTCCACGTACCACGCGACGAAAGCCGCCGTGAGCATGCTCTCGCGGCAACTGCGTATCGACGCCTTCGGCAAGCGGGTGCGGGTCACCGAGATCTGCCCGGGCCGCGTGGCCACCGACATTTTTGCCCACGTCCATGGCGACTCCGAAGAGACCTACAAGCGCTTCGTCGAAGGCTTCGAGCTGCCCCAGGCCAAGGACATCGCCGATGCCATCGCGTTTGCCATCGCCGCCCCGGTTGCGGTGAACGTCGGGCACATGGAAATCACCCCGACCCTGCAAGTGCCCGGCGGTCTGTCCACGGCTCGCCCACAGGATTACCAGGGCTGAGATTTCCTGGCAACGGACGCCCCCCAGAAGAACGGATCAATCCGTCACGCGGTACTCACGTCATGGCTCGCCAGACGCTTATCAATTCTGCCCTAGCCCAATGCCCGTAGGGATTGATCATGAAGCATGACTTCGATTTGGCCGCGGTTCTGCAAGGCGAATATGCCGAGCTGATCGTCAAGGGCATCGAAACGACTCTACAACTGGCGCTGTTCGCCTGGCTGCTGGCAATGGCCCTGGCGCTGTTGCTGGTGACCGTTCGCCTGACCGGCAACAAGCTCGCTGATCGTCTGGTGGCCGGTTACGTGTCTTATCACCGAAACGTGCCGACGCTGGTGCAATTGATGCTGTGGTACTTCGGTGTGCCGACGCTGCTGAGCGAATCCACTCAGTTGTGGCTGGCCAACTACAGCACTGAATACCTGTTCTCGGTGATTGCCTTGGGGTTGTGTCAGGCCGCGTATTTTTGTGAAGACATCCGCAGTGGCTTGCGTGCCATTCCGGCGGGGCAGACCGAAGCATCCCGAGCGCTGGGGCTGGGTTATGTGCGTTCGATGTGCTACGTGATCCTGCCGCAGGGCGTGCGTAATTGCCTGCCCTCGCTGATCAACCACACCGTGCTGTTGTTCAAGAACACCAGCCTGGCCATGGCCATCGGCGTGGTCGAACTGACCTACGCCACCCGCGAAGTCGAGAATTACACCTTCCGCACGTTCGAGTCCTACCTGGTTGCCACGGTGTTCTACCTGGTCTTTTCACTGCTGTTGATGGGGCTCGGCGCATTGTTGGCGCGGCGCTTCAACAAAGCGCTGGCGAGGTAGATGAGCATGTTCGATCTTTTCTCGATTGTGCAAAACAACTGGACGCTGTTCCTGATCGGCCAATATCCGCATGGCCCCTTGGGCGGTTTGGCCAGCACCTTGATCCTGGCGGCGCTGGCACTGTTGTTGGCATTCCCGTTCGGTTTGCTGCTGGCGCTGGCACGGGTTTCGCCGTGGAAGGGCCTACGTTGGACGGCCACGGTGTGGGTCTATGTACTACGCGGTATTCCGCTGCTGATGGTGATTTTCTGGACCTACTTCCTGGTGCCGTTGTTGATCGGCCACAACATCACCGGGTTCGTGACCATGCTCTGCACGTTGGTGATTTACCAGAGCGCCTACCTGTGCGAAATCATTCGTGGCGGCATTCAGGCGCTGCCGGCGGGTCAGTACGAAGCGTCCCGGGCGCTGGGTCTTGGTTACCTGCGCACGACGATCTGGGTGATCCTGCCGCAAGCCCTCTACAACGCGCTGCCGAGCCTGATCAGCCAATTCATCTCGATCATCAAGGAAACCTCGCTGGGCTACGTGATCAACGTCCAGGAAGTGACCTTCGCTGCCAACCAGGTCAATAACCAGCTACTGACCAAGCCGTTCCAGGTGTTTTTTATCCTGGCGATCATCTACTACCTGCTCTGTTTTGGCCTGACCCATCTGGCCGGCTGGGTGGAGCGCCGTATCGCTCGCAAGCGTCTGGGCAACGGTGGTCCGGCCGTGGCTGCCGACCCCTTGCTGGCCATCGATAATTGAAGAGGGTTGCGTCCATGCATCCAATGATCATGTTTTCGAACATCAACAAATGGTACGGCGAGTACCACGCACTGACCGACATCACCGCCGAGGTGAAACCCGGCGAGGTGGTGGTGTTGTGTGGTCCGTCAGGGTCCGGCAAGTCGACGCTGATCCGCACGGTCAACCGCCTGGAAGACATTCAGAAGGGCCAGATCCTGTTCGACGGTCAGGACGTGCATGGCACTGACGCGCACGTCAACCGGCTGCGCAGTCGGGTGGGTTTCGTGTTCCAGAGTTTCAACCTTTTTCCGCACCTGTCGGTGTTGGAAAACATCACTTTGGCGCCGAGCAAAATTCGCGGTCTGAAAGGCTCGGCCGCGAAGCAGCAGGCCATGACATTGCTTGAACGGGTAGGGCTGGCGCACAAGGCTGGCGCCTATCCGGCGCAGTTGTCCGGCGGTCAACAGCAACGGGTGGCGATTGCTCGGGCACTGGCGATGGAGCCGCCGGTAATGCTGTTCGATGAACCCACCAGTGCACTCGACCCGGAAATGGTCGGGGAGGTGCTGAACGTCATGAAGAGTTTGGCCAAGGATGGAATGACCATGATGTGCGTGACTCACGAGATGAATTTTGCCCGTGAAGTGGCTGACACCATCTGGTTCATGGACGCGGGTCAGATTCTGGAGAAGAGCACGCCCGAGAGCTTCTTCAACCGACCCTCGCACCCCCGAGCGCAACGATTTATCGCCGATCTGCGCGCCCATTGAGCCACAGAGGTTTTGTTACCTCTGCCATCAGACTTTTCAATCCCAGGAGTTTTTCCATGCGTATGAAGCATCTGTTTGTCACGCTGGCGTTAGGTCCTTTGGCTGTTGCGGTTGCCCAGGCCGATCAATTGAGCGACATCATGGCCAAGAAGTCCATGAGCTGCGGTGTGTATGCTGACGTGCCGCCTTTTTCCGCACCCGATCCGAAAACCCGCGAACTGGTGGGGATGGACGTCGATTTGTGCAAGGCCCTGGCCAAGACAATGGGGGTGGAACTGGAGCTCAAACCGCTGTCTGTTGAAGCACGGATTCCTGAAGTGAAGATGGGCCGCGTCGATGTGATCTTCGCCAACCTGGCCTACACCAAGACCCGCGCCGAACAGATCCAGTTCAGCGATCCGTACTACATCGCCAAGGAAACCCTGGTGGTGCGCGCGGTCAACGCCGGTCAACCGAAAAGCTTCTTCAAGGACAAGCGCATCAGCTCCACCAAAGGCTCGACGTCCGAGCAGTCGATCCGTATCGCCGGGGCCACGCCGGTAACATTCCAGGACACCGGCTCGGCCTATATGGCCTTGCAGCAAAACAAGGTCGTGGGCCTGGTGACCAACACCATGACCGCTTTGAAACTGGTCAATCAAGCCAAGGCCAGTGGCGTGGAACTGGCGCTTGCCAAGGAGCCGATGGCGCTCGAACCGATTGGCGCGGGCATGCGCAGGGATGAGCCAGCATTCCTCGCCAAGGTCAACGAGTCATTGGCGGCAATGGAAACAGCCGGGGAGATCGACGCGATCTGGGATCGCTGGATCGGCCCGAACACCGAGTACAAAATGGTTCGCGAGGATAAAGTGCAGAGCCTCAGCAGCTTGAAGTTCGATCCTTTGCCTTAAACCCGATACACCGTCATTGCCGAGCAATGACGAAAAAGCCCGGCGAGCGTTCTGCGTCGGGCTTTTTCATGTCTGCGGTTTTCGCTTTTGAGAGTTAAAACTGGATCTTACTGGCGCAGTTGTCTTGGGGATGCGTTCAACAGGCGGCGCATAAGTCGCCGCAGGGCCGTGGCATCCTGGTATCCCACCTGCTCGGCGATGGATTCAACGGAGTGTCTG
>Ga0255334_1001065_pt1 | contig 14586 bp, 5 predicted proteins | sample EtOH5_35cm_T3_12_FD_202080 | JGI IMG/M metagenome (GOLD analysis project Ga0255334, IMG submission 202080) | Sandy soil microbial communities from University of British Columbia, Vancouver, Canada - EtOH5_35cm_T3_129 | ecosystem: Engineered > Artificial ecosystem > Sand microcosm > Unclassified ...
CTGGCGCTGCTCCTGCTCGCCGGGGCCCTGCCCTCTTTTTCTCAGGAGAAGGAGCGTTCCCACCAGGAGCGCTTCACCCCACCCCAGGCGCAGCGCGAGCGCGAGGAGCGGGCGGCCACGGCTCGTCTGCGGACCCATCCCAACGACGCCAAGGCGCTGGATGACCGGGGCGTAGCGCGCTTGCGCCTGGGAAAAGTGGACGAAGCGGTGGCGGATCTGAAGCGCGCGGCGGCGCTCGCTCCCCAGTCGCCCGACTATCGCGCCGACCTGGCCTATGCCCTCATGCAACAGCGCCGCCTGCCGGAGGCCCTGGAGGCGGCACGTTCCGCCCTGGCGCTCAACCCCAATCACATCGCGGCCAACGCCTACGCCGGTCACCTGCTGCTGATGAAGGGCGGCGACCTCTCGGAGGCCATCGCCTGCCTGGAACGCGCGGCCAGCCGCTCCCCGGACGACGTGGACGTGCGCATCGACCTTCTGACCGCCCACCTGCAGCGCCACGAACTGGACCTGGCCGCGATCGACCTGCGGGTGCTGCGTCTGCTCCTCCCCAACGGGGACGCCCGCCTGTGGTACGAGGAGGGCCTGATTCAGGCAGACTCCGGCAACCTGGAGGTTGCCATGGACCGCTTTCGGCGGGCCCTGCAGGCCGATCCGAAGCTCGACGCCGCGCGACGCAGCCTGGGGCTGGCGCTGGCCCAGGCGGGGAACTGGCAGGAAGCCATCCAGATCCTGGGCCCCTTGAGCCAGGCGAACCCGGGCTCCTTCTCCATCGCCTACTTCTACGCATTGGCCCTGCACAACGCGCAGCGGGCGGAGGCGGAAGCGGAGGCGCGGCGCGCCCTGGCCCTGCGGCCGGAATCCGCCGAAGGCCAGGCCCTGCTGGGAGTGGTGCTGGCGTCCCGGGGAAGACAAGAGGAGGCGATCCCGTACCTGCGGCGGGCGCGGGAGGCTGATCCCGAAAACGCGGAAGCGACCCTCGCCCTGGGGAGGATCTTGTCGGAGCGCGGCCAGTCGGACGAGGGCGTCTCCTTGTTGCGGGAGGCGGTTGGGATGGCCCCGAAGAGCGCGAACGGCCACCGCCTGCTGGCCGAAGCCTTGCGGCGCGCCGGGAAGCTGGAAGAGGCGAGCATGGAAAGCCAGACGGCAGAGAGGCTGAAGCAGCAGGAGCAGAAGGAAGACAGCGAGGCGCCGCGGTGAAGGCACGCTCGGGAGGAAAAACATCTCTCGCCCTGATCTTCTTCTTCGCAACAGCGATGCAGCCGGCGAGCGCGCAGCAACCTCCTCCGGCGGGAAAACCCGCCCCCTCCGGGGTCTCGACCGGCGGCGTGTATGCGCCGGTGAAGGACGCGCAGTCACGCCCCATCACTGCCGGGGGATTTGTGGACGGGGCTCCCGTCGTGTTCACCGACGCCACCACGTCTTCGGGTCTGGCCTCCTTCCAGCATGTTTCCGGGACTGCTGAGAAAAGTCAGATCCTGGAACTCCCGGGATCCGGGGTGGCGCTGCTGGACTACGACAACGATGGCTGGGTGGACATCTACCTGCTGAACGGTTCCACCTACGACGCGGTACGGGGGAAGGCGCCGGCGCCGCGAGCGGCGCTCTTCCACAACAATCAGGATGGGACGTTCACCGACGTGACCGCCAAGGCCGGGGTCGCGAATGAGCGTTGGGGCTTCGGCGTGGCCGTGGGCGACTACAACAACGACGGCTGGCCCGACCTGTATGTGGCCAACTGGGGCAAGAACCGGCTCTACCGCAACCATGGCGACGGCACCTTCACCGACGTGGCGGAGCAGGCCGGGGTGACGGTAGGAGGCTGGTCCGCCGCACCCACCTTCGGGGACTATGACGGCGACGGCCGGCTCGACCTGTTCGTGGCCGGGTACGTCGCATTCGACATCGACAATCCGCCGGAATCGGCCGGGAACCAGATCGGAAGGAACTATTGTGAGTACCGGGGTCTGAGGACGCCTTGCGGGCCGCGCGGTTTGAAGGGTGAAGGCGACCACCTGTTCCACAACAACGGCGACGGGACGTTCACCGAGGTCTCGGAGAAGGCGGGAGTGTCAGACCCGGAGAAGTATTACGGCCTCGCCGCAGTCTTCGTGGACGTAGATGACGACGGCCGGCCGGACCTGCTGGTGGCCAACGATTCCGTCCCCAACTACCTCTATCGCAACAAGGGCGACGGGACCTTCGAGGACCTGAGCTACGCCTCCGGCTTCGCCTTGAGCGGGTCGGGAAGAGAACAGGCCTCCATGGGGATCGGGACTGGGGACTACAACCGCGACGGCCGGGTGGACCTCTACGTGAGCAACTTCGCCGATGACTACTACACCCTCTACGAGAACGAAGGCGACGGGAACTTTTCGGATGTATCGTCTCAGGCGGGAGTCGCAGAAGTGACCATTCCATTCCTGGGCTGGGGCACCGGCTTCCTCGACTACGACAACGACGGATTGCTGGACCTGGTGGTGGTGAACGGCCACGCCTACCGGCAGGTGGACCAGGTGGACTGGGGAACCTCATGGGCGCAGCGGCCCTTGCTCTTCCACAACCTCAACGGCAAGCGCTTCGAAGTGACGCCTCCGGCAACCGGCAGCGGCCTGGCCGTCGTGATCACCGGCCGGGGCGCCGCCTTGGGCGACCTCTTCAACCGCGGCCAGATCGATGTGGTGGTCAACAACCTGGAGGGCGCGCCCACCCTGCTGCGCAACGCGCTGAAGAATGAGAACCACTGGGTGACGCTGCGGCTGGTGGGAGGCGCCAAGAGCCCGCGCGACGCCATCGGGGCCACGGCCTACCTCACCGCGGCAGGCGTCCGCCAGCGCGGAGACGTGATCAGCGGCGGCAGCTACTCCTCCAGCTCGGACCTGCGCCTGCATTTCGGGCTGGGGCCGGCCGCCAAGGTGGACAAGCTGGAGATTCGCTGGCCCAGCGGACTGCGGGAGTCCGTGAGCGTGCCGAGCGTGGATCGCATCCTGACCGTGGTCGAAGGGAAGGGCGTAGTGGAGGAAGGGAAGAAATGAGAGGGCGCTGGCTCAAGGCGAGCGCGTGGTGGCTGCTGGTGGCCGCCGGCGTGGGCGGGAGCGGGATTGCGGCCGCGGCGCAAAGGGCGCCCGCCTCCGGGGCGCAGACGGCGCTGCGCACGGCGGAGTCGCTCCTGGCGCGCGGCAAGCCACAGGAGGCGGAGCCCTACGCCCGGCGCGCGGTAGAACAGGCTCCGCAATCCTCCGAGGCCCACAACCTGCTGGGGGCGGTTTACAGCCTTCTGCAACGTCCCGTGGAGGCGGAGACAGAGTTCCGCGCCGCCCTGCGGCTGCAACCGGGTTCGGTCCGGGCGCACATCAATCTGGCGAACCTGCTCTTGCCCCAGAAGCGGCTGGAGGAAGCCCGCAGCGAGTTGGAAGCCGCCTTGAGCGGCGATGCCCGGAGCGGCCGCGCCCATTACCTGCTGGCGGAAGTGCTGATGGCCCAGGGCCGATTCTCCGAGGCGGCCGACCATTTCGGGGCCTCGGGGCGATACTCCGAGGGCACGGACCGGCAGGTCGCGATGGTGCAATTCGTCTTCGCCGCTTTGCGCGCCGGACGAAGCCCGGAAGGACTGCGCGCGGCCGACGAGCTTACACGTACCAGCGCCCGGGATTCTCGCCTGTTGTTCAACCTGGCGCTGGCCCTGGGGGAGAACCGCCAGTACGAACGTGCCGCTCAGGTTTTCCAGCAGGTCGATGCCCTGCGGCCGAACGATCCCGAGGTTCTGTTCAACCTGGGAGTCGCGTACGTGACGCTGGAACGTTGGAAGGATGCGGAGCAGGCCTTTGCGCGCGTCGCCGACCTGAATCCGAAGCCCGCGGACATCCACGTCCGGCTGGGGGTGATCGCTTCCAAGCTGGGCGATCACGAGAACGCGATCATCGAGTTCCGGCACGCCGTCGAACGGGAGCCGGAGAACGCCCTGCATCACTACATGCTGGGCTGGGAGTATGCCCAGATGAGCGTGTGGGAAGGCGCGGCGCGGGAGTACCAGCGGGCGACGGAACTGGACCCCAGCCAGGCCACCTTCTTCGTGGGCCTGGGCAACGCGCTGTTCCGGGTGAGCCGGTTGTTGACTTCCGCCCAGGCCTACGAGCGGGCGGCGCAGCTGGATCCCCAGATCCCCAACATCCACTACCTGATCGGGTACAGTTACCGGGCGCAGACCAAGCTGGATGAGGCGCAGAAGTATTTCGAGCGCCAGATCGCGGTCACGCCGGAGCACGTGGAGGCGCTGGCCAACCTGGGATACATCGCGGTGGAGCAGGGACGTTTCGCCGATGCCGAGCCGTACCTTCGGAAGGCCCTGGCCCTGGCGCCCAGCCACGTGGAGGCGCACTTCGACCTGGGGCGCTGCTACGCCAAGCAGCGACAGTACGAGCCCGCGATGCGCGAGATGCAACGCGTGAAGGAGCTGAGCCCCGAACACCCGCAGGCCCGCTATCAGTTGTTTCTTCTGTACTCGCGGACCAAACAGGAGGAGAAGGCCCAGGCCGAACTGGCGGAGTTCAAGAAGCTGGAGGCGCTGACCCAGCAGGCGGCGTCCCTGCAACTCACCTTGGACCGGTTGCGCAAGCGGCGCATGGGCGAGGCGGGCTCGGAGGAACCGGCGCAACCGGCAGGCATGGGTCAGCCGTCCGCCCTGCCTCCGCCTCCTCCCGGAATGCGGTGAGGCAGGGAATGGGCCCGATGCTCGCATCCCGATCCGGTGCGACCCAGGCTCCCTGGCAGGGGCCGCGGGCGCTGCTGCTCTGGCTGGGCTGCCTGGGGGTCGCCGGCGCGGCGGCGGCGCAGTCCCCGGCCGGGAGCGGCGGCATCGTCTTCACCGACGTCGCCCAGGCGCTGGGGATCCACTGGCAGCACGTCAACGGCGCTACGCCGGAGAAATACCTGATCGAGACCATGGGCGGCGGCGGCGCCTTCCTGGACTACGACCGCGACGGAAGGCTGGACATCTTCCTGGTCAACAGCGGTTGTCACAAGTTCTCGAGGAGCGGGTGCGTCCCGGGCCGGCATGCGCTCTACCGGCAGACTGCGGAGGGAAAGTTCGAGGACGTCACGCAGGCCGCCGGCATCCGCATGCAGGAGTATGGCACCGGGGTGGCGGTGGGCGACTATGACAACGACGGCGCTCCCGACCTCTACGTGACCGGGTTTCCCCGCAACACCCTCTATCACAACAACGGCAACGGGACGTTCACTGACGTCACGGAGAAGGCTGGAGTGTCCTCTTCCGGCTGGGGCAGCAGCGCCGTGTTCTTCGACTACAACCACGACGGGCTGCCGGACCTGTTCGCCGAGCGCTATCTGGATTGGGACTACGACAAGGAAGCGTACTGCGGGGAGCGCAAGCCGGGGATGCGGGCTTACTGCCATCCCACGAAGTTCAAGTCCATTTCCAGCCGTCTGTTTCGCAACAACGGCGACGGGACCTTTACCGACGTCACCCAGGCCGCGGGGGTGGCGGTGGAAGGGAAGGCGCTGGGCGTCGTGGCCTTCGACTACAACCACGACGGCTGGCTGGACCTGTACGTGGCCAACGATACCGAGAGGAACTTCCTCTTCCGCAACAACGGCAACGGGACCTTCACGGAGACGGGCCTGCTGGCGGAGGTGGCCTATGGCAGCTCCGGCAAGCCGGCTTCCGGCATGGGGACCGACGCCGCGGACGTGGACGGAGACGGCCGGCCGGAGCTGTTCGTGACCAACATCGACTTCGAATCCAACAACCTCTTCCACAACAACGGCGACGAAACCTTTGAGGACATCACGGTCCAGGCCCGGTTGGGCGCGGTGGCCCAACTGTTCAGCGGCTTCGGCACGCGCTTTGTGGATTACGACAATGACGGCGACCTTGACATCCTCGTGCTCAATGGCCATCCCATGGACAACATCAACGCCGTGCGCGAGGGAGTGACCCCGGCCGAGCGACCCTTCCTGCTGGAGAACTCGGAGGGCCGCTTCGAGGAAGTGGGAGCGCAGCACGGCGAGGTGTTCACCCGGCAGTTCCACGGGCGCGGGCTGGCCATGGGCGACTTCGATAATGACGGTGACGAGGACTTCTTGATCGTCCAGAACGGCGGCCCGCCAGCCCTGCTGCGCAACGAAGGCGGGAACCGCAACGCCTGGATCGGCTTCGAGCTGGTGGGCCGGGCGAGCGGCAAGGACGCCGTGGGCGCCGTGGTGACGGTGACGGCGGGCGGCCGCCGCCAGGTGCGGGAGAAAGTAGGCGGGGCCAGCTACCTCGCCGCCGGCGACCCCAGGCTGCTGGTCGGGCTGGGGGCGGCGGAGAAGGTGGAGAAGGTAGAGATTCGCTGGCCGAGCGGCGCGGTCAGCAGCATGGAAGGCGTCGCGGCGCGGCGTTACTACCGCGTCGAGGAGCCGGAAAGCAAGAAGAGCCCCGGGAAGTAGGCCTCTAGTAGTTTCATGTTATTGCCCCTCTTCGGCCCGCTGGCTAAAGTCTTTGGAATCTTTCGGTAGGCCGAGCTTTTCTCCTGTGGGGGGAGAGGAGCCAGCGCGTGTTCTGCGAAGGATGAGCCCCGCAGATTCTTGTTCAGAAACGGCAATGAACCGAGCCGCCTCCCGACTCCTGTTGCTGTTGGTGCTCTCCGGAGCGTACCTCTACGCCTGGCCGAGCCCGACGATTTTCTACATCGGCGCCGACCTGCTGCATGTGGCGCTGGGCATCGCCTTGGCACTCATCCTGGCGCCCTTTCTGAAGCGCCGCTGGAGCCAACTCGGCGCGCCGGAGCGGGCGGGCTGGATGCTGACCGCCGCGGGAACGCTGCTGGGGATTCTGCTGATCTTCATCGGGACCTCGAAACCGCGACTGCCGTGGCTGTACGGCCACATCGGCCTGATGCTGGCGGGGGTCATTCTGCTGCTGGTGGGATGGATGTCGCGCCGCCGGTGGCTGAGCCTCTCCGCCGGGGTGGCGGCCGTCACGCTGAGCACGGTTGCTCTGTCGGCGGGCGCGTACTACCTGCGCACAACGCCCTGGCAGAACGCTTACAGGATCCAGAACCCGAAGATGCCGCCGCTCAGCATGGACGGCGAGGGCGACGGGGCCGCCGGGCCGTTCTTCCCCAGCTCGGCGCAGACCACGGACGGCAAGAAGATCCCGCCGGAGTTCTTCATGAAGTCGGACGCCTGCGAGCGCTGCCACAAGGATGTGTATCAGCAGTGGTTCAGCTCGGCGCACCACTTCTCCTCGTTCAACAACCAGTGGTATCGCAAGAGCATCGAGTACATGCAGGACGTGGTGGGGACGAAACCCTCCAAGTGGTGCGGCGGCTGCCACGACCCCGCGGTATTGTTCAGCGGGCTGATGGACCGTCCCATCCAGGAGATCGTGGACCGGCCGGAGTCGCACGCCGGCATGGGCTGCATGATGTGCCACTCCATGGTGAAGGTGAAGAGCAGCATGGGACAGGGGGACTACGTCGTCGAGTATCCCGAGCTGCACGAGCTGGCGGCCAGCGAGAACCCGGTGATCCAGAAGCTGCATGATTTCGCCATCCGCCTGAATCCGGAGCCCCACCGCCGCACCTTCCTGAAGCCGTTCATGCGGCAGCAGACGGCGGAGTTCTGCTCCACCTGCCACAAGGTGCACCTGGACGTCCCGGTGAACAACTATCGCTGGGTGCGCGGCTTCAATGACTACGACAACTGGCAGGCCAGCGGGGTGTCCGGCCAGGGCGCGCGCTCGTTCTACTATCCGCCCAAGCCGCAGAAGTGCGCGGACTGCCACATGCCCCTGGTGGATTCCCAGGACGACGCCAACGTGGCCGGCAAGGTGCACTCCCACCGCTTCCCCGGCGCCAACACCGCGCTGCCCTTTGCCAACCAGGACTGGAAGCAACTCGAGGTGGTGGAGAAGTTCCTGAAGGACAAGATCGTCAGCGTAGACATCTTCGCTCTGGCCGAGGCGCAGCCGGGAACGCGGCAGGGAGGCGAAGCCCGGCACGAGATGTCCACCGCTTTCGCCGTGGGCGAGGAAGCCGAGATGACGATCCCCGGGGCTCCGGCAGGCGAGGCGGTTCCCATCATCGCGCCGCTCAATCGCGCGCTGCCCGCCTTGCGGCCCGGGGAGAGCGTGCGCGTGGACGTGGTGGTGCGCACGCGCAAGGTCGGCCACTTCTTCCCCGGCGGTACCGTGGACGCCTTCGACGTCTGGCTGGAGCTGCAAGCGCTCGACGAGCAAGGCAAGGTCCTCTTCTGGAGCGGGAAGGTGGAAGACGACGGCAAGGGTCCGGTGGAGAAGGGCGCGCACTTCTACCGCTCGCTGATGGTGGATGCCAAGGGGAATCCCATCAACAAGCGCAACGCATGGGCCACGCGGGCGCTGGTGTACGTCCGGCTCATCCCGCCGGGGGCCGCGGATACGGTCCACTATCGGCTCAAGGTCCCGCAGAACGCCTCCGGGCGGGTTACGCTGAAGGCGCGGCTGCACTACCGGAAGTTCGCGTGGTGGAACACGCACTTCGCCTACGCCGGCGTCCCCGATCCCGAGCAGAAGGGCGCGACCCATACGGCCGATTACGATGACCGGCAGTTCCTCTTCGCCGGCGATACCAGCAAGGTTTCCGGCAAGCTGAAGTACGCGCCCGACCTGCCGATCGTTACCCTGGCGGAGGACGAGGTCACGCTGCCGGTGGCGCCGCGCGGCGCGCCGCCACGGGCGCTGCAACCGGTCCTCGACGCGAAAGACTGGGAGCGCTGGAACGACTACGGCATCGGGCTGCTCCTGCAGGGCGACTTGAAGGGCGCGGAGGCGGCATTCCAGCGCGTCACCGAGGTCGCACCGGTGAATCCCGATGGCTGGGTGAACATCGGGCGGGTGCGGGTGCAGGAGGGCGATACGAAAGGCGCTCGCGCGGTGCTGGAGAAGGCGCTGGCGCTGAAGCCCGACCTGGCGCGCGCGCACTTCTTCTACGCCAAGGCGCTGCGCGCCGATGGCGAGTATGACCCAGCCATCACCCACCTGCGGCAGGTGCTGGCGCAGTATCCCCGCGACCGGGTGGCGCGCAACGACCTGGGGCGCACGCTGTTCCTCGAGCGCAAGTATGCCGATGCGGTGCGCGAACTGGAGGCCGTGCTGGCCATCGATCCCGAGGACCTGCAGGCGCATTACAACCTGATGCTCTGCTACAACGGGCTGGGCCAGGCAGCCAAGGCCGAGGAGCACGAGAAGCGCTACCTGCGCTTCAAAGCGGATGAGTCGTCGCAGGCGCTCACCGGCGCGTACCGGCGCAGCCATCCCGAGGATAACAACGAGCGCCAGGCCATCCATGAGCATCAGTCGGTGGCGCTCGCGCCCGCTCCCAAGCCGCCTGCTGTGGCGCAGTCGAAGAAGACCAACCTCAAGCACCCCGGGATGACCCGCTGATGGCCACGCTCCGGTTTTCTGTCACCCTCTTGTTCCTGCTTTCTCTGCTGCCGGGAAACCTTCCTGCGCAGGCGCCGGCAGGCGTCCAGTTCCGCGACATCACGCAGGCGGCGGGTATCCGCTTCGCGCACAATACGGGCGCCTTCGGCAAGAAGTACCTGCCGGAGACGCTGGGCCCCGGCGCTGCGTTCCTGGATTACGACAACGATGGCTGGCAGGACATCCTGCTGGTGAACGGGCAGGACTTTGCCGGGCATGCGCGGCGCGCATCTACCCTCAAGCTCTACCGCAACAATCGCAACGGGACCTTCACCGATGTGACCGCGGCGGCCGGCCTGGCGGTGAGCCTGTACGGCATGGGCGTCGCCGTCGGGGACTACGACAACGACGGCTACGATGACCTCTTCATCACCGCCATGGGGCAGAGCCGTCTGTTCCATAACACGGGGAAGAAGAGCTTTGCCGATGTGACCAAAGCGGCGGGGCTCGGGGGCGTCGAGGAGTTCAGCACCAGCGCGGCCTGGGTGGACTACGACCGGGATGGGCGGCTCGACCTGGTAGTGGCCAACTACGTGCAATGGTCGCCGGCGACGGACATCTTCTGCACGCTCGACGGCACACGCAAGTCGTATTGCACGCCGGAATCGTACAAGGGCGCGTCCGCGCGGCTGTGGCACAGCCTGGGCAACGGCAAGTTCGAGGACGCCACCCGCAAGGCCGGGATGCTCGATCCCACCTCCAAGAGCCTGGGGATCGCGGTCTTCGATTACGACGGCGACGGCTGGCCCGATCTGCTGCTGGCCAACGACACCCAGCCCAACAAGCTCTATCGCAACAACCGCAACGGCACGTTCAGCGAAAAGGGAGTGGCCGCGGGCGTGGCCTTCAGCGAGGAGGGCATCGCGCGCGCCGGCATGGGCGTGGACGCCGCCGACTACGACCGCTCCGGGCGGCCCAGCATCCTCATCAGCAACTTTGCCAACCAGATGATGGCGCTCTACCACAACGAGGGCAACGGGTTGTTCGTGGACGAGGCGCCGCGTTCCGAGGTGGGCCGCGCCAGCCTGCTCACGCTGGGCTTCGGCTGCGTCTTCTACGACTACGACCTGGACGGCTGGCTCGACCTGCTCGCGGTCAACGGGCACATCGAGCCCGAGATCGAGCGCATCCAGAAACGCGTGAAGTACGCGCAACCGCCCCATTTGTTCCGCAATCTGGGGAAGGGAAAGTTCGCCGAGGTCACGTCCTCGGTCGGCGTTGGGTTTGGGCAAGCACGCGTGGCCCGGGGCGTGGCCTACGCCGACATCGACAATGACGGCGACCTCGACCTGCTGGTCACCACCAACGGCGGCCCGGCGCTGCTGTTTCGCAACGATGGCGGCACGAACCACAGCTTGCGGATCAAGCTGGCTGGCGTGCGCTCGAATCGCGACGGCATCGGGGCGCGACTCCGGGTGATCGCCGGGCCCGAGCGGTGGTGGCTCACGCTGCGCAGCGGCTCCAGTTACCTCTCCCAGAGCGAACTGGTACTGACCATCGGGCTGGGGCAGCGCGTGCAGGCAGACCAGATCGAAGTGGCCTGGCCGAGCGGCGAGGTCGAGTACGTGACCAACGTCGCCGCAGGGCAGACGGTCACAGTGCAGGAAGGACGCGGGATCGTAGCCAGCCGGAAGTTCGGCGCGGCTGCCATGCCCGCGGTTCCTTCCAAGCCGGGCCGGAAGCCCTGACGGGCTTTGTTGAGCAGAACTACTAGAGGCGCGAGAAAAGCAGGTCCCTCCGCTCGCCCTCAGTGCGACCCCGACGAGTCGGGGCCTCCCTCGGGTTCGGTCGAGATGAGAATTCACAATAGTGTGCAGTGTTTACTGCTGGCGCGGCTGCTGGGGCTTCCTGAACAGGAAGCGGTAGCCACGCACGCTCTTCCCTGATTCTCCCCGCGCGTTGTAGTGGAGCTGGTAGTCCAGATAGGGCCCGGTTGCGGGATAGCTTCGTTCCGCCGGATAGGGATAGCGGCCCATGGCGTGGTAGGGCAGCGGCTCGACCGTCTGTCCGTGGAAAGCGTAGAAGTCCATGTCCTTCTCGAAGCCGTCGGCGAAGAAGAAGTAATCGCGCGTCCAGCCGGCGGGCGGGGCGGGGAGCGCAGCGGGATCGAACTCCAGCGCCACCTCATCCCCCGAGCCGAAGATGACGAACTTGTCCTCCGCGTGCGCCACCAGGGGAAGCACGTCTCCATAGTTCGTGTAGTTGCCGGCGGCGCGGGCGTAGGGGCCGGAGGGGCTGGTGTCCTCGTAAACGTAGTCGAGGTCGCTGCGCAGCTTGCCTTCGATCACTCGCGGATACCCGTGGAAGGCGAGCCGTGCCTGCGCCAGCGGGACCTCGCTCACGCGAACCGGGATCTTTTCCTGCGTGGTGTCGACGAGGATCTGGTCCCAGTAGATTTCCAAGTTGGTGACGATGCGGATGCGGCGCGTGCCGGCGGGCAGGCGGCCGGAGAGGTCGGCGACCATGGTGCGCGCCAGGCCGGCGGGGAAGCCCATGTCGTCCACCACCTTGATCCAGCGGCCGCTTGCGTCCTGCGCCTCGACGTAGGGAGCGATGGGCGAAAGGCCCGCCTGATAGGCCGCGTACATGGAGTTGGCGGTGAAGTATTCGATGAAGCCGTGCAGCAGCAGGCGGAGGGGGCCGGACTGGTAGGGCGCACCCAGGCCGAGCTCCAGCGTGTGCAACTCGGTAAAGCCGGCAAATCCCGCGGGCTTGAATCCGGTGACGTATTGCCGATCACGGCGCAGTAGTTGCGGCAGGACGCTGCGGCCCTGGCCGTCCCAGGCGCCGGCGGGCGGGCGCGCCCCGCGGCTGGTGATGACCTCGAAGGGCGGGAAGGGAGGCGCGCTCAGGAAGCGCTCGTTGGGATAGACCTCGGCGCCGGAAGGGTGGTCCACCGCCAGCAGCTTCACCTGGTCGAGGTAGACGACCTCCTCCATCGGCTCCATGAAGCGGAAGCTCAGGCGTCCGTTGCGCAGGCGGGCGCGCGCGCCCTCCACCTTCACGTACTCGGTGGGGTCGAAGTCGTTGGTCTGTCCGGGGCCGACCCAATGGCCGACCACACCGGCGCCGATCATGTCCGCCACCAGCTCGTAACGCTCGCCGTTCCAGACGAAAAGCGTGGGGCAGGAGCTGCCGCGGCGATCGATCTCTTCGATGACGTGGCGCTTCCCGGCGGCGAGCTGGACTTCGTCCTGCAGCACGCCGGTGGGCCAGAGAATGCGGACCACGTCGGCTTCGGTCGCCTGGCCCAGTCCGACGACGAGCTCTGGCGCGCTCTGCCCCAGGTAGCCGGAGGAGCTTTGCACCTCGAAGTGCTGGCGCATGGCGCCGGCGAAGACGTCGACCTTGGCGCCGATGGCGCTCTTGTTGTCGGCCAAGCCTTTGAGCGCGATGCGCAGCGAGTGGTTACGATTGCCGCCGTCGTTGCGCAGCAGCACGGGCGGGCCGCCGTTCTGCGTGATGAGCAGGTCGGTGTCGCCGTCGCCGTCGTAGTCGGCGGTGAGCAGGGCACGTGGCTGATCGAGCTTGATTGTGGAAAGGCCGGTGGAGGCGCTCACGTCCTCGAACTTCCCGCCGCCCAGGTTGCGCAGCAGGCGAATCTCGCCCTTGCCCTGCACTTGGCTCACGGCCGCAAGGTCGAGCCAGCCATCGTTGTCATAGTCCAGGGCGGCGATACCCCAGGCGCGGGTCCAGCCGAGCGCCGGCAACGCCACCGGCTCGAAGCTCTGGCCTTTGACATTGCGCCACAGGCTGATGCCCGGGGAATCTCCATGAGTGAATGCCAGGTCCGGCCAGCCGTCCTTGTCGAAGTCGAGGACGGCCACGCCGACGGTGGCTTCCGGCGACGGACCGGTCCACGGACTGACGGCGTTGAACCTTCCCTCGCGCGGGTTCAGAAAGACCCTGGGCGCCTTGCGCCCGCCGGTCACCACCAGGTCCACGGCGCGGTCGCGATCCAGGTCGGCGAGGGCAGCGCCGGCGCTCGAGCCCGAGCCGCCCAGGCCGGCGGCCTCGGTGACGTCGGTGAACGTTCCGTTGCCGTTGTTGCGCCAGAGCGCATTGTTGGAATCGGCGAACGTGGCGATGTAGAGGTCCAGATCGCCGTCGTGATCGTAGTCCACGAAGGTGAGGCCCAGCGGGAAACCCTGAGTGCGGATGCCGGCGGCCGCCGTGGTTTCCACAAAGCGGCCGTTGCCCTGATTGCGGAAGAGAACAACGCGATCGCTCAAGCTGATGGCAAGGTCCGTCTTGCCGTCGTTGTCATAGTCGGCGGCGGTGCAGCCCAGGGCCAGTCCGGGGAGGCGCAGCCCGGCCGCGCGGGTAACATTCTGAAAGCGGCCCTTGCCGAGGTTGCGATAGAGCCGGACCCCGCCGTGGGGGCGGCTGGCGGCCAGCAAGAGGTCGCTGCGGCCGTCACCGTCGTAGTCGAAGAAACAAGCTCCCGGGCCGAGCAGGGCGGCGACATCCTCGGACTCGGAGTGGGCTCGCATGGCCGGCGAGCCATGAGGACTGAGTTGCGGCGCGGCAAGGCGCAGCCCGGCCTCCGCGGCGACCGAAGCAAAGCGCACGCCGATGGCCGGCCCGGCGGCGATGGCTTCCCCGGCAAGCTCCTCCGCCAGGGAGTACTTGCCCTGCTCGCCGTAGATCAGGCTCATGGGTGCGCCGAGTTTTTCCCGGGAGAGCTTCTCGAAGCGGGCCAGGTGCTGGCGGGATTTCTCCGTCTCACCCAGGCGCTGGTAGGCGCGCGCCATGCCGAACTCCGCCGAGACGTGGAAGGGCGCGAGCTCGAGCGTGCGCTCAAACTCCGTGACCGCCTGCGCGTGCTGCTTTTCCTGGAGATAGAGAGTGGCGAGGAAGTAGTGCGTGTCCGGGTCCGCCGGGTCGAGTTCGGCGACCTTGCGGAAGGCGTCGAGGGATTCTTCCGCCTGGCCCAGATTGCGGTAGAGCAGGCCCAGGTTGTACCAGCCGCGCTCGCTCCCGGGATCGCGCTGGACCGCTTCCAGCAAGATGGCCTTGGCCGGCTCCTGCCGCTGCAGGTTGAGCAGGGCGATGCCCTGGTTGAGCCGGGCGGCGGAGAGCAAAGGGTCGAGCGCGGCGGCCTGCTCGAACATCTTCAG